>Ga0265797_10004990_pt1 | contig 19725 bp, 19 predicted proteins | sample P2T30metagenome_FD_192433 | JGI IMG/M metagenome (GOLD analysis project Ga0265797, IMG submission 192433) | Plant litter microbial communities from East Loma Ridge, Irvine, California - P2 T30 | ecosystem: Environmental > Terrestrial > Plant litter > Unclassified | place: USA: California...
CTGTGTGGGGGGTGGTGGGTTGGTGGGTTGAGGACATGTGTGTGTGTGTGTGTGTGTGTGTGTGTGTTGCTTTTCTGGGTTCTGTGGCCTTGTCTATTGCTTGGTCTTCTTTGAATTGTATGCATACTGTACTAGTTGAGGTGTCGTGCTGGACAAGGTGTTAAACTTGCATTGTTGAGGATCCAATGGTTTTGCTTGTACCGAAGCCACCTACGTTCTTGGACTGTGAAGATGTTCTTAGATACACAACTCCGATCGGGGTACGGGCGATCAGCCAGGTCCTGTACATCTCGAAGGCATCCATGCGTTTGATTTGGTTCGATCCAGATCTCTCTGGCAGTAATTGTTGATCAATCAGATTGGTCAATCGGGGTTAGTAGGGTTAGGGTTCACGCATCCTATCGACCACATCTCTCACTCTGATCAAGACGCTGCATCAAGTTCCTTATTGCTGGTGATCTTTATCGACTACTTGAGTTGTGTGTGTTATCTGGGAGGTTGCTGCAACACGCCGTGACGGAGCATTCGTTCTGTTCTGATGGGAAACATCATCTCACACATCCACCGAACTCACGTCATCCGCTGCAGACCTTGTCTAACATACCTGAACCATTGAGACACCTTTAACCGGACTTTTCGAAAGACCCGCCAAAGCAGCTGTACATCCATAACCTCACATCCTCACACCTCAATGACCGAACCTGAAATCCAGCCTCTTGTTCCCCTCATCCGTCGTCGTGTTCAGATAAACAACCTTCTCATCCGCACTCATCGCATTCCAAACCTTCTCCCTCGACTTATTTCTCAAGATATAATAAACCTTAGCGAAAAGGAACAGAGCAAGAGCCAGACAGCTAATAGCGATCAACACGCTGTTACCGCGGTGGTATAGAGGTTTGTCGTCTTCGCGGTAGATGTTAGCGCCTATGACGCCGCCGAGCTGCACACTCATGTTGTAGCAAGCGGCCGAGATGGAGCGCGTTCGCACGCCGCCTGAGTTGCGGGAAGCGAGCCCGACGAGGATCGCGTGGCAGTAGGGGTAGCTCAGCAGGACTGTGAGGAGGGCGTAGGTTCCCCACGAGTCGATTGAGGCGCCGGACCAGGTGCGGAGTGCGATGATACAAGGGAGAACCCTTGTTGAGACGTCAGTATAGCTAGTCTGATGATGGGTTAGGGTTGGATGGGTTCGCACCAAAGATTTTGTATCATGGCAATCAGTAGACGCTCGCCGGCCCATTCGCTGAAGAAGGTCAGGAGGAGTAGGTTGCAGATTGCGATAGCCTGTGATGGAATGACGAGGAGGTTTGTTTCGAACTGAGACTCGTTGTTAGGCAATGTGTTGCAGCGTTCGAATGCCATTTGTCGGATGATACTCACGGTCGAGAAACCTAAGTTGCGGAGAGACAGCGTGAGATACGTCGATGGGGTGCCCGATGGGATGAAACACAAGAGACCGAGGGCGTAGATCTGGATTGAGTCAGCATGTTCGCATAGAAAGGCTGTACATCCAAGTTCGAATCTTACAATCCACATGTCATAGTCCTTCAATGATCTGAAGAGTGACTTCGGCGTGATGCCCTCCCGGTTATGCATATCTCCTTTCTCGGGATCGTCTCGGAGGACTCTGTTGACGACGATGCCGACCTCGCGATCTGTAAACCAGCCTTTAGGACGGAACCACGTCTTGGTAGCTACGGCTGAGGAAGGCATAAGAAATATGGCGGAGACCCCGACGGTCAGAGTGATGAGTCCCTCGACAAGGAAAAGCCTGTGACACGTCAGCAGCGCTCAAAGTCACGACGAGGACCGAGCAAAGATACCATCGCCAGCCCTCCAATCCATGGATACCCCGCATACGGAGAAGACCGAATGCCATGATAGATGTCACGATCTGTGTGAGGTCCAAAGCAGTCCAGAAGAATGAGAGGCGGATGGGCAGCTCTTTGCTTGTGTAAAAGTAGGAGAGCCTGTGGATTGAATAGTTAGCGACTGTTGACGATCGAAACTTGGTACTCATGACGGCTGGATGCATTTACCATAACACAAGGTCAGGGATGAAACCGCCTTCCAACATGCCAATGAGAGCTCTACAGGCGAAGAAAGAACCCTTTCCCGAGAGAGCGGCTTGAGACGCTGCGACGATCGACCAAGCGATCATTTGCACTGGAACAAACATGTTAGATAATTCGAGCACTTGCAAAGAGTTCGATTTGACTGACTGGGAATCCATCGATCCGGCCCAAGCTTCTTCGAGATCAACTGGGATGGAATCTCTGCTAATAGGAACGACACCTTGAAAATGGTGTTACCTTGATCGGTCAGCAAGTGTATGTTCCAACCTAGAGTTGCATCAATCATACCAGTGTTGTAGTCGTTGGTCGTAAGATTCAAATCGTCGAGCAAATTGTCCGATACAGCTTGTGCCATATTCCCGCGATCGACCTGCAAAAGTGTAAGACAAGGCGGTCGATAGGAGCGGAAAGGGAATGTACGAACCTGTAAAGCAAAGAAGGCGAAGCAAGCGAAGGCGCATACGCGCGCGTCGAGCCTCCGAACGATCCTCTTCTCTTCGGCAGAAGTCCATTCCAGTTCTGGGTCGAACGCATCGCGACACTCGTATTGAGAACTCTCGTATAACCCTTTGTAGTACTCTGCGATCTTAGGGTCCGAGAACGGATTATTCTCGTCAACACTGTGTTCAGACGATGCGGTTCCATCGGGCTTCAGTGGCTCGCTAGGTCGATTGTTCTTGGGGTGGACGGCAACGACCGTCGGGTCCAGTGCTTCGGCGACGGTGTTCGTCCTGTTGCCCGGTTTAGCCTTGGAAAATGCTTTGAGGAAAGACATGAGGTCGTGTTGGGTGAAGACTCGCCAATGACCAAGAAGTGCTTGTCTGCTTGGTATACATATCATTTCGAGAAACCAAAGGGCTTTCCGTGACGATGGTGCAATCCGTACTAATGACCTCGCTTCGTATGAGGGCCGATAAGTGTAGCGGAGTATGATGCTGACATTTGAGAACCCTACACACTACGCGCACCGTGGCCGGCGAGTGCGTCTCGACCGCTGAGGCAAGTGAACGTGTGTGTGGTCCAGTGGGCACGCAATGAATGATACCATTCTCGGCGCTGCAAGCTCAGAAAAACACATCGATTATCCGGATAGGCAGATAACATCTGCTTCGTGACGTGGCTCGTGCCCCGCTCTTGTGTGATAACAACGATTTATTGCGACTCGATTCGTGATAGAGGGAGGTGTCGTGAGTGTCTAGGGAAGGAAGCTGGAAAGCAGCTAAGTTAGCTGCGTAAGCACGCAATAGAGTACTTTCAACTCGTCAATTCGTCAACGATCAGATCTTGGTCTTATAAGTTCGCGTTTGCCTGCTGGCTGGAGCTCAAGTCAATCATAGCGGCATTCATTGCAGCTCAGCCAGGCCATCTTGCACGACCGTACCTGTTGGCTTTCTCATAGCCTCAAAGAACAAGGAATTTCAGGTCATCAAGAACTGACAATCCACTTGACACTGCCCTAGCATGGCGACTACTACGATCCAAGCTTCCGGACTGGTAAGCGAGACCGCGCCCATCGAGAGCATCCGGACCCACAAAGAGCCACTTCAACTTCAAGGTGCCCTTGACGAATACGACTCCTTCGACGTGACACCCATCATTGGGAGAGAGTTCCCTTCGGTGAATCTCAAGAAGTGGCTCGAGGCTCCGAATACTGACGAGCTACTGCGTGACCTTGCAATCACTAGTAAGTTTTGACCCATCGAGAGTTCACCGTGAGGGTTCGCCTCAACAACCAGAGCAGCTCAGCGACAACATCCGCAAGCAGTGGCTGACTCCATATAGTCTCCCAGCGCGGAGTGGTGTTCTTCCGCAAACAAGACGATCTGGATAACGAGCTCCAGAAAAAGCTTGCGCAACGCTTGGGCGAGCTTTCCGGCAAGCCCGCCACGTCGAAGTTGCACATTCATCCCGTCTCCAACAGTGGCCGCACTCTCGGTGGCAAAGACGACGAGATCTCTGTCATTAGCTCTGAACAAGCCAAGGCGCTATACGCCGAGCGCTTCGGAAATGACAAAAAGCAGAGCAGCAAAGAAGGCTGGCACAGCGACATCACCTTTGAGCCTGTCCCGAGCGACTATGCTATTTTGCGGCTGACCGAGCTGCCCAAGACGGGTGGCGATACTTTGTGGGCGTCTGGCTACGAGGTCTACGACCGTCTGTCACCAGCCTACCAGAAATTCCTGGAAGGGCTGACCGGTACCTACGCACAGCCGATCTTCAACGAGAGCGCAGAGAAGAACAACTTCCAGCTTTATTCGGCCGAACGCGGCGCCCCGGAGAATGTCGGCACTGAGTTGAAAGCAGTTCATCCAGTTATTAGGACAAACCCGGTGACTGGCTGGAAGAGCGTGTATGCTGTAGGTCACCATGCGAAGCGCATCAATGAGGTGACCAAGGACGAGAGCGACCATCTTTTGGGGTGGTTCGCCCAGTTGATCGTGGAGAGTGAGTTGCTCGCGTTTGCCTGCCATGGTTTCCAAAGCTGACGATGATCAAGATCACGACCTTCAGGTTCGAAACCGATGGGCAAACCCGAACGATCTGGCAATCTGGGATAATCGCTCGGTCTACCACACCGCGACCTACGATTATGACGGACCCAGAACTGGTCAACGAGCTGTCAGTCTCGGAGAGAGGCCGTATCTCGACCCGAAGAGCGTGGGAAGGAGAGAGGCGCTCGCTCAGGCGGCTCAAGCGGCATCGTGAGATGAATTCTGGGAAATGTGGATGTCCAGGATTGGATGGGTACACTCGTTAATGTACTAGATTTTCGTAGTTGAGTGTCGTGCAGATGAATGTTGAAATTCGTCAACTGTAAACTGAAGCACGTCACGTCTTTCACCCCACGCCGAGCGTCTTCTGGTATTAGGGAAGGAATAAACGGAACAGCTTGGGTGGGGTCGAGTATGATTTTACTCCTACGACATAACTACTAGATTTAAAATTGACTCGGTCTCATAAGGTAGGTTCTCTGGAATTTTGAAATGTAGGGGAGACACTTGCGTTCAGAATGTCACTCTCAATGTTACTACATGATCGAAATGATTCCAACATACCACGTCAGTACAATGTGAGAAACGTCTAATGAGACGAAGGTACCAGACACACATGTTGGTGAGCTGTCCCACTTTTTCTCTCGCAAAGTTCCCACCACAAACGGCCCTTGGACCTCAGCACGCTGATTACGATCTGTGCACCTCTCCTTCTCCTCAATCCCAACACACAAACTCATAGTAGGACGCAATGACCATTGTGAAATGCTGCTGAATACAGTTCTGCGGCGATACCCGCCTGCTTCCTAACACGTTGCTTGCTCTTATCGGACCATTCGTAGCAGAGCCATTCGCAGAGACTCATGCTATAGGTAAGTAGCGAGCACGACATCTGCAGCCCTTTACATGAGAGGGCAGACAGGTGGAGTGTCAAGGGTTGAGAGTTCTTCACGGACCAGTCTACTGCACTCATACAGCTGGCCGGTAAGTCTTTCTATGATGTGTTCAAAGTGATTAATATTGGCTGTCCTTGGGCTGCTGTTGCACCATCGATCTGTCGCCGTAATATTCGAGACCTGAGTGCTCTCAATCATGGCACATGTCGGTAGCAAAAATGCAGGCCTCAAAGTGCCAGACCGTCAACATACACCACAGCCGACCGAGCAGACAAGTTTGCTAGGCCACGATTCACTTTACAAAACCATCAGCGTGCGTCAAGCTATTTCGGTTACCCATTGACGAGACGCCAGGACCACTACTTCTCGTAGACATTCCACTGATCTCTTTATAGCGCCGCAGCGATGCTGAGTACCTTCCACCAGATGACAGCGACGCCGAATGCTCTCACCGGGAACATGCCAGCGACCGCACAAATAGCCCATGGGCAACACTGTCAGTCCTACTCCTAGGTTGTTTCATCTCCAACGCAGACTCCAGTCTCGTTCTCGCAACCTACGGAAAAATCTCGTCCGAATTTGGCGACCTCGACTCCGGCTCATGGCTACTATCCTCGTACATGCTTGCAATGTCTGCTGTACAGCCTCTGTGCGGCAAGCTGAGCGATATCTACGGTCGTAAGCCTATACTCCTACTAGCGTATGTCTTGTTCGCGATTGGCAACCTGGGAGCTGGCTTGGGCAGGTCTTTAGGTGAGGTAATTGCGTGGCGCGCGGTGCAGGGTGTTGGTGGAGCTGGAATGGGCTCGTTGGTCGCGATCATCATTGTGGACATTGTGCCGTTGAATGAGGTTGCTAGTATCAGAGGATATGTCAACATCATGCAGACTACCGGCAGGACTTGTGGAGGTGTCATTGGTGGTTGGCTCACCCGAACACTGGGCTGGCGATGGTAAGTTCGGTCTCCTAGCCTGCAGCCATCTCTTGTCAAGTCACCGAGAGCTAATATTATACAGGGCTTTCATGGTACAGGTACCACCCACGCTAGCTGCGATTGTCATCGTCGCAGTAGCCCTCAACCTCCCAGCGGCGAAAGTGACCGACAAGTCTCAAACCACCTGGGATAGGCTCAAACGCATCGACTTCACCGGGGCTTTTTTCCTTGCCGCGACCATCCTATCACTCTGTCTCATCCTAGACCTCGGCGGATCCCGTCTGCCTTGGACCTCCCCATGGATCTTCGTTTTAGTCGGCGCGACGTTTGCTTCTGGTCTTTGCTTTGTCGCATCCGCCAGATACGCATTGGAACCGATATTCCCCTTGGAGCTCGCCACCCACTTTGTCGTCGTCACTAACTACCTCGTCATAGTTCTCCAGACGACAGCACAAAGTGCCCTAATGGTTTGCGTGCCACTGTACTTCCAAGCAACAGCAGCAGCGTCTACATCGCAAGCCGGCACATACCTCGTCCCTGCATTTGCAGGCAACACGCTCGGCGGCCTCGTAGCGGGAATATGGATCAAGCGAAGTGGCAACTTCAAGCCGCTGACCGTGCTGTCGCCAATCATGGGAGTTCTATGCGTGACATCGCTGCTGCTCACCTGGGACGGTCACAGCTCTCCTTGGCTCTCCTTGCTTATCTTCCCCGGCGGCCTTGCGATGGGTCTGCTGTCAAGCTCTGCGTTCGTAGGCTTGGCCGCTGGAATGAAAGATGAAGACCAGGCTGTCACGACTTCGGGCATGTTCCTCGCCTTCAACATCGGGTCGATCGCGGGAGTTAGCGGGGGAAGTGCGGTGCTGCAAAACGTCTTGAAATCAAGCCTCGAGGCTGCATTAAGTGGTGTTCCCGGGGGCGAAGAGGTACTGCTATCTGATTTGATCTGGTTGATTGTTACTACGTTCGCTGACAAAAATCACAGATGCTTAAGAGAGCTCTTGCAGACATTGGGTATGTGCAGACTGCTGGAAAGGCGATACGGGATCTGTTGATTCCTGCATACGTCAAAGCATTCCACTCTGTCAATGGTGAGCAGCTCCAACTCAGTCTGATAGCGCCGCATGTACTGACTATGATTCAGCCTTCAGCATTGTATGTTCACTTCTCGCGCTTTGTGTCGCAGCGATCAGCAAAGGCGGTAAGATCGAGAGGGGCGCAAAGTAATGCCTACGGCGGACGCAGACGTACCTGCATTTGCAATTCAGAGATCGTATCAGCCCAAAGCCCATCGTTCTTCTATCTGACTTCAAAGGTATAAGACGTGTTGTGGCTGATGGCTTCGGGATTGCTCTGCTGAGACGTAGTGAGATACCGACGTTCGATTTAGCGTGACACTACCGCAACTCGTCATCCTTCCAGTTCCCATTGAGGAACGACTCCCTTTCCACCTCTGCCTTTCCCTTGACTCTCAAACTCGCCACCAGGCTTGCCCCACTCCAAGCGCCCAAGGTCTCTACACCCCTCACAACACCCTTGACCATCTTCTCCCTTCCCTTTGAAGTGGTAATCGAAACTTGCTGCGAAAAGCGGTCGGAGAGATCGTCTTGCAACCTCTCGCTAACGGGAACCTTCCCACCGGCGATAGGCTGCGCCACAGGTGCAGCATTGCTCGTGCTCTCTAGTAGCCGCTTGTGCAAGGGTTTGGAGGCACTACCGTAGCTTTCTACCACATCCCAGCCTCTCTTCTCGATCAGTTGAGAGAGGTCGGCCAGGAGGCGGGTCTTGAGGCCAGGGATGCCACTACTGGATCCTGTGATGACTATGCGTGACATACACAGGGCACGCAGATCGACGGGCAATGTAAGAAGGGTGTCATACAAAAGGGTCGGAAGTGGATGGTCATGATCGTCGGTTGATGGAGAGAAGAAGGTCTTCTCAACGGGTTCGGCGAGCTGGATGAAAGATATGTCGAGACTCGTTTCGGCGCCATCGGGCTTCGGAATGTTGATTGTGGAATCGGGTGTGACAAAAGATGGCGTTCTGCACCACGCCATTCGCCGAGTCACATCTTCTGCAAAAGTGAAAGCCACGTTTTTGCCGCCGCTGGCCTCTCCTAGCAGTCCTGCCATTTCACGCGCGAGCATCTTTCCTCCTCTTATGCTCCGTCGCTCCGCTACGGCCTTGTGTTCGCCCACCCCTGTGACGACGGTCTCTTCCCAGCCGATGTCTACCACCAATGCACTCCGTAGGCCAGCACTTGCACACGAAAGGACTGGAGTTGTGAGCAGGGTAATTGCGGGAGGCTGAGAATGGTGTTGAAAGATGACCCGCATAGCAACTTCGAGGATTGGTGTCGGCAGAAGACTCGGAACAACCAGGATAGCTTTGAGCGGGCGTGTGTAAACGAGTTGCAAATGATCGGAGTGGATTTGTCGAACAGCGCGTTCAAGGCGATCAGATACGAGAGCGAAATCTAGTTGGCGGACGTTGGCACGGAAGAGTTCGAAAGGCGAACTCCAGCGTTCGTCGTCTCGGTCCCGTGGCAATGTACTCCTCGTGGCATTTGTAAATTCGCGATAGTCGCCCACTCGTCTTCCGTCACCAATCTGGTAGCCAAACCTGTGCACACATCGCGGCCGACTTTCTCCTGCGAATCCAGCGCTAAGGAATCGAGAGTGCAGCTCGTATATGACAATTTCTTCAGGTTCCCTGTTGAGAGGTCCGGGACTGCCAAATTGACCCGAGACGCTGCGACCTAACAAAGGTGTGCGCGGAGATCCTGGCGTGCCAGCAGTAGTCGCGAAAGCTCCAGATGGCCGTGAGCGCGGAACCGGTCGAGAAGCGAAGTAGTCGAGATGACGGGAGGTGGCAGGTGTCGACATTGTGCCGTGTCGGCAATCGTATGTGTTCGCGTGACAGCGAGTGCCGCCTTGCAAAGATCCGTATCACATCATGTACATATGTTGATTGTGGCTTCGTCGAGGGAACTTTGAAGCCGGCCTTTGGGGCTGTCGGATGGAGTGCCTGACCAGATTGAGCTTCAGGCATCATGGCCCGAGCGAGCTAGCTTCCTTCACCTTGGCGGAAATTTCTCTGAGCTGGGGCAGAGAATACTTACGCCTGCGACCGAGACGAACAAGAAGAAACTCGCTGCTCGACGCGCGCACATCTCTCCCTCGCCATACTAACCCAGCAGCCATACTACCTACGCTGCGCCCGCGAGCATCAATCACCGGCCTGATTGATTAATTCTTATTCCTCCCCGTCCGACCATACGTTCGCGCGAGCGTCCAGCAATCCACCACAATGACCCTCTTCATCCTCACCGAGACGTCGGCCGGTTATGCGCTCCTCAAGGCCAAGGACAAGAAGCTGCTCAAGCGCGATGACATTGTTTCCGAGACGAGCACTGCCGAGGGCACTGCTGGCCTCATGAAGCTGAAGGAGTTCAAGAAGTTTGAGAACGCTGCTAGTGCGTTGGAGGAGGCTGCCGCTTTGACCGATGGAAAGGTGTGTCTTTGAGAGGATCCCTGGGCGTATGCGAATGTTTGAGCGAGAGGCGCTCCGAGGGCGGATTGTAGGCGCGGTTTGGCCATTTGGAGAAATCTGCAATGCGCCTACAACGGGACGTCGAAATGCGCTCTCGTCCTGTCGAGCACCTTCAAGCCTGCTCCTTGAACATTTTCTTGCGCTCGGATTCGAAACATACAAGACACAGCACTAACACGATGTCAAGGTCACTCCTATGCTCGCCAGCATGCTCAACTCCCTCAAGGACGAGAAGAAGGTCCAGCTTGCGGTTGCAGACTCCAAGCTTGGAAACTCCATCACCAAGCTCCCCGGTCTTGACATCTCTCCCATTTCCGACAGCACCACCGCCGACATCTTCCGTGCCGTCCGCGAGCACCTCCCTTCGCTCATCCCCGACGTTCTTCCCCAAGACTTCAACACCATGAGCCTGGGTCTCTCCCACTCTCTGTCCCGTCACAAGCTCAAGTTCTCCCCGGACAAGGTCGACACCATGATCATCCAGGCCATTGCCCTTCTCGATGATCTTGACAAGGAGCTCAACACCTACGCTATGCGTGTGAAGGAATGGTACGGATGGCACTTCCCCGAAATGGCCCGTATCATCAACGACAATGTTGCCTACGCTCGCGTTGTCCTGACCATGGGCATGCGTACTTCCGCCGCCAACACCGATCTCACTGGCGTTCTGCCCGAGGAGATTGAGGGTGCCGTCAAGGCCGCCGCCGAAGTTTCCATGGGAACTGAGATCACCGAGGAGGATCTTGACAACATCCAGGCTCTGGCCGAGCAGGTTGTCGGCTTCACCGAGTACCGCCAGCAGCTGTCTTCCTACCTCACCGCCCGCATGCAGGCCATCGCACCTAACCTCACCATGCTCGTTGGTGACCTTGTTGGTGCCCGTCTCATCGCCCACGCTGGTTCCCTTATGAACCTCGCCAAGTCTCCCGCCTCTACCATCCAGATCCTCGGTGCCGAGAAGGCCCTTTTCCGCGCTCTCAAGACCAAGCACGACACACCCAAGTACGGTCTTATCTACCACGCCTCCCTCATCGGTCAGGCAACCGGCAAGAACAAGGGCAAGATCGCCCGTATGCTCGCTACCAAGGCCACTCTCGGTCTCCGTGTTGACGCCCTCTCTCCCTGGGGCCAGAACGGTGCCGCTGACGCCGAGGAGCCTACTGAGGAGGAGAAGGCCGAGGTTGGTGTTTCAGGTCGCGCACTCGTCGAACGCCGCCTGCGTGCTCTTGAGGGCAAGCCCCTCAAGCCTGTTGGTGTGAACATCGGCCCCAACGGCCAGGAGAAGGCCAGCAAGTGGTCCATCAACGAGGCCCGCAAGTACAACAAGGATGCAGACGGCATTGACGCCGATGCGCCCGTGGACGGTGAGGCCGAGCCTGAAGTCCAGCAAACCGAGGCTGTCAGCAGCAAGAAGCGCAAGATGGTCGAGGAGGTCGAGACACCCAAGTCTTCCAAGAAGAGCAAGCCCGAGGTTGTTGCCGAGCCCGATTCGGACGTCAGCAGCGATGAGGAGGCCGCCGCACCCAAGAAGGACGACAAGGCTGAGAAGGCCGCCAAGAAGGCCGAGAAGGCAGCAAAGAAGGCTGAGAAGGAGGCCAAGAAGGCGAAGAAGGAGTCGAGGAAGAGTGTGGGCGGCGCAAGCGACAACGAGGAGCCCAAGAAGAAGAAGAAAAAGACGAGCAAGGCTTAGAGAGTGCCGCTTCGTCTTTGAGTAATTTTCACGATCTTGAAAAGCTCTTGTCGTCTTCGTTGCTGCTTGGAACCCGGCGTTGTTCACATACTACTTTTTCCACGGGCTTGGCTGTGCTTTTATTGGCGTTCTGACATTTTTCTCAACCTGGGTGTGTGATGGGAGCTGTATGAAATCCTGTGTAACTCTTATTATACAAGCAAACTCAAAAGAAGAATCTTCTTGCTGTTCAAACATGTCGTTGTCTCAATACCTGTGTTCATATCTATACTTCAGATCGCACATCGATCCCGGAAAGTGCTTATTGAGAGGCGAATGGACCGAATGATCATGCGTGTCAATTTCCACCATGACATCCCTTTCAATATGCCGGGAGCTGTACACGAATGCAAGAGAAGAACCCGTCATATCCAAACCGCCAACCAGGGCAGCTTCAACAAGAGGAGGCATGATCCACAAAGAGAGAAAGAAAGAAAGAAAGTGAACTCCCTCATACCATCATAAAGTCGTCAGAAAAACTCCACGCGTTCCATCATAATCCGATCACACACACGTCCAGCCTTCATTCATCCATCAAACTAAGTCCCCGTCAAATCCAAAACTTCAACACCACTGGTTCTCCAAACCGACCTCTTCCCTGCTCTCTGCGAAGAAGAGCTGGCGCGCACGCCGCTGCCGTCGCCGGTCAGATCCAATGCTTCGGCCTCTTCGTCTGTGGCGGCGCGCCAGGTCCCTGGGAGCGAGGGGCGGAGGAGGATGGCTTTCGACTTGGGCTTCGATTTCGGCTTGGTGCTGGGGTTTGAGGCTGGGTCTGAGGTTGTTCTGCTTGTTTCGGGCTGTGGTGGTGGCTGTAGGGGGAGGATGGGTGCCGGATTTGCTTTCGATGTTGTTGACGCCCCTGATGCAGATCGTCGTGCGAGAGTTGGTTTCGGAAGGCTTTGGCGTGATAGTGGTGGTGATGGGCGGGAGGTTGGGGCCTGTAGTGGAGCGGCGATCGGGGAGGAGGAGAGGGTGACTGTTTCCGGGACTGCTTTCGCTGTTACTGGTCTTGAAAAAGTGATAGCTCTTTCACTTGGAGGTGGGCTTGTCGCTTTATAACTTTCAGCAATCGGTTCCCGGATGAAACCTCCCTCGCTGGCTCCATGATCGGGGACTCCGCGGGCAGGTGAAGTTGTTTCCGCTGGTGGCGTAGGCAGCGAGTGCTGGGATGATTCAAATCCGAAAAAGTGCGCCGGCGGAGCTTGAGCGCTGGTCGGCGCTGCTGTATCGTGAGTATGAAGAGTTTGATCCGGCGAAGGCCACTGAAATCCAGTCTCCTCATAATTAGCTTCAATCTCGGCTTCGAATCCGACGTCCATCTCGTCGGCGCCATCATGCATTGGCATGAATAACGGACTGGAGGTATGCACGGGTGCACTCAGACTTTTTCTCAATGGGCCCCGTTCTCTTCGCGTCTTGCGCCTTTTCGTCACCGTGCTCGGGAGCGGAGGAAGAACGTCGTCCGCGTCCTCGAATCTGGTCTGCCTTGGAGTCGGACTGGGGTCTCGAGGTGCGTCTTGCATCGGAGAGGAAGAGAGTAAGTCGATGACTTCGACTGCCGAGCGATCTTTCCCTCCATCTTCGGCGAGGTCGCCTTGCGACTGGGTGCGTTTCGCTTTCGGTGTGGGAGAAAAGTATGACATAATGTCCCTGCCTCTTCCAGCGCGAGGGGTCGAGAAATCATGCGAAGGCCTTTTGAGCTTGTTTGATTTCTTGGGCGTGCGTTGGATTTCGTGGTCCCTTGACTTTCTGGCGACTGCAATAGGCTGAGCGTCCCGCGATTGCTTATGGGCAATATCGCTAGTAGCCCGTATCGAAGGAAGTTTGAAGCCTGGAACAACAGGAATATCTTTTCCCGGATCGGCATCCGTAGCACCATCCTTGCGTGGAGGCGACATCGGCGGAAGGGAAGTAGCCTTTGTGACCTGCATGTGCCGCATGAGAGCATTTGCTGGCATGTCGGTTGTCTTACTCGCTTTTGTCTTCCTCGGTGCACGTGGTTTCGGAGCGTGTACATTCGCTGTGCCAGGATTCGCTGCTGTGGCCTTTCGCTTACTCTTGACAGTTTCTCTCGGATTCCTAAGCGAGGCTTCGTAGTCTTCCACGAGCAGCGGACATCCGAGCTGCAGGAAATCTCTGAGGATCCAGAGTTTCTCGTCGGCATTGGGGTCGTATGGTTTGGCTTGTCGAGCCTTCTTCGTAGGCGAAGTTGGCGCTTCCTCGGCATCTGAGGCCTCAGTAGGTGTCTCGCTGGGTAATATGGCAAACGCATCATCGCGTTCGCTGTCGTTCTCGTCTTGGCCAGCTAGCAGGAAGTCGTCTTCCTCATCCTCGATCTCTAGATCAATAGGAACCAGATTCGAGGGCGTGAAGGATATTCGAAGTTCCACTTCACTGTCAGTGGTGTTGTGGGTTCGCTTGCCATGAATCTTGTTCACCAAAGCCGCTTCCGCCTTTGCTTGAGCCTCCTGCTCGAGATCGTCGCCAGCTTCGGCGAGCAATCGCAGACGCCGAACGAGCATAGCAGGTGCCAAATTACGAATGAATTTCTTCGCGCCGCCCAGGAATCGCCAGTCGAAAGCGTCGCCAGTGAAAGACCGCAGGGCGGGGAAGTCGATTGCTTGATCCCATTTTAGACTCTCGCGTAGCTGAGCAACCTTTGTCGCAGAAGAGATGCACGGGCGGGTGTAATAGCCAAAGACCTCCGCGCTGGGAAAATCGTCCGGGATCACAAGAGTCTTGCTCTTCCGATTGAAGAACTTCGATTCGTTCGTTCGAATTTCATGTTGCAGGCGATCCCGCCATGCCTTCAAACCTTCCTTGTCCGATCTCCGTAAAGCACAAAGCTCTTTGCCAAAACCAGCTCTCGCAGCATCGCAAGCGACTTTGGGTCCACAACCAGGAATGCCCTCTGGGATATAGTCGCCGCCACTCATGAGTGCTACCAATACCATCCCTTGTCCGTCGAGACCACTGCTCTTGAGAGTATCCTCCGCCCGGTATACGTTGACGTGTGTTGGTGTCTTGTTGCTGCCGCTGTCGGATGTCCAGTTTCGTAGCGTCACGCCCGAGCCAAACATGAGTGTATCCACGTCCTCACTCAGCACTGCATCAACGATGCCTTCTCTTTGTAGTAATGCGCATTCTGCTTCGGCTTCACCCGGTGCCACATGCCATGGGAATCCAAACTGCTTCAACAACTGCTTGGCCAGGAACTCCGGCACACTTGCGACTCTTACTCCAGGGCCGCCGACCTTTTTGTTTCGTTTGAATAGAGGCTTGTTGGGACCATCGAATACGAAGAGTGGATGTATGTTGAGACTGAGGAGGCGTAGGAGGCGGTAATAGAAAGTCCGTAGGGCTGGGTTGGATCCGCCTTTACCGGACTGGATTTGGAAGAGCCAGATGCTGATATCGACCGCAAGGCGAAATGGGCGAGAGTGCTCGGCGTAATGGTTGGAACTGAATTTGGCGAGAGAGATGCGCTGGCCTGGACCGATGTCCTTGAAGACTCTAGGTGAAGTGTTAGTTGTGTTGTTTCTTGTGGCGGCGAGGGAAGGGTTTCACACCCGTGGATGCCCATAGTGTGTGGAAGATAGAGCGCAAAATGCAGATACAATGTTAACAAGGCATTATCGAGGTCGTGTGTGAAGTAGTGAATTCCGGCGCATTAGTGCAGTCGTGCAGTCGTGCAATCGTGTAACATTCACAGACGCAGCTTGAATCGGCCACCGGGAAGGATGGAAGCTTCAGTACCCTACAGCGGTTAGCTGATAATTGGCTTCATCCGTGCAGATTTGATGGGACGATCACCTTTTTGAGCTGAAGAATATTGTGTCGATTTGTGAAGATGGGTAGTGATTTGAAGAAGAATTGATGTAACTATAATCTCAACATACTGGTGCTCGCTTGCATCTACTTCACGAAAGCTTTCAACACCTACAAGAGGTGGCTGTCCACGTGAAGATTTAGGTATAAATAAACCGTTGCCTAGCAACCAAACTAAAATACCTAGCGAGGGGGCTTTTCGGGACTAAGGGAGGGAGACAGAGACATTCGGCGCGGACGATAGCATTATCTCATAGTCCATACCCTCGACCCGGCGCATTGATATCGTACGACGACGAACAATCGCGATCGAAATGCCCTCAATCGTGTCCTAGTGGTGCAGCGACAACAAATTCCACCATACGCGCTTCAATAAACTGCCAATCGCGAAATCAAAACAACCAACCAAGGAAGCCACACATTACCTACGATACGCGACAACCTCGAACCAAATGTCGTCCCTTTCGGGCTCTTCTTCGCCTGACCCTCTACACCTCCCATCGTCGCCTCTCGCACCTCATTCGTATGCTCGCCGTGCGCCCTCGACCGCGCATTCCGGAACGCCGATCCCACGCGCGTCGCCGTCTAAATCATTCCTTATGGACACCGGCGATGCGCGCATCAAAGTCACCGTCCAGCAAGTCCCTCCACAGGAATCGCATGCATCGCGTTCCCCTAGCAAACGATCCGCAAGTCGTACGACGACTGTGCCTTTGAGGACTGGGGAATCTAGCGCAAGGCGCTTGCGACAACCTACACCAGCGGCGCATGTCGACAGCTCAGTATCCGAGATTGTGAGGAGGAACTCAAGGAAGAGGAAGAGTATGTCTGGAACCGCTGTAGACGGCAGCGGAAGAAGGAGCAGCAAGAAGTACATGCACTCCGCGCGCGAAAGTAACAAAGACGCGATTGAGGAAGAAAATGGTGCCATGTATTCTGAACAGGGTGTCCCTTCCTCTGAAATACGTCGTCGAAGAAGCTTGTATCCTATGCGCAACCAGCGCTATCCACGATTGAGTGCTGCGCGAGATGATCTGGATGATGCGCTACAGGCTGCGATTGGAGGAACTTCGGTTGCTTCTTCTTCCGATGTTGAGCAGGACAAATATCTTGCTTCGGACGGCGCGGGTGCTGGGGTTTCGGGAGAGTTGACCACTGCCAACGAGGACTTTACTATGATCACGGGCGAATCGCTAGCGAGCATCTCTTTTAGAGCGAGTGGAACGAGGGTTGGTGATGTTTCGCACGTAGATGATGACGAGGAGATGGAAGACGCTCGCGTCGAACATCTGACTTCTTCGCCGCCTCGAAAGGGCCTGTATCCGGATCTCACCGAGCAAGCCGAGCAAGCAAAATCGCCAATGCCTGGTAGAAGCGAACATGCCATGGAATGGAATTACACCACACACAGGACTTCACAGCACGATTCGCCACAAGCTAGGATTGCCGAAGCGATTGACGGGACGCTAGAGGATGTAATGGATTCGACTGAGGTGGTTATGGAAGAGGAGGAGGCGCCTGTATATCATCACTCACCCACACCGCAACCTAGCGTCAGCAAATCTCCAGACGAACAGGAAGCAAGTACCGGCGCTCCTAATCCAGCCGACGAGGAAGCTTGTGAAGTGGACGACGACATTTGGGCCGAAGAGGCGTCCCGTGACATAGACGACTCTGCCATGACGGCCACAACCACGACCAGCCGTGCTCAGCGTTCTCTACGGACTCGCGCGCCCAACGACCAAAAGCCCAACACTACCAACGATGCACCTCCTATTTTTTCAGAGCAACCTGATCCGCCTCGACGTGCGAAGCTCCCGCGGACCTGGAGGCAGACGAGTGGGGTCGATCTTAGCTATAACGATTCTCCCGCAAGACCTGAAGAGGGCGACAAGTCGGGTACTCATCGCACCTCGAAGTCTCAACGACAGCCCGAAGCTCCTACCGCGCAACGATTGTCTGGAGACGAAGCGGAAAGTGGGCGGAGTAGTGGCGTGCTTACACCTCCAACCACTGACGACGATGACAGTGGACGGAAGCTTGCAGAACGGAGTGAAAGGGAACAAGGTACCACGAAGGAACGAGCTATTGAGATTGAAGAGGGACAGGAAGAGGAGGAGGAGGAGGAGGAACAGCAGGAAAGGGACGTTGACGAAGTCGCAAGCAATCAAGACGAAGAAGAGGAAATCAGTGGTTTCACCAATCCTGGGGCAGCCGACACGCAGCTAGAGGCTCATCACCGATTCGGCAGACAACAAGATTCTGTCGAAGTTGACGATGACGAAGGCAGTGTTGCTAGCCCTCACTCAGAATCAGGCTCGGGTGAAGAGACTCCCGGCGAAAGTGGCGAAGACACAGGCTTCTTCTGGCAAAGCAACATGCCACAGGTCTATCGAGGTGGCAGGGAGAAGCCGAAGCCACAGCCAAGGAAGGAGGTCGATCTCAGCGCAATCTTGCGAATGGACTCCTCGAAAGTGGAAGATGCAGAACCTGCCGAAACTCACGTACCTCGGGCAAAGCCTGCGCCTCGCAGCTACTCGGAACAAGCGCCTAACAAGATGACTTTCACCGTACACAGGAAGCCTCCCGTGATAGCTGCTAGGCCCAACCGTCCAGCTGTTTCCCCCAACGCCGCCAAGGGAAATATACTACCAAGTCCCTTGAGAAGAAGTCTTCTCAAAAGCAGCAAGGCGCTCGACGGCGGTGATGCGGTATCGCGGAAGGCGACTCGCGATGTCATTCCTCAAGAGCCAGAATCTCGGGTCGAAGAAACTCAGCTGACAGTCACGGACGACAGCTGGGCGAGCAAAGCAAGCGATGAAAGGCAATTACTGGACGAAACCCGAGCCACAACTCCAGTTGCGAAGAGGCCAGCTCATGAGCGGCTAGCAGTCCTTCGGGAGGACTCTCATGTCTCTCGATCCGACGTCGAAGGCGAGGACGTGTCTTACGAGGAAACGGAAACGACCTTCAAGAACTCATGGCCGGAACAGTCTTACGAAGAGAACTTGAATATTGAGTCACCGCAAAAGATCGATGTCAACTTCAACGACTCGACGCTGTCCTTCCAACAACAACAACACCCACGACCACAGGCCAATCCGTTAGCGCCTAGAGGGCCCATAAAACCCCTATTCGAGAAGTCTGCCAACGCACCGATCCCTAAACCCTCGTACTCCATCCCAGCACCACCACAGAAGCAACACCTCTCTCCAAGCTCTCCTTCAATTACTCTTGTCGGCTACAAACCAAAACCCCCACAGCAAGAGAACGAAGGCGTCTTGAACCGGCTCAGCACAACATTCTGGTCCGCCATCACCCGTTCACAAGGCCCACCCCCGACTCCCGCACCATCAGCTCGCACCACAGAGCAAACGATATCCCTCTCCCTTCGCGCTCAGCTGCGCTCGCGCTACGGCGTGCTGCCAAATACCCACCCGTGGACAATGTTGCACATGCGGACACTACATCGCATGTTGAACAGCGTGGAGAGTGGGCGGCGCGACAGCATCGTCCCCACTCACGCGCCTCTGCCGGCCCACCTGCGAGACATCATCGACGAAGGCCGGCTCAGCGCCACGGGGCGTTCGTTCCGCTTCGAGAAACCGCATGCGAGCGTGGTGCAGGCTTTCATGCAGCTGCTCGTTGCGCCTTCGCTTTTCCAATCGATGGAGAAGGGTGAGGTCGAGTGGCTCGGAGATGCGCAGGCCGAGCATCTGCGTGGCGAGATGGGTGGTCGTCTGGGATCTGATATCTGCTTCAAGACGTTGAAGCCTGGAAAAGGTTTAATCGGGTGGGAATGGGTGGTGGAGTGCTTGGGGTGCTGCGTTGTAAGTAATGTCGAGATGGGAATGAGGAGGGTTGAGGTCGAGCGGGTGGGGACTGTTAGAGATGTTGAGATGAGTATTATGGGTGATGGGGAGGGGGATGGTAGGGTTAGAGAGTGGTTTGAGAGAGAGAGTCGGACGGATGTTGTTTGATGGTATTGCCAACCTCTTGGCTGTTGAACGAGGCTCTCCGATGCGTTTGGATGGTTCGATTGAGATTTTGTTAGCGATGAGTTATGACCTTAACGATAGATGTTGTACAGCATTGGATAGAATTCACGTCTTCTAGTCTGTTAAGACATAGGGATAGTCCGAGTCTTCAATTCACTCCTCTCGTGCTGGGGCCTTCTTTGAGTTGACGTAACGTACCTGGCAAGCGAGTGAGTCAGGCAAGC
>Ga0265797_10004992_pt1 | contig 19716 bp, 19 predicted proteins | sample P2T30metagenome_FD_192433 | JGI IMG/M metagenome (GOLD analysis project Ga0265797, IMG submission 192433) | Plant litter microbial communities from East Loma Ridge, Irvine, California - P2 T30 | ecosystem: Environmental > Terrestrial > Plant litter > Unclassified | place: USA: California...
TGGAAGGGCGTCTGCTGTGAGCCGAACAGCATTTTCATCGTCTGCAACCAATTTCCGGTGCGATTTGAGCCATTGAAAAACTGGGGGAGATTTGCTTACGGCTTTTAGATTATTGCGATGCGGTACAATGACATCCGCGACGGAACAGCTGTGGCTGACAAGGTTCTAAAGAATTACACTGCGGCTTGGGATAAGGAGGGTGGCTTTCTGCAGGATGACAAGTTTGTCATCAATTGGTATATGGTAAAACAAGATCGTATAGTACCCGGAGGGATCGGAATCACCGCCTGGTAAGCCGAGACGTTGCTTATAGCATGATTTGATATCAGACCGTTGACAGTACAGAAGGACATCTGCATTCATGAACGGCTGGAACTCTGAATCCGTCCATTCGCTCTTCCCAGAGCAAGCTCTTGGCTTCTTCACGAAGGCCTCCGATGGGAGAGTAAATGTAAACGACGAGAAGGTCGCCAAAATTATTCGCGAGCTCACGAAAAGTGAGGGCGTGGATCCGCAAGCTTGGAGCACCAAAGAAAGGGCACAGAATTTGGCGAAAGAACTTGAAGAAGCGCCTGGTATGCCATTTGCGCAGCCGGTATATGGTTATGTTGCTCAGTGGGTGTCTGAGGTTGCAGACCCAGCCCTGAACGATGGTCTCCTGCGTCATGCAGACATGTTCTTCAACCCAACGTGGGAGAATGGTGGCCTTTTCTACCCACGTAATGACAGCCAGGCGGACGAGCATGGGAACTGGAAGTTCGTAGACCCTTTTACGGGCAATGGTGCCATCGCCTATGCGCGCCTCAACGTTCCGGACGGCCAGAAAAAGATGTGGGAAAAGCCGTGGTCGAGGGAGCATTTCTCAAGTTTTCCGTTCGTCGATGAGATTAGCCTGGCTTCCAACGTCGATTTCCTTAGGGGTAGCTGGGATTCAGGAAAAGGAGCTTTCGTTGTTACTATGCGGACTTGGGATGGCTCCACGAAGAGGTAAGTTGTAATTTCCATCACATAATTTGAGGGAAAAACTGATGACATCAAGCGTCCGGCTCCTTGTCAAGAACCTGCCTGCTGGGAGATATGGTATCTATCGGAATGGACATATTACAGAAGCGCAGGATGTAAACGACGGCTCGCACAACGTGGAGATAGTTATCGAAGTGGGAGCGGAAGAGACGGACATCGTACTACTAAAGTCGATCTCCTAGGCCTCGGATCGTTCTAAAATCAGGTAGTAGACGTGAGAAGACATTGACGTTCACTCCCGAGGTAGTATCTGCACACGTCTTACACACCAGAATTGCTCTCACTTACATTTTAAGTTAAATCTGAAGAAAGCAACTATCCAAAGCATGCTGTGTCGACGGCAAGTATGGTTCAACATAAATCCCGGTAGAGCAGCGGCAAGGCCTCAGTCGAACTTGCCATTACCCGACTGAAAGCGCATGCAGCGTATCTCACTTTCCACATGGAAAGCTGCTCATGCCCATATTACGCATTGAGGGAAAGATCGATATTTGGGTAACATCCAATGTTCTTCGACGAACCTTTTGCTCCTTGTCAACTCTCAAACGCTTCCTAACACCACCTCATTATCCCAAAGCTACCTACGAGACGCCTTAGAATTACTTATCATCATTCTGTTAGGCTTCCCAACCAACACAACTCATAGGATACTGCTCAAAGAAAGAAGATGTTTAGCATCGCAATTCTTTCGCTCGCCACTCTTTTCTCTCAGCATACCTTCGGTGCACCATACCCGCAACCAAATTCAACGTTCCTGGAAAACCATACAATCTGTAACTCGACCGCTCATCTTTGTGAAGGCGATCTCACTGCTGCAAACCCTCCTCCCCTCAACTCGACCGAATATGTATGCCACGAAGTCTACCCAGTCGATCTCACTGTCCTCAACGCGCGCTATCCCGACTACGATATCGACCACCTACATCAAGCCAAGCAGTTCTTTATGCTACGCCGCCAACTCAAGGATGCTGGAGAAATCGCTACGCGAGTACAGTTTCAGGGCCTACCCGACAGCACATCGAATTACACCTGCCGTCTAGAATTTGTGCTCCCACGCCCCGAGCTCCAAAAGATCTCCGGCCCAAACCCAAGCTTCAACATATACCAAGTCGCACGAGAAGCTGGTGCGATCGCTACATGGAACACATATGAGAAGGAGAAGGATGCCTTGTTATTCGGTACGGTCAATGGTCAAAGCCAAGCGCTAGAGAGAACAAGGAGTGTCGGCGGCGTCGCCGCTATCAATGCGACAGCATGCAATCAGACATTGTCATTCCAGATGGCCATGATGTATGACAGTCCGTCCGCGCCGAACTACTGGGAATTCTCCAATGTTGCACCTCCTGCGTTCCCGGTGCAGGGCTTCAGGATCGTATACGGATGTTGAGTGAGACACAGCGTTTGTGGACATAGCGACGAAGTAGCATTAGCCATCCAGTGAACCAACGTTCATGTCATCAGTGCTTTAATGCAACAATTCCGTTCTTGTGGACTTTGTTGTGGCTACTATGTGATCGATTGTGTCCACCTGTCTCTTACCATACCGCACATTGTGCATCACATGTTAGCCTCCCAAGGTTCTGAGCAATCTTGCATACTGGATGAACATAATATCGAATGACGAACACTTGACGAGGAGAAGCAAATGAATGCTGGAAAAAAAAGATGCCCAGCTCTTTCTTCTCTACAAGAGTCTGACTGTACAGGCACAGTTGGAACCATACGGGCTTGTGCGTATCTCGTATCACTGCGTCTTGCCATCTTCAAAAAAGCGATTACTGTGAATGACGTCATTACGGGGTGACGATTACCCGCGTTTAGCCTCGCAAGGTCTACCCATCTAAGCCTTCGCGACCGCGTGTAAATCCTTCTCATGCGCATCGCCCACCACTAAGATGACCTTGGAATCGTTGAGGACCAGTATAGACAAGTGTGTTTATACGATGTTTGGGGCTATTCGTATCCAAGGGCATCAGCCTCTGTTTGACAATATAGGTAGTACTGGTGTCGTGCTTACTCGGGACGAAACCCCGTGTGCAGCCTGCCTTGTCTCGTTCAAACCATGACCACACAAACTCCAGTAGAGAATGACCAGTTTGTTCCAGAGACCGTCGCGCAGCATTCCATGCTTCAGCAAGCACACGCTGCGGCCGCCGCTGCAAGCCAGACTGAAACTGCAGGACCAACGAGACAAGAGGTCCTTTTACAGCAAACCGACCTCCTCACTGCCGATGTGAGCGATGATGAAGTTCCACCCCCTCCGTACGGCGATATCTATGGCGAAATTCGAAACGAAAAAGACGGTTTAGGCACTAGCGCATCTGTGACCGACGACGGTCGTGTCAATATCCGCATCAATCAGCTCAACCGTCGTTTATCCCAGGTCTTTACTCCTGCTTTACGTGACCACCTCAAAAGTGTCCAAGACAGCAGTCCGGCTCCTCCCACATACATACCGCCCTCATTAGGAGGTGAGGAAGGGGCTCCTCCACCCCCACCCTTGAATGTTGTTATTCAGGTCGTCGGCTCGCGCGGAGACGTGCAACCCTTCGTTGCGCTGGGGAAGGTCTTGAAAGAGACCTACGGCCATCGTGTACGTTTAGCGACTCATCCAAATTTCAAGGAGTTTGTTCAAGAGAATGGCCTGGAGTTCTTCAGTATTGGCGGGGATCCTTCCCAGCTAATGGCATTCATGGTCAAGAATCCTGGATTGATGCCGGGTTTCCGTAGTCTAGCAAGCGGAGATGTTGGTCGGCGAAGAAGAGATGTTGCCGAATACATTCAAGGCTGCTGGCGATCGTGTTACGAAACAGGTGACGGCATCACCAACGACAACGCTTCAGATCAATCCGTGAACGACCATGGTCCAGAAGCCACAGCAAGGTCTTTCCCCTTTGTTGCAGATTGTATCATCGCGAATCCGCCGAGCTTTGCACATGTTCATTGCGCAGAGAAATTGGGGATACCGCTTCATATCATGTTCACTATGCCATACTCTCCCACCCAGGCGTTCCCTCATCCTTTGGCCAACATCCAGTCTTCCAATGCCGATCCTCAACTTACGAATTATATAAGTTATGTCATGATTGAAGCCCTCACGTGGCAGGGCTTGGGGGACATTATTAACCGATTCCGAGCCAAATGTCTCGGCTTAGATCCCGTAAGTATGATTTGGGCTCCTGGAATGCTTCAGCGTCTCAAAATCCCTCACACGTACTGCTGGTCTCCAGCACTGATTTCGAAACCAAAAGACTGGGGTCCGCACATTTCCATCTCGGGGTTTTATTTCCTCAATCTAGCCTCCGGCTACACCCCTGCTTCTGATCTCCAGGCTTTTCTTGACGCTGGACCACCTCCTATCTACATAGGATTTGGGAGCATCGTTCTGGACGATCCAAACGCCATGACAGAACTCATTTTTGAAGCAGCGAAGAAGATTGCGGGTGGTCAGCGCGTCCTACTTTCCAAAGGGTGGGGAGGTATGGGTGCAGACGAGCTTCATGTACCTGAAAACGTCTTCATGTTAGGTAATGTGCCGCATGATTGGCTTTTCAAACAAGTGTCTTGTGTAGTTCACCATGGTGGCGCAGGGACCACAGCGGCAGGTAAGTTGTAGCTGTACAACATGCATGTGATACATACACTGACTTCGTATCTCCACATCTGCAGGTATTGCAGCTGGCAAGTCAATCATCTACGTTCAACATGTTGGTTAAATATTGACTTAACGCAGGTCGGCCAACATTGGTCATTCCTTTCTTCGGGGACCAACCTTTCTGGGGCGCTATGATTGCACGAGCTGGTGCTGGCCCTGATCCGATCCCATACAAGCAACTCACGTCAGACAACCTAGCAGACGCTATCAATTTCTGCTTGAAGGCCGAAAGCCTGAGCCGCGCTGAAGAGCTGGCAAGCAAGATCGCAGCGGAGCGAGGCAGCGATATGGGTGCTCAGTCATTTCATCAGTATCTCGAAGTTGACCGACTGCGCTGCACACTTGCACCATCCCGGGTAGCTTCGTGGCGCCTCAAACGCACGCAACTCAAGCTGAGCGCTTTTGCTGCCTGCACTTTAGCAAACGCAAATCTCTTGGACTTTCACGACTTGAAACTCTTTAGATCACAGGAGTACTGCACAGATGAAGGGCCGTGGGATCCCGTATCTGGGTTCTTCACAGCGACTTGTAGGGCATTTGGCAGCATGTCTATGGGCGTAGCTGATCTCCCTTCGGAGACGTTCAAAGCTGTACAAGCTCCTTTCAAGTACAACCGATCACAATCTCAGGTATCAGTACAGACTGTCGCAAAGAGAAGTGAGACATCGCTTTTAGGGGAGAGTTCAGCTGCGTCAGCTATGCAGCAACCTCTTACTCGCGCTCAGACTGTTCCCAACCTCCCTAGTACAGCACCTCGCACGTCAAGTATAGGATCAAGCTCCAAGTCGGTTCGCAAAGATCGCGATATGATGCGCCCTACTGGTCTACGTACAAGCAGAGGTTTTGGGCGCATTGTCAAGGAGGGTATACAATCGCCTATGAATATGTCAGTGGGTATCACTAGGGGCTTTCACAATGCTCCCAAGCTCTGGGGCGACGACACTGTACGCCCTCAAGAAAAGGTCAGCGATCTCAAGTCAGGCATGAAAGCGGTAGGAAGAGAGTTTGGGTTTGGCTGGTATGACGGCGTTACTGGTCTAGTTACCCAACCCTGGAAAGGTGCTCAAAAGGAAGGTACCAGCGGCTTTTTCAAGGGAATTGGCAAAGGCATTGGAGGTTTTATTACCAAACCAGGTGCTGCCCTCTTTGGCATCCCTAGTCATATGATGAAGGGAGTGCATAAGGAGGTACAAAAGCTATTTGGTAACAACGTGCAAACCTACATTGTCACATCTAGGACAGCTCAAGGATATCAAGAGTGGTTACAGAGCTCCGATGCAGAAAAAGAAGACGTTATCAACCGCTGGAAGATGATCCAGAAATATTTGAAGAAGAAGCACAGCGCGGACGAGATGGTACAAGACATATTGGATGCACAGCGGAAAGGAAAGACGGATGATGGTGAGACCTACCGGGATTTTGTAGCTGCTACATGTTCAGCTCAATCCACAGATAGTCTTGTCCAAACTGCCGGAAACGATACGCTTACCACAAGAAACTCGCAGTACCCGTTACATACCACTGATAGCAACGAATTGCTAGGAGCGGTTGATATCAGTGGCACTGTCCGCCGATCCTTCCAAGAAACGTCACGTGGAAATCCGGAAGATCGTTCCAGTATGAATGCGACGCAAGACAACATATCTCCACTTGAATCCCAACGACAAGGAGATATGGATCATGAAGCAGATCAAGATTTACTCAAGGCAATGGCGTCTAGCGAAGCTGAAGCCCAACGACACGCAAGAGAAGCTTGGGAATATGAGGAACAGCTGAAGCAGGTTATGGCCCAAAGTTTGAAGGAGCATGGACGGATGGGTAGCGAAAGTAATCAGGAGGAACTCAACAATGAGCGGACAAGAGGGATGACACAACAAACAGCAAGGAAGGCGGTACCTATAACTAATGGGTCATCGAGTGCCCAACCACCTCCTTCATATGACCACGGCCACCTTGCGGGTACTACGCAGGACGAGTTTCAGGCACAATACCTAGGGGAGAAAACAGCGCAAGAGAAAACGGAAGAAGAGATTGTAATGGAGTATGTTAAGAAGCAGAGTCTTTTGGAAGCTCATCATCAAAACAAAGGCAAAGGCCGCGCTACAGCAACAGAGGACGATGAGGAAGAGTTGCAAAAAGCGTTGAGCTTGAGCATTCAAGAACGTTAATGATACGCGAAGTGTGGTTGGGGATAACCTTTAGCCATGCTGTCAGTTCTGTTCACTTTGTATGATGAGATCAAATTTGGTATAGAGTGTGATGCGAATACATTGCTCTTAGTCTTCATATCTTTCGTATACTATATATACAATACTGATACATGCCCTTTTTCCTACATTCTATTCGTGGACTACGCCTTTGCAGTCTCAGTCGCCATCATACGGCTTGGTGCTTTGACAACGTTAGCTTCATCTCCTGGGCTGCCTTTGAAAGTCCATGTCCCATTCGCCACTTCATCGTCTGTAGCGTTATCCAGCCTCTTCAGCTCTTTCCTCATGTATCCTACAATCTGCGCTAGCTTCTCGAAGTCGACATCTTCCTTTGCGCCAAGCAGATTTCTCCAGACAGCCGCGGCAAGCATAGCGTCACCCTTCATCAAACCCTCATCGTACGACAGGAGCACGGCACGCCATTGTGAGAACATGTCCTTTAGGTGCTTCTGACGCAGCGAATTGGCGTTGAACTTGTGCCATATCACAAGACGGTCCTCGGCGGCGTAGAAGGCCTGGTTGGTGAGGTGCTGGATCCACACAGGCGCATGTGACTGGGGGAACATGCGGAAGCGGACTTGCAGCATGTACATGTGGATGAAGGTGATTTGGGCCCAATTTGAGAAAGTCGGCTTCAGTCCGAGGGCTGTGCAAGTTGTTAGCGAATGCCTGCCTATAGTCATTTCCAGCACCTACTGTCGTACCACCAGCCCTCGCCCTCGCCCAGGTGCACACCATTCTCGTCGACTGGTATCTCACCGCGCTTCAGCAGCGCCTGGGGTATTTTGTATTCACCCGGCTTCGTGCATTCCTTGATGAGGTCTCGTGTTGCGCCATATGCGACGTAGGTTTCGGTCATCAACGGTGCCTTTTCGCGCAGCCTCTGAGCGAGTCCAGTCACACCGGACGCAACAGCGGGATGCGGCTTCTTGATTGCCTCGGGTCTGACGTCGGCCGAAAGATGTTGCGACGCATAGTATGAGGTAGGCGAAGTGGTAGAAATTGTTCGTCGCGCTTGGCGGAGAGATGCTCTATGGGTCCGCTACGACAATTAATATCCGCTTTGGTCATGGGTGGTGGCTATGTACCTGTAGCAGCGAAGACGAAGACCTCAATAGGGCCTTGGAGCAGGCTGTGCATGTGTAGGTGGACGACATTGCTGGGGATGTTTGTTGGAGCGGGCGTCCGTAGTAGATAATCAAAAAGTCGCGAGTCGCGCCCTCCATCGATGACGGCACGACCCCGGCCACCAACACCACCAATGAGCATCACCACAAAGCGCCTCCCCAGCGGGGGAAACCACCAACAACACCAGGACGGGCTCATGTTCGGAAATTTGAATGACATGTTTTCCCGCATCCTTCAAAAATCATTGTGGCGGAGCTACCAGCCTTGATCCAAACGTCTTTAGGCCTTCAGGGCGTCCAGTATCATCAACCCCGTATACCAAGCTGGAACTTCGGCTACTGCATGTGACCCCAGAAGCTTGGTATGGCTAGTTCCGAGGAGCAGGGGCGGCAGCGAAGCGATGTCGCCGTCGATGCATGACCCCTTTCGCAGCCTTATATACACTCGTGCAATGCAAGCCTTTCTTCCAGATTGATCATCTCCAGGCTCCCATTACCGAGTTCAACGTCACCTGATCATGGCATTGTCGGCCTCTGCGACTGGCTCTCGAGCTAATCGCCGGGACAACTCCGTGTACATTGATGTGCTCAATCCGCCAGTCTTCTACACAAGTGGAGATCGCATCCAAGGCAGACTACTCGTGGAGCCCGCATCGCGACCTCATCGCATAAGCATAAGCTTAAAGGGCTTCTCTGTACTTGTGGATGACAACGCCAGGAGTTTCCGAGTCGACCTTTGCGGAAGTTCCCAATACCTCTACACATCCACAGGCGATGACTTCCAGCGTCTCACCAGAAACGCGACAGATCCCACCAAAGTTGAATTGCCTTTTTCCTTCGACGTTCCGCAGCATGCGACTCTACATCCACCAGCCGAGAGACTCTGGGTGCATCCAACGGATTCTTACAACCACCCGCGATTTCAGCATTCCCCAGGATTCCCACTGCCACCAAGTCTTAGCGGCCCCACCCCCACAAGTCCACAAGTCTTGTACCACTTGGAAGCTTACATGGAGTCCGATGTACCGAAAAGAGAGCCTTTGAAGATTCGACAGGAAATCAAGTACATGCCACCAGCCCCAGACTTTCATCCGGCGCTCCTCCAGCCGGATCTAAACTTTGGGAACAAATTGCCCAAACACTGTAGCCGCCAAAAGTTGATCCGTTCACGCAAATTGTACCCCAATTACAGCGAAAAACACAGCAAACTCGGAAGGTTCAAGGACAAACTTGTCGACAATGAAATGCTCTTCAGTCTTCAAAGCTTTGCGGAGATACCCTACGCCCAATTCAATCTATTCGCCACTCCTGCTAGCGTTCTGGTCACTGGTTCTATGGTTCCAGTCATTGTAACAGTGCAGCATCTGAAACGTTCAGAATCGCTTCCCTACCCTCCCGATCTATTTCTCAAGCGCTTAAAAGTTCAGCTGAACGCGATGACAAACATATTCGTGCCTGGTGAACAGTTCGGGCGACACGCCACCAGGGCGGTCAATACCTCAGACAAGAAGAGCATCGTCCTCTGCGACGAGAAATTCGAGAAAGAACATGAACTTCCGCTATACGATGGACTCAATCTTCTGGACGTAGCAAATATCGAGATCCCAAAAGAAAGTACCCCAAGCTTCACGAGCTATGGCATAAACTTAGAATACGAGCTGCAGATTGAAATTTCAGGAAGATGTGCGGATCGTGAGTGGACAGGCATCGCTTGCACCCAGCCTGTACAAGTCGTCACAAGCTGGAAGAAGACGCCTAATCAAGCCATCGGCCCTTTTGAAGCAGGTCCTGAGCCAGAGTACCAGGAGCTAGATCCCATGGCGCAACGTTACGAGGTAGATACAACCCGGTTACCAACGGAATTAGGGGTAGATGCTCCAGCATACGAGCTTGACTCAAGACACATGGCGCCACGTATGGCAGACACCGTACCACCACCTGAATACACTCTATCGCACTGAGCTTCATTACCTCAGCCCTCATATCAGAACTGCACAGTCAGTCTCAGCCCTTTGTCGTTTCGCTATTGAAGAACAAAAGTCTGTCATCCTTCCATCGAGCATGCCCGGGCTGCAGTCATGTGTATGACTGAAGACATTGCAAACCACTACACTGGCGTCCTGGAGCTCCCTTCGGTGCGCGAGAAAACGTTACAGGTTATTCGTCTTGTAAGCGTACACCCAACATCACAATAACGATCATAGTCACAACATGTTCCATGACGCCTACCGTGCAAGATCAGCTTTCTGGGCCTAGTCCTGTGGGGTATCAAGTTTTCCTAGGTACTTGGTTCAGTTGATCAAAGACCAGCCTACGTCCTTGAGTTCTTCGACACACATCGAGACTCTCATAGAACTCAACGGCTTGGACATATTTCGAGGTCTTGACTATATCAGGAAACAATAGGAGACAAAGATTGGGTTTATGCGTTCTTCGAAGACCATCAGTGATGAAAGAAAGCAATTCTATATGAGCATGTCAAGGTGCTGAATTGGAAGGAGGGATTGACCTCAATACGCGTGATGAAGTGACTGCAGGAGGTTGACCGCTTTATGTTCTGAACGCGGCGCGGACGATTGTGTAGTGAGAACAGGGCGATTTTCATTTCGAACATGTAGGTTGCAAGTGTTTTGTTTTGGAATTCTAATATATATGCTATGTGCTACAAGCAGTGTGCAATATATGTCTAATTAGTGTATGGCTTTGGTAACCTCACTTCTCCCCTCTCGCCTTGTTTCTCTCCCTACGCCTCTCCCTCTCTGCCTTTCTAGCCTGGTTCAGGCTAGGTGTAAGACCCTCCTCGTCAATCTTAGCCTTTTCCAGACTCTTCTCATCGATCTCGTCCAACAGGAAGCGTCCCATCATGCCATTCCTCCACTTCTGTATCATCCACAGCGATGTCGCTTCTGTGTCAATGACACCACCCTTACCCAGCCTACCAGTCTTCCTCGCGATTTCAGACAGAAGCTCGATGATATCGTTGGTAGGCGGTGCGTATTCAGAATAGAGCGTAGGCGATTGGAGGTTGAGGTGGTAGAGGAGGTAATCTGCAAGCATGACTGGTGCAATGATTGTATCTTTCACGGAGCCGCAAAGTGCCAACTTCATCATAGCTTCCGCGTTGGGAACGTATGGGATGAAGACACCGGGTGTATCAAGAAGATATACACCTCCTCCAACACCCTGAAGCTTCTTCTTCGCCCCACCGTCCGCTGCTTCCATGTCGTCTTCGCTCGGTATGATCTTCACACCGCTGCTACTGACTTTACGCGTTACGCCAGGTTGAGCGCCGGTAGCTGCAACCTTGCCTTTGCCGATTCCTTGCGCGCGCAATGCATTGAGCAGCGTGGACTTACCCACGTTGGGCATCCCCACTACCATGACGCGGTGTCCGACCAATTTCCACCTCTTCCGCGCATGCTCCCTCAGGATATCCAAAAGCTTGATGACACTCTTCCGACCACTGGTCTCCCCCTCTGCATCTTTGCCGTTCCTCACAAACATGGTCGTTGTAGGATGATGCCATTTCGCGATGACATCCTCATTTCGATTGTCTCGTGACCCACCACCCAGATCTCTCTTCGTATAGACTACCACTCGTTCTTTTCCTTCGAGTGCATCTTCGAACAAGGGGTTGCGCGAGGTAAGCGGCACACGGTAGTCGCGGCATTCGATTACGAGGTCGATCGAGGACAGAAGCGATTTCATCTTCTGCAGGCCGGACTTGTGGTGGCCCAGGAAGTAGGACCTGGGCAGTGACGGGATTTGCGGGAAGGCATGGCGGGGGATGAATGACATCGGTTACATTGGCGTTGATGGAGAAGTAGATATGGTTGAAGTGAAGAATGGAATTATTTCCATTGCGAGTCAAGCGACGACCGCACCTTGGCGAGCATGACTAGCGCGATTACAATCTCCAGGTTTAACGCTTGCGTACGACTCTTTCAACACCGTCGCTCTTTCATCTTAGTATTTCGCGTCCAATTCCATCTCACCTAGATGCTTTCCGGTAACTGAAACCATCACCTTACTCTCCTAACCTGGATGAAGCCGAGCTTACTGCAGACTGCTGTGCGTCCTAGGTCTCGACAGCGCCAGCATCGTAGCCAGGAGCATTCACATGACACATGGGCCACAAACGAAGCCAAGTGGACCAAGCCTCCTTTTCAAGTGAATCACGGGATATGCTCATTGAGTCCTTAACCATGGTAGCGTGGTACGTGTATGCAGTCAGCGTCGCTTCGCTCTCCGCGGAATACCCGCGGAATCTTGGCATGTCCCTCAAGACAAGTTTCCTAAGGATCCAAGTGATTCATAACTATCTACTGGAAAATCCTGTCAATATTTCTATTTTTGCAGTTCTATCGTGGTTCTCTATCGATCGCATCCATCTACCGGATTACTATGCCCGCTTCTGGCAAACGAGAGCGATCCAGTCGCAAGGGACAATACTCATGTAACTTCTGCCGTTCGCGCAAGCTTCGTTGCGATCGGCCACTACCATGTACAAGTTGCAGGTCTAGAGGAAAGGTATGCACGTTCGATCCTACTCCCGCGGCACTCAACACCCAAGACCCTCATACACCAGCTTCAGTCGCGGTTACGCCCAAATATCAACCATTAGAGCGGACTGTGAAGACGACTTCACCTGCACCAGAGGAGTCTGAACTTCTTCATGAGATACGTGTGCTTCAAACTCGTGCGAATGAGTTAGAGAAGCATATCGTGAGGAGCACTGTCCCCGTCCAGCATTTAGGCCACAGTGACAGCGAGACCTTCTTGTCACAGTCCAGTCTGAACCTTGCGGAAGAATACTCCAAAATCACCGGACAGTCCGAGATCTACAGGGTAAAAAACATAGTCGACCATCTCGAGTCTGTCTCGATGGGGCAAAGCTCTCTCGAATCTTTCTTTACAGATGAGTTGGACTTCAAAATTGGAAAGCTTCGATCGATACCACAAGCACCCGCTTTCACAATACAAAATGGAAGGCTAGTGCCGTGTATATGGCTGCCACTACGGGAAGAGGTCATGAAGCTGCTCGATTACTACGTCACAGAGCTCAACTACATTCAGCACGTCACGCATTATCCCTCGCTAGCAGCTACATTTAACGAAGTGTACGACCAGATCGAAAGTTTTGAACTTGTTCAGTCTGGCAAGGTTGTTCTTCTGCTTGGTATCATCGCTCATACGACGCATGTTTGGACCGCGCCGAAGAACTTGGAAAGCGAGCTCCCCTTGTTTCTATCTTCGTCGCAAGCCCGTTCTCAAACATCCGTTTGGATCAAAGCCACATATACAGCACTGAATGCTAGCCAAGAAAGCAGTGCATTAGTGTTAGAGACCATACAAGGCATCGCCATCTTGTCATACGTTATCTGCAATATGGAGGGTGTTTCATTACGATATCGGTGCTTGATATCGACTGGTTTGTTACTTGGCCGTGAACTGGGTCTCCATCGAACCGACCATGAATCCAATATTACTACGGCAGGAACGCTCAAAGCTGAGATTGGTCGTCGTGTTTGGTGGTATCTGACTTCTACAGATTGGTATGTCTATATGAACATCGTCAAACATTGGGCGTTTACAAAATGCTAAGAAAGTCCTCCAGGCTACTTGCAGCAAGATACGGTGGATCTGGCGAAAACGTATACCAGTCTAACCCGCTGCATATGAACGTGAACAAGCCGCTGAACATCAACGACGTTGACTTATCTACCGACGAGCCCCAGCAATCCCGACCATTATCACAACAGACAGATATGTCGTACTTCCTTCAGCGCATCCGTCTATCAGAAATCTCACGTAACATTGTCGATCAAATCAACTCCGACCCATCCAATCGCCGCGCTAACATTATGGCAATGGATCGCCAGCTCGTCGAAATGATGAATGAAGTTCCTGCATTTTTGCTGCTGAACGGTTACCAGGACACCAACGGCTGTACAAACTCGAACCACTCGTTCGTCCAAGCCTATTTCCTCAACACTCTTCTCCACACCCAACGCTGCAAACTTCATCTAGCAACTCTCACGCGCACATCCACCATGGATCCAACATACACGTCCTCTCATGCCGCATGTCTCCAATCAGCGCGTCAGTTACTTCATATCGAGACAACACTTCTACGTTCTCAAAACCCCTTCGCGCGCCGCCCCCAGCGACCTCCAGCCGGTCTGTACAGTATCTTCGTTGCCACTATCACTCTACTTATGGATGTTTGTCTCAACAAGCCAAGTGAAATACCAGCCGTACTTCAAGCAGGTGACCTAGTGGAAGGCCTACAGATGATAGCAGATGCAAGGGAAGATTCACTGGCAGCGGCGAAACTATACGAGTCATTCATGCAGATCCTGGGGAGATATGCAGATACTCAACACCCAGCAGAGCACAACTTGAGTGCGACAGACATTCACGCTACTGCAGGGACACTCTCGGGTTTACCGTCGGATGCTTTGCGAGAACAGCAGTCGTATTCTTCGCAGATAAACGACGCAATACATCTCGACCTGGTTGAATGGGATGATCTGTTCTCCAGCGTTTCTTCATCCCCGTTCTTTTGAGTTGGAACAGAGAACACGACGTCAAAAGGAGCTGCAAAGAGTGAGCATTTTTACCACTTCAGGCCCTACAGTTCTATTCTGGAATTGGTCAAATCTCGTTAGATATCATCAAATGCCGTACTCAACCTTCAGTATCGATACGGTCTTCTTAGACGCCACATTATGCCAACCACCACACATATCTGAGGATTAGGCAATCAACGTGGCCCCACCTGCCACCACTTCACTTTGCTCTATCAAAGTAGAAATTTGTTTCGTCCATATCAGCAGTCACTGTTTGGTCATACTAAGCTCACTATGGAATTCATTACAGCTGACGAGTTGGACTACTCGCTAAGCAATTGTCACAATTGATTCGTATAATAACCTCATCACTCACTTCTCCCGCAAGAACACTCGTTTTCGATATACTGCTACCACCATGGTTTCCTCTCACCTGCTGCGGGGTAGCCGAAATACACATAGATATGTCCCTTATCCTACAGATCTTAAGGCTCTCTCACTCTGTTTATGACAGCCCCCACGTGGCCTCTCGCTACGCTTTGGATGGCTATATAAGTAATCCGCCGTCTGCTCTTCCTACCTTGTTTCCTCTCCACACCACCGCAACTTCTTGGCTACCATATACCGATTCACCGATGTATTAAGCGAGCCTCAACTTTGACAACGCTATACACGTTGATTCTCTCTCCATGCCACTTGGAGAACATGAGAATGGACCCAATACTCACTCTCAAAGAGTTTCCGGCATATCTCCAAGGGCAAAGGACTCTACCACGATATGACGCCAAGCAAGAGAAGAAACCGGACGATCCCTGGTGGAGACTTGATAGAGCCAGTATCGATGAGTTGATGAAAGAACTCGCACAACTCATCACTGAACAATTGAAAGGCTCTCCAGACAATGACAAAGAGCTTCAGCATTTGTTACGTACGGCTACCGACCTCGCCCACGTCGTGCTGAGCCCTGCAATCAAAGTTGCCCTGATTGGAGCTCAAGGTGCAGGAAAGAGTCTTACGATCAATGCTCTATTTGACTGTGATGGTCTTTCGCTCACCGGTGCGGAAGGGGCTGTTTGTACCAGTTCGATAACGCGTTATGTTCAGTACCCTAAAAGCACAACCGGTGAAGATCAGTTCTTTGCAGAGATCAAATTCTTCACTAGAGAAGAACGAGAAGCACTACTCAAAGAGCACGCTCGGTCGTACTACGTATACCACAACGTCGACGATGACGATGACGATGATGAGGACGTCTCACGTACGAAGACTATCGGGCAGGATGAAATGGACCGCAGTCTGAACGACACCGCGGAAGATATCTTCACAACATTGTTCGGGTTCTACGACGAATTTCTTGAGAATTGGAATGTATCTGATTACAGATCAGGAGAATTCATCAACCTCTGTCAGCTGAAATGCGACGAAGCCCTAAAGAAAGAGCAAGTTGACTCTCAGGGTATTGCTACTAAGATGGCAGATACTCAGAAGGAACTGCTGGAGAAATTACGACCATTCTTAACTAGCGTCAAAGGTCAGAGATGTTTATGGCCACTCGTGGACCACATCGCAATCAGATTCCATCATGAACTACTCCAAGGAGGGATAGAGATCATCGATCTCCCAGGTATGCTATCTCACTCACCAGAGGGTTATCCCCGAAGTTTCAGCTAACCATTCGTCAGGCTGGGGTGACATCAATCTTTCTAGAGTCCGGCATGCCGAACAGATCAAAGACACTGTTGATGTTGAAATCATCCTCGCAGATACCATACGTATTGCCTCCGACGACAAAGTCATCAACAGTACACGTGCAGCTGTCGCTCATCATGGTCCTTCAAAAGTCAAAGTTGTCGCTACAAAGGTCGATGTGGGTTATTGCAAACTTTACAAGGGTTGCGTCTTTACTGATCCCTTGTAGTCTCTTTCCAAGAACCAGTTGTCTCAATGCGCAGGCGGCGAATTCGACATCATCAACCAGTTGCTGCAGGAAGTTGAAGAGCAAGAGGCTGGCCTGGACGATGATGACGAAGACGAGGAGGTCAATTCGAAGGAGCGCAGGACTTTGGGCCAATATCGCATTTATCTGGAACGTATCCGAAAGCAGAAAAAGATACTGCAACGTGCAGATATCATCAACGCAGAGCTCACGGCGAAGCTCAAGGGCAGAACCACCAAGGACATGCCGCAGATATTTCACACCTCTGCCTCTGAGTACATGGACTGGATACGCAAACCTAAGCTGGGGTTTTCGAATCAGCCATCGCTATCTCCCGATATGACTGGTATTCCCTCCATTCGCGAATATCTCTTTTCTTTACCAGCGCAACAGAACTTGAGAGATTATGAACGCCACATCAACACAACGATTCCAGCATTCATCGAGAAAGTAAAGAGAACTGTTTCAGAAAGAGAGCGTGATGGAGATTTCCGAACCATAGCTGATGATATCGACGCGGTTCGCAGGGGATACATGACCCGGCTTCTCTCAGAAGCGAAAAAAGGGTTTCAAGGATGTTTTGACGAGAGCGTTCAAAGAATCGAAAAGGACATACCGAATTTCAAAGAGCAGCTTGAAGAAAAGATGACCACCGAATGGTTCATCCTCAGATCGGCGGCCTTCACTCGCATTCTTAGGCACCGGGGCATTGTTTTGAAAGGCGCGTCTAAAGCCAAAGGCCTTGAGAATGGATGCCACTGGAACAAGGAACTGGCAGACTTACTTGCACCTGGGTTCAACAAGTGGTACAACGCGCATACGGGGTGTATGAGAAACATGAAACCAGCCCTGGGTGGGAGCTTAGATCAGCTTCATCACAAGATCACGAACATGATCCACGACTCCGGCGCAAACATGGTCACAATTGAGAAGGCAAGAAAGAGATGGGCTCCATTACGCAACAAGCTCCAAGCCAAACTCATGGTGATGATGGAAGAGGTTAGCAAGCTTGAGAAGTTGATGTTTGAGTCGGCAACCATGGAGTTTGGTCAAGAGAGAAACCTCATCTCTTACATGACCGATGACCTTTACACCGAAGTTTTCGAAGCGGTACCTGAGGAAAAGCCGCCCCTACCAGCAAAATCAGGAAAGAAGAAGCCGGCAAAGCGATACGTGATGCCTAAGCTCAAGTTTCAAAAGAAACGCATGGAAGACTTATTCCTGAACCCAGATACCCACTTCATTGACCAGGTCTTCCAGCGCTTTCAGGCTGGATTCAACGATGCAGTTCGTACGCTCCTGGACAAGCACTTCGTTGGCATTGACAAGATGCTCGAAAACTTGAGCACAAGCCTTCGAGCAGAAGCTCCAATAGACTATCGCATCACCGAGGAAGGGAAGGCTATCCGCGCTGATTTGGCAGAGCAAATTCTCAGTTTTGAAGAGAAGGCAATGGAACTACGGAACAAGCTACCACAAACGGTGAAGTCCGAAGATGATACAGCACTTATACCTCCAAATAACCCAGAGACATCAGAGGGAGATGAAAACGATAATCTGGCGATCTTCTATGATAAGATGACGAAGTCAAAGCGCAGGGTTACTCCTGATCCTGCTGCTCGACGAACTAAGCGTATCAAGACGGAACCTTCGTAAGACTATCTTAATAACGCGACCTCAGATATATAGGTTCATCTTACGCTTTAAGGAGGTCCGAATTTCCCGGCACTCCCTTACAGGATTCAACCTATGTTCAAGTTCACGTGGCGACTGAAGAATGCCCGTACACTCCAGTCTTCTGGATTTCTCCATCTGCGCTTCCTTAGACAAAAGCGGGTATTTTTCTGCAATATGGCTTTCTCCCTCTGGATCGAACCGGCGATGGTAGTACGAAATGTTAGGATGCCTCAATCGAGTTTTGCAACTTCTGCGCTGCTTCAAGTGTTATTGATTTCTTTTGCGGGTTTACTGATTGTCAATTTCTGAGCGGCATCATCTACTGGCTCAGAACTTCTGGTCACCGGATCAGAAGTGGGGGTTGTCGCAGAGATCGAGTACGATCTGTCCAAAAGCTTCCCAATATTATGCGTTTTTCTCATATAGCTATCAGTAGATCTATCAATGACGTTTCGAAGCATCCTAACACCGTTCTGTCGAGTTACTGACGGCATCTGACGTATTTACACCCACCTTTTTAGTTCTTGCTTATCTTAGAACTCATTTTATCCGCGGAGATTCTGGTTCCTAATGCAACTTGGTGCGAACAATCGAGACATAGAGGAAGCGGCCAAATTCTAGGACGACAACAGATCGCCTACGGCTTTAGAAAGAGGAGACAAGGTATATGCCTCTAGAGCAAATGTCTTCATCCGTAAATAAGATCAAGACATAGGACTTGGCGGTGACCCTGTACCAATACTCAACCCTTGTGGGCAAGGACATGGTCAATCATAGTGTGGAGAAGCTCAATTTCTTAAGTTATACGCAAGACTAAGAGGTCTGTACAAACGTATCCGAGGCGAACTTCGTCCAACTACCAATGGTGTATAAGACCATATCTCCTTTGGGCCAGTCTTTCCAAATGTTTTGTACATCGCTGTGACATGGTACAGCCCACGGTAAGGCTGATTCACATATTGACCATGTCGTCTATTCGGGAGAAGCCCTAGACATTGTCCCAGCAATCGTCTGTTTCAACGTACTGTAGAACACGACATCAGATCAGACTCCCCTTATGGATGAATTTCAGCCATGATGATCGGGTATAGAAGTAAATAACATAAATGGTCGCAACAGTACGCAATCTCTCGAGCCTTATTGTTAGATGTTGCCGTAAACTGTAGCGTAGCAGACGATTGACTCTACATCTGTTCAGAGTCTCTCGTATATGCAGCAACAACGTCAAAGAAGTTTGGCTGCAGTGGGGAATTGAGAGGGATATAATAGTTCTCACTAACCACATCGTGTGTACGTCCTGCATAGAAACCATGAAAGGAGAGTACAAAATCATACAGTATACCAATAGCAATCTCCATCTCCTACTCCTGACCTAGAAAAGAACATCAATATCACATACTCAGAATCCTACTCCCGATAGCCACCAAAGTCATCCTCTCAACGGTCTTGACATGATGCTGCATGAACACAATAATGCGTCAATCTACGCGCCGTAACCCCACAGTCCAACGACCTG
>Ga0265797_10004994_pt1 | contig 19712 bp, 9 predicted proteins | sample P2T30metagenome_FD_192433 | JGI IMG/M metagenome (GOLD analysis project Ga0265797, IMG submission 192433) | Plant litter microbial communities from East Loma Ridge, Irvine, California - P2 T30 | ecosystem: Environmental > Terrestrial > Plant litter > Unclassified | place: USA: California...
ACCACGAGCCAACCAGGCGGTGTTGCTGACATACGTCGGGGGCTTCGTCAGCCCTCAACGTGGCCATCCACGGCCCATACCCACTCGCTGATATTAGCAGATCGGCTTCCAGCACGCGAGCGAGCCTGAGCGCAGCCACTACGAGCCACTCCACCGCAGTCCTCCAACCCTGGTCCACGCTCATAGCCGGAGCGGCGAGAACCTTAGCTACGGATCGAGCTCGGGTGGTGAAGACGGGAAGCTTTCCATCTTCCAGAAGGCTCCCCTTTCTAGTCTTCTCTGCGCAATCTCGCGAACCTCCCACGTTTTCCATCCCACCACCACCGTGCTTGTCCGGCTAGCACGCGGCAGACACTCGTCGAGCACTGCCGTGGCGGGTTATTGCGTGCCCTTTGCCGCCGCCCTGAGCCCAGGATGGTACTGTAGCAAACCATGCCTCGGCTTGGAGCGAACGACGGCGCGAAAGGTTAGGGTGTACAGTGTCCGATGCTAGCCTTGCACGCGTGACTTCAGGGTCTGGTATCACGCCTCTATTTTAATGAGGCCTCGCTCCAGAAGACCCATTTGCTGCAGGCGGCGAAGACTGTCTCGACATGACAGCCCAACATTCCGAATGTCTACAGGCGATCGGCCAGATCGGGCAGGCTGCTCACGTCGGCAGGGAGCACAAATTGCACATTCGAGAGACGAGTGCGAGTCAATGTTCTACCACAGAGGATAGCGCCGGGCGGGCGGTACCACGTCCTGGCAGTGATCCGCGCGAAAACTGCTTAGAGAAGATCTGCCATCCGCGCGTTGGGAGGCGCAGCACACACGCTTTCCCAACTCTGAACGCTCGCTTGACCTCACTCGTCGCACCAGTTCGTATTGCACCAAAGCCTCATTTCACGGCATGCCACCAGCAACTACCACTGCTCTTGATATCCAAAGTCTGTCCCGCTTGTGAATGCAGCATATGCAGGCCTTTTCGCAGCCACTAGTGGCGTTCCACCAGCTCGCTTGGCGCCATCACTGGCTTGTGTGGGCGCCACGTGCGATTATACCCAGCACGATACCTGTACAGCAAAAAGTAGGCGTCCACACGTCGTTCGCCGTATGCCTCCCAGGTCACGAGCCTCACCGCACCCGTGGCACGTCAGTGCTTCATGTACGCCCATCCCTCAATCGAGCATGTGCCGGATAAACGAAGCAGGAAAATAGGCAATTTCGCGCTCGCTCGGCGAATTGGGCTGCAATGCCCACGACCACACCAGATCAAAGCACCGAAAACGTTGATTGCCATCGTCGTTTCACCACATAGGGCTGACAGGATGCAACAATCTTCCACGCGCTGATCTTTCGCCAACTGCTCTGGCACGGCCACGCCTAGACTCCGAACGGAGGTCATTCCGAGCGTCCTGCATTGGCTCCCTTCGTCCGCATCTGCCGCCAAATAGCGTGGAGTCAGAGCCGATACAAATGCCTACAACAACACCCGTTGACCGCCAATGCGACTTACGAGTGCTAATGCAGCTTGGGTGCTATGGTCCTGCTCCCACTTGCCAATTCTACACAAATGGCAGGTGTCTGCGCGTGCCAGTCGGCCCTTCACCTCGACGATCAATGTCGATCATATCGTGCGTCATTCGCATTGTGGTCTAGGTGCCTCGCAGTGAGTTCCGGCAAAGGTGCCAAAAGTATCCGACATCAAGCATATCCTCGGAGCCAGGCCTTACGATCTCCAAAGTCAATACTCCAGCAATAGTCTGGTGTAAATGACCGTAATGATCCTGGTAAAGCCACCTGGCGCTCTACTTTCCTTGCCAACTTTTTGAAGACGGCAAATGCCGTTCGCGTATGAACCATTCCATCGCGTGCCGTCATGTTGCCCTAGGCCTGCAACATCACGATGATGGGCAGAGAGTTGCTGGGTACTGCGGGCCGACACGGCACAAAGACACACACGATTCGGAACGCCGGATCGTCATTGATCAGCGCCAAAGTTCGGCGTGTGCCGTGGAAAAGATCTGTCCGGGCAGAACCGCGTTGCGTCTCTACCCTTTCTAATCTGTGGTCGCGTCGCACAAACGAGCTTCCTAAGCAAGCATAGCATGTGGCTTGCTAGGATCTGGTTAAACAATCCTCCGTAACTTAATCACGGAGAAGGTTCGCTTTCTCACACTCTTCCCTTTGTTTGGAAAAAGCTGCCCCGAATGCAGTATGCCAGGGACCATGTGTTATATGTGCCTCCTACTATGCCGGCTCCACAGCGGAGCTCGCCGACGAGCACGTGTCGCTGAGATATGTTGTCGCGCAAATGTCATGAAACTGGCTGTTTTCTGGTTCATTGTGAAGAAACCGTTATCGTCAGGTCGCAATGTGTAACGCATGGCTGTCAAGTCGTGAAGATATCGAAAGTACAGTCTGATGATAGTGAGTAGTGTCAATCGCGTCCTGTGCGATGGCGGGTCTAGGGTTTTCTATCTCGATTTTTTTCATTTTCTTGTCCACGGAAACACCGACAATACCAAAGAAAAATAAACAATATTCAAACAACTACATCGCAAAGTCACAGACACAGTCAAAACCAACCATGGGCAATCCAGACGTTCAAACGCTTCTTCCTCTCCTTCCAAAATGCGAACACCACATCCATCTCGAGGGAGCTCTCACACCTGAACTTCTCTTCGATCTTGCGAAAAAGAACAACATCTCCCTTCCGACCGACGATGAAGCATTCGCCTCCCCAGCAGCGTTGACCGCTCGCTACCGCAACTTTGCCTCGCTCAATGACTTCCTGCACTACTACTACATCGGCATGAGCGTGCTGATCACCGCCGAAGATTTCGAGGCTCTGGCCATGGACTACTTCCGCCACGCTTCTGACGACGGCGTCTGTCATGCCGATGTCTTCTTCGACCCGCAGGCCCATATCTCACGTGGCGTCAGCTACGACACCGTACTGTCTGGTTTCAGCGCTGCCAGGACCAAGGCTGAGAGCCAGTTTGGCGTTTCTAGCGAGCTCGTTTGCTGTTTCTTGCGCCATTTGCCTGTGCCTGAGTGCGTGGAGACTTTCAAGCAGGAAGATATTCAGGCTAGTTTCCGCTCTGGTGCTGTCAAGGGTATTGGTCTCGATTCCAGCGAGTTCGGCTTCCCGCCGGAGCTTTTCGAGGAGATCTACACCGGCGCCGGTGCGATGGGCATGAGATTGACGGCGCATGCTGGCGAAGAAGCGCCGCCTGCTTACATCCAGAGTGCACTTGATGTACTCAAGGTCGAGAGGATCGACCACGGCCGCAGACTCCCTGAGGATCCGGAATTACTGGCTCGCATTGCCAAGGAAGGCAAGCTGCTCACTTTGTGCCCTATCAGCAATGTGTTCCTGCGCGGCGTGTCATCTGTCAGCGAACTGCCCATCCGCGAGTTCCTGGCTGCTGGCGTCCAGTTTTCTCTGAACAGCGACGATCCCGCCTACTTCGGAAACAACTACATACTCGACAACTATCGTGCTGTGCAGGAAGCTTTCAACTTGAGCGTAGACGAGTGGGAGACCATCTGCCGAGCCAGCATTCGCGGGAGCTGGTGCAGCGATCAGAGGAAGGATGAGATGATGGCGAAGCTGAAAGAGGTCCTCGATAGCTGGAAGGCTAGCAGCGGTAGTCTGTAGATAAGAAGTACTACATAACTCGCATCGTTTCATATGTCGTCCTTCACCGACGTCGGTTTCAATTTGAGTCATGTTCACCCTTGTTAGTGATTCCACCTGAGTAGCGAGCTACGCAGGACCGCCGATACCCACTGCACTACAAACATGTACTTTCTGACTTGAATCGCCAATTAATTAACCTTCCAGGCAACCTGGTCGAACGCATATGCAACCTGCTAGTCAGATGACTGTATTGCTTGTCCACCATTAAACGTCGCACTTCTCTCGCTTCCGCAGAAAAGTCGCTTTTCCATTGACACGTGTGCAAGTCATGTTTATGGAAAACGAACAGATTACGACCAAAATCCTCAAGCCCCGCTCATAAGATCACCAATCTGCTTCTATACATGGATAGACATACAGAGACAGTACACAATCAATCTGAAACCGAAACAAACACTTCTCCCCGATATATGGTCATCGTCATGTGATGACCCTAACCCTACTTGCACCGACCGCGATGATGACAGGTCTCCATGTCTGATAAGAGCACAACAGGCGTGTGCTACGTTACTTTAGAAGGAGACGATGCATATTAAGATCAAATACCATGGTCGGTGCATACTAACCGAGAGCGCTGGAAAAACCCACCGTCTCTTCGATCATACGTTTCAAGTCACTATCGATACAATGGGAGAATCACTTCGATCATAACTTTGTTTCAAAAGTGCCGCAGCACATTGTTGCCATCCATCTACTGTAAAGTGTGCGGTCATAAGAAGTCCCCAGCCAACCAAAGAAGATTCGTCGTGCGAGGAATCGCCATTCCCTCAAGCCACTCTCTTCCCCCCTCCCCGAGAAGAGTAGTACCGCGGGCTCAAACTGCCGAGAATGCAAACAGATCGCCCTGGAGAGCATACAGTATCCCATCCTCCTGCCCGTGTATTTTGGAACATGCCGAATAGAAAACAAAAAGCAAAGAACGCCAGGTAAATGCATGAATAGAAAAAGAGAATCGTCTCTTCGCGTAGGGAGTGCACTTCCCTCATGCCGTTCGCTAAATCGCACAGTCGTTCCCTGCTCTCCTCTTTATGAACAATGGTGATGTGTAGGAGAAAAAAATGAAAATCGAGCCTCGACGTGAAAGGAAAATCGTGTCGCCGTTGCCCCGAAAAGTCGTGCTGGAGATGGAGGTGTGGTTTGGTGAGCACCAGTCCTGCGCGCACAGGAAACGCCTGGTACCCTTTCCGGTCACCTCAGAAGCAAGTCACAGTTGATGCGCGGACTCGCCGGCCTGTGTTCGTCGAGCTCGTCGAGTGGATGCAGTTGGACCAGCCTTCGAGACCAGAATGATGTCTTTCCTCATAAGACATTGGTTCTTGGAAGGGCCTAGTATCCTTGATACTGCTGCTGCTGGTGTATATCACCGCCTGAAGTCCTGAAAACCGAATCGTTTAGTTCCTGATCGTGATAACAAAAAATATCGTAAAAGACAACTTTAGGTCCATACGGGTAGCGGGGGGGATACGAACCCGCCGCGGAAGCCTGGCACGCCCTGAACGCCGCCGAGCGATAGGCCGTTCATGTCGTACATGTCGCCTTCCAGGCCAGATGTGTATGCCGATGGTGGGAAGCCGGGCGAGGGCATGGCGCCCCAGGAGCTCGTGCCGTAGCTGAAACCAGTCTGGCTGCTTTGCGTTATGGGCACTTCCAGGTAGGGAGTGCTTGAGCTTGAGACTGAGGTCGATGCTGAGGCTGTGTAGTGTGGTGTTGAGGGCGCGAAGGCCGGGCTGAGGTTTCCGGTGGTAGTGTAGTTGTTCATGTCTGCGGTGAAATCGTATGTGATTGGCGCAGATTGCATGGGCGCGGCGCCGGGCTGGCTCTGCATCAGTTGGCTGCGGTAGTTGAAAGCGGCTTGTTGCGGGAAAGACATCAGTGTCGCGATTTCGGATGATGCGTTGTCCAATCCTGCATCGGAGTGCATAGCGGTCGTCACGTTGATGATGTTTTCCAGAGCCGGCAAAGCCAATGCTGAGCAGAAAGACGCGCCCAGATCCGGGAACAAGGGCTCAAGTGTGAGCGCAGTGCCGTAGAAATGAGCAAGTGTCAACATTGCGGGGCCTTTTCCTCCTTGTCGCTGGAGAAGAGATACTGGCACCCAGAATAGCCATTTGCGCATCATGTACGATTGGGAGAATTGTTCTTCTGGTGATTGTGGTGGAGGTGTAGCCTGAAGTCTTTGCAGATATGACAAGAGCTGATCCACCCAGTATGCTTCCATGTCGAGTCCAACGAGGCCATATTGTAGTCGCTGCAGAGATTGAATGGTTGTTTGTAGGATTACTGATCGGTCGGTTGCGCTGACGCTTGCTCGTCGTCGATGCGCGCGGAATGATTCTGCTACAAGGTCTTCCTCTGCGATGAGTTCGATGAATAGTGATTCGTGCTTCCAGCTCTGAATTGCGTTCAGGACCTGTTGCTGTCAGCTTTTGCTTCGATCGCAAGTTGGTTATTAAGATACTCACAGACTGAACACCCGCTCTCAGAGAAGACCAACTGCGCCTGCGTTGATTGTCAGTTCTGTTTTTCGATCCAGCTTCTTCCGAACTTACCAGTCCGTTGCTTGCCAAAGCATGAGTAGCGACGCGGCCAGAATCGCATCGGCATTAGCAGGCGAAAAGCTGCCAATGGCTTCATGAAGGCCGCGCAACGCGATAGAGCCATGATGGATCTGCAAATTTCGTGTCTCTGACGATGATTGTGTCCAAGCAAGGTGGTTCGCGGAGAAAGACAATAGAGCGTGCATAACGTATGGATACGAGGAAGCAATGCTGAGGAATCTAACGGGCAAAGTTTGTTAGCGAAATGAGACGAGCGGGTCGATACGAGCATGCGCGACTCGTTTCTGGTATGTACTGACTTGGGCATTTTCTGCGTCCATAGCGTTAGGTTGTTGGAGTTGTTGAGGTGAAGGTCGTTCGAGATGGAGGAGATGTGGTGTATTAACCGAAGGTCGGTCTTGGAGTATTCGTGAGCGACAGGCTGTGGGAAGACGTTTAGATCTGGATACGGGAAGCTGCCGGTCTGCTGCCAATGATCTAATCGGCTCTCTGCAGCAGGTGTGAAGACCAGTGGAAGTTGTTCTGGGCTGCCACTCTGGCTCGCAGTATCTGATCCCATGTTCTCCATGTAATCACAGCGAACCTGGTGTTTTGTGCAATTGCGACTACATAATGGTCAGTTCGGCTGTCAGTGAAACATCAGATCGGTCTACGCACCATTGAGGGAAGGTCTCGTCGCAACGAATATGCCTGCGCTTGCAGGTCTTGCAGCCCTTTCTGCTTTTTGTGTGGCTGCGCCTCGAAGGACCAGCACCTTGACCAGCCATTGTGTTGGAGTCCTAGGATCTTCTGATGGGTTCGACCAGGATGTTGCGCCAATCGAATGTCGACAGGATGGTCACTGTGCGATCGGCCTCGTAATGCTCCCGTGGGAAGGATGTCTAAAGAGCCGGTGTTCGAATCGTAATGTCTGAATGCGGAGACGTCTTTGATGGTATGTTTTCATCCAATGTCAAGTGATGTCGACGTCGTCCAAGCGAGTGATATTTAAATGTGCAGTAACTAGATATACTGGCGGTTGGTGGGAAGTGCGAGTGGTACAGGCAACGAATGTGATGAGTGATAACGAAAGCAAGAAAGCGAGTGTGTAATACTTGACCAAGCGATGATCCTACGCCAGAGCCGGTGGAGACAAAGCGGACGCTATGTACTGAGACCCAGGCATACCGCACACTCGCGAAGGCCATGTAGGTCGCCCTGTGCCTGAACAAGCTGCAGGTGTGAGGTTCTCGAAATAGACCCGGCAAGCTTCTTGTTAGCGTGCGAGTCCGGCGATCGGCTTGAGAGGATGATAGGGTGCGGTAAGAACCTTGTGCGTCGGCGAGTGGACGGGTAGGGTCCTCGTATGACATCTGGTATCGGCCGTGCACTGCGTGTGAATGCCACCGTCGCCTCCGCCTGGAGAGAAGGCTCACCGCAAATCATCCGCGCGCACAAACTCACTGTCAGCAGCGTGCTGGCCACCTGCGTTGCAAGGCTAGCACCGTGCGCGCCGTGTGGCCGGTAGCAGCCGTTTGGCGACGTGCTGTACTGGATGTGGCATAGCTAGCTAGCTAGCATCGCAATGATAGCATCAATAGGACAGCGTGGCAGGAAGGATGGCAGCAGACAGACAGGCATGTCTTCAGCTCTCGCGGCGCAGGCCGCCCGGCCGGGCATACAGACGCCATATGGTATTATGGCCGCTGGCGAACTGTCGACCTCTGCGCGCCCGAAGGAGCACCATCACGCACACGCACCAAAAGCAGCCAGCATCGAGCCGAAGATGGATGGGCATGACGGGCGCGATGGTCCGCGGCGTGACGGGCTAGGAACGCCGTGTGATGCTCCAAGGCTGACCGTCCTGCGAGCCAGCCAGCAGCAGGAATGCATCGATACATCCAGCAGCTGCAAGCAGATCTGCAGGAACAGAGCCAGCCAGCCAGAAAGCAGCGCAGCAGCGCAGCAGTGCTGCAGTGGTGGGTGTCTCGCCGGCGGCGGCGGGAAGCGCTCTGCTCAGCCTCCAGTCCTTCAGTACTACAGCCAGCACCCTTCTTTCGCCGACACGACACCAAGAACGCCGGCTGGTCAGCACGCTGCGTATCTCTCACTCGGGGAGGCCGTTGGCTACCACTATTGAACGAGTATGCGTCGTCGCCCGACACACAGGTGGCCACTACTGCTGCTACTGTACGCAGCAGTCCACAGGCCTGCGGTGCCAGCAAAAATTTGTTAGGGATGGCGTTCGCCAACGATCCGTGCTAAACATGTGCTAAATGGCGGGGACGCGCTAGTGATTTGAGTTATTTTTAATCATCGCCCATGCCTCTCTCCCATCTTGCTCGACTCGATGCCAGCTGGGGATATAGTGGCCGCCAGTGGGCGAGTGGAGGAGAACACGCGCACAGATGCTGCAGACGGCGAAATCGCCAGTGTCATGCATTGCTTCTGACTACTATGATCCTGCAATCTTGCACGCTCTGTATAGTTGAAGGCGATCCATTATTCATGACGCTCGGCTGCATTAAAATTCGACCTCGGTGGAAGTGATCAGCTAACTCCAGTCTGGCAAAGTCTGTGTAGCGGCAATCCCAAGGCAGTAAGCCAACCGGCCAAACTCTACTCCCAACGGCCGTCAAAACATACCTGCAGTCTGGCGCACTCGGAACCCTGCGCTCTGTCTGCAGACACCTCGCCGGTTGCTTGTCGTAGGGGTCTTCTGTAGGCACACGACCTTCACCAGCTGCGAATCCCACGGCGTATTTCTTCTCGAAGCGATCGTTCGTTGAGCCCGCAGTGGTGTCACAGCGCCGCAGATGGTGGCGTCTGCATGCTCCCAGCTACGGCGTGACATATTGGTGGCTGTGGCCGCTCGACTGAGCAGTAATTGTGTCACCGCCATGCCTGCCCACGAGGAATGTAACCAACCCATGGCCAGCAGGCGATCCGTTGTCACCCTTCAAAGCGCCACCGTAGGGCTCGTCAAGCGCAATCTCGTGATTTGGTACCGCCAATAACCTACCTCTCGACGGTGAAGTCGTCTCCTCCGAGGGGTTCAAGGAAGTCGGCTATGGGCTCTAGCGCGGTGGCATGACGTTAAGCCCGCACGTGGGAAAAGGTTATATCTTTTTATAATTCTTGCACGCATGAGAAGCAAGCGAGCTGTGCTTTGCGACCGTTTAGTCACAATGGCCGGTACAGCACGGGGCCCGCGGCATGAATGAACAGACCGTGTAAATGATGGTTCGAATCGTTGAATACGCCCCGCGCATCCTGCACCTAATTGTGCGGTTTCGTAATAGCCTTTGGACTCGCGTGCGCTGGATCTCAAGCCAAAAGTGTTAGGCAGCACTGTAATGTAGACGGTGCCGAGCGAAAGTGTCGTCGGGGAGGCTTCCTTGCGTTCCTTCCGGCGCGCGAATATGCACGGTGCTCGAGGAAATTCTAATTCGGGGCCTCGCAACGAGACGAGCTTCCAAGGTTCTTCAGCGCAAGGCTGTTGCCGCCTCCCTCCAGTTCGACTAGTAGTGAAGACGGTTGCGAGATGGCCATCTCAACACGCGAGAGCAGTTGCCCATTAGGAGTGAGGCCCGCCGCATGTCTGCAGGGAATGCGCTCCTTCAAATCTGTGGTGCGCCCTATCGCAGTTATTGCCGTTGCTGTCCTAATGCTGAATCACATCCCTGCGACATCGTGGGCCACTGGGGGATGACCCTGGGAGGCTAATCTTGGAACTTGTCACGTTTGAAGACTTCCTGTGACGACGTATCATTATCAACAAGCATCAATAGAACTCTCCAGTTAAGACCGTGGCTTCTTGGGCCTGGAACTATGGCGTCATGTGCGTACAGTTGGACAAGGTTAATGCACTGCAAGCCACTTTTGCTGTCCGTCGGTGTTTGCAAAATTGAAGGCTTGATTGTTGTTCACGATCAAAGTTGCAGCTTGGGCACATGCATACGCCTTCAAATGTTGGTATCCCCTTCGCGCGCGAAGTTTGTTGGCAAATGATGACCGCCAGAAACTCTCTTCATACGCCGACCCGATCAAAGACCTGCAGACACCTCCTCGAAACAAGACCCAAGCAAATGCCGCCCCTCGTGGATTTGCAACAACCCAATACTGACGATGGCATGCGAAAGCTCACACGTGCCACAGCTACAGTACCGTCCCCTTGGTCCATCCTACGGTACACATGTCCACGTAGGCCATATGCACGAATGACCCTAATGTCTCACTCACCAAACGAACCTAAATCCCTCTGATCCGACAAGCTCTAGGTTCGCGATGGATTGATCCAAGACCCGGCAGTCCCCTCCGAGCCTGCAATAATAACCTTCTTCTCGCCAAAAAGCAAATCCAAGTTCGACGCGGTTGGAGTTTCTCATGGGAAGGCGTCCCTTACCCGCAAGGTCCTTTCGATCGACAGCGACCTAAGGACCCCTTCTTCCATGCGGACCTTCCACCGGTTCTTTGGGCTGCAAGCAATGTGGTCCCGAACGTCTATCTTTATCCAAAGTTCAAAAAGTGCTACTTTTTAGCCAGAATATACCGCCACGACCACCGCATAACCTTCCAGCATTTCATTTCGAATCTATCACTACCAGAGCATTGGGTGCGGCGAGGCTCGGCAGATAAGACGATTTAGCTGGCGTACGGCAACTTAAGTCGATAGCTTCGCACGGGTTTCTGGTCTCCAATGCACACACGAAACCCAAACAGGTACTTTCCGTTGGACCGTGAACTTGATAGCACATTCAATTGCCGGCGATCTCGTGCCAGACAGATTTGGTGGTGTTCGTTCTGCACCGGATCAAAGTCTTTTGTCTTTCACTTTGTGACGAGGCGTTGGATCTGAAGTTCGATCTCATCGAAGGAACGTCTTATTCTTTTCCCATGGAACAGGCATCTCCCAGCGTGAACCGCAAACTAGTCTTCCACGCATGGAGTGTCGTGATACATTTTTCCATATCTCTCGCTCGCATGTGATCAACCAATTTGATAAACAGTCCTATCCATGAAACCATCTCCATAACCTTACCCTTCATCTGTAGATGCCCAGTGACCAGAAATAGCACACAGACAAAAGGGCAAAACGGCTGGTAGACGAACATTCGCCAGCCCTACTCGGACCCGTCGCCAGTGGAGCCCAGTCGGTCACTCCGCTGCGATTTTCAAGAAACCGTTGCAAGATTTAGATCAGATCTTCATTCATGAAGCGAGGTTTCTCTCGTATCCCAAAGTGCTTTTTGTTTGATCGACAGGGCGTGCCGCGTGCGAGATGCAGGTTTCTATTCTTTCGCTTCGCGTCGGCAGTTTTTTTCTCTCTTGCCCTCGTCTCGTCAGGCACCAAGAGATTTAGTGGGCGCTCTCGAGGCGCTTTGTCAGGTTCTATTCTCAATATTGCTGTTTCTTCACGTGTTCGCCAGATCAGGGCTGGTTGCGCTACACGTGCCGGCGTGCATGCATGCGTGCATATATGCATTCGATCTGGCGTGGAAGGTGCTATTTTGGGCGCGCGGTGCATGAAGCAGATCGAACAGGACCAGCGGAGCGCACGAAAGCATAGGCGAGCATTTTGGCCGGCGTCGTATTTCCATTTTTCCTGACCATTACACTTGGATAGAGCTCTATAATCAAATGTCACCAGAGACGCCGCGCTGAGGTGAACTGGCAAGCAGAATTGAACGACATGGCGAAGCGAATGTCCTACGTTCGATTGATGCATGCCGACTTTGAACGCGCATCATCCACATCCATGAATAGCTTCCGGGCTTCCCTCAGCTCTAGAGTGTGCATATCGAGAAGGAGACACACTAGTCGCATCGAACATACCTGTAGACAACGATCAGCCCGCAGGTGAACGCCAAAGAAAACACTGAGGTGTCGTGCAGGTGTCATGCTGGAACGTCTTGATGCGCCTCCGTGGGCCATCGACTTGTCCTCACCTTTGTTCCTTCACGAGGCGATGGGAACGAGCCTCACGGCAAGCAACAAACAGCCTCGCTTCCTTCTAAGTCATCTGAACAGGAATACCGTGATGCGAGCGCGAAGAAAAGGTCACAACAAGCAAACCTCTCCTCCGCAACACTCTCAATGACCTTCACGACCTTTGCTGAACACCGATTGCTGAGATGGTAGCTCCGAATCAATAGAGCAGCTTATCTATTTCGCAAACACTCCTATCCCTCAACCAACCAACCAACCAACCAACCAATCAATCAACCGAAACCAACTCCGTAGCCAATGCCATATCAACCCCATCACCAATGCAATAGAACCAGCGAAGAAGAAAATGAAGAAGGAGGAGAGAAAAGAGAAGAAAAAGAGCCAAAGAACCAAGATCGCTCACAACGCGAAAATGATAATACCTTTTCTATTATGAACACAACGTTTGCCTTGGAAACGACCCATCACCCACGACGAGAATTTCCTATTCCTCGTCGGTGTCGGTGTCGGTGTCCGTCTCGCTCTCGCTCTCCTCGTCTTCATCGGTGCCGGACTCGTAGTCGCTTTCTTCTTGGTCGTGTGCGGCTCTCCTCGCGGCTCTGCGCTTGGCCCTCTCCTCCTTGGCCGCGGGATCGCTTGTCGTCTGACCCTTGAGGGCGGCCATTTGGCCGGCGATGGTGTCTGTGATGAAGTTAGTATGCTGTGTCTGTTGCATGTAACTAGGGAGAATCCACTTACCCTCGTCAGGCTCAGAGATATCGTCGTCGCTGTCCACCTCCACGGCTTTGCTTGCGTCATCGATCACGAGAGTCACGTCCTGCTTGTAGTCGAACCCGACATATGAGTCAGAGACGACGTGCATGGTGAACTTGAACTCGCCAGGCTGAGGAGGAGCCTGGAACTGCATCTTCATGGTGACAACTTCGAAAGTAGGAGTACCATCCGCGTTGAACGCAGGCTTGTCGAAAGTGGAGAAACGGAAAGGTGGTACAGCAATCTTGCCCTGCCTCGAGTCGGCAAGGAAGATGTGCCACTTGGGCTCTCTGTCGCGGGGTAGATAAGGTGCGTAGGCGAGAGGGATGTGGTGCTGCTCAACTTCCTTGTTCTGGGCCTGGAGGTCACCCTCAGCTGGATCGGGGTCTTCGAGATCAGCCGCGGAAACAGGTGGGATCTCGGTGGTGCCGGGAGGAATGAAGCGAGCCTTTACTGCCAACTGAACAAGAGATGATGGAATGATGTACTTCTCGCCCTGAACCTTGAAGAATGCCTTCTCGATTCTGAGGTAAGGCAGTTGACGGGCGACCTTCTCGGCTTGCTTAAGACGATCGTTGGCAAGACCAGCTGCTTGAGCTAATGCCTGACGCTGTTCCGAGGGAAGGGCCATGAAAGACTGGATGGTTAGGTGTTCCTTTGTGGTGGAGGCGGTCTTGGCCTCAATCTTCTGGATAATGTCGGCGTTGAAGTGAGGAAGCTGGAGCAATGGAAGGTTGAGGCTAGTAGGAGGGATGGCTTGCGTGAGAGACTGAGCCATGTGGTAGATAGACAGCACAGGCTGAGTGAAACCGTAAGCCAATCCAATCGAGGACAGAGCTTCGGTGAGTCTCAGAGCTGTAGGTGCGACCTCATACTTCTCAGCCTCCAGGTTGCGGTCATCAAGATCGATACGGCCAAGGTAAGCCCAGATCAAAGCCAAAGTCTTGCGGCGGGTCGCGTCGTCAAGCTCATTGAGAATCTTCTTGTCCTTTGCCAACATTCCCAAATCGAGGTCGCTTGTCGCTTGTAGCTTCTTCTCCAATTTTCCAAGTCCAGTATCGGCCTTGCTGCTGGGGAGGATCTCGTGATACTCCATGGCGCTGCTCAGAGTGCTGGCGACATCGCCGCCATCCATGCGGTCCTTGAACTCCTTGAACATGTTGCCTGCGCTGGTGACAAGAATGCGCTCCTTTGTCATCTTTTGCATTCCATACCACCATTTTCCAACGAGCCAGGGAAGACCAATGCCGAGAAGGATGCCGTAGAAGATCAACACGTACTTGCCGCTGCCCTCAGCGATCAAGAAATGAGGCAGCGCGATGCCGAAGCTTGTGCTCTGCTTGCCATCGGGGTTGCCGTACTGAATGAAGTTGTTGCGGATTTCTTCGTCTGTGAGCGCCTTGTATGCCTTCACGATCTCCACCCACTCGTCGTTGATGGCTTCGCTGGTGAGGTTGTTGTTGACGCCGGGTTGACGCTTATCCGGGTGCATGGTGACGGAGAGTTTGCGGTAGCGAGAGTTGATCTGCTTCTCGGTGGAAGACATGCCCACGTCAAGGATGTCATAGGGATTCCAGATCTTGGGCGCATGGCGGGCGGTGACGGACATGAGGTAGACCATGTAGGCGATGATCGCCCATCCTGTGACCGCGGTGATTATGCGCTTCATGCGAAGCTCTTTGCGCTTTTGCTTTGCGCGCTGGGTGTCGATAATGTCGGCATGTTTGAGCGGCGCAGGCGACTCGATCTTGGGCGCTTTGCTAGCGGTGGCGCTATCTGAAGGCGCGCGCAAGAGACTGTAGGTGAGAGGGATGGTGACGAGCGATGTGACTGTCAGGAAGAAGAAGGGAAAGAACTGAGCATCGTTGTCGTAATTGTATTCGTTCGACATGGTGGGCGATCGTCGGTGACGTGGTTATTGAGCGCGGTCGCTAAAAGAAAGGACACGCAGGGAGTGTCAGTGATTATATGGGCGTTGTTATGGCAGATATACCATGGCCAGCACGGAAGAAGTGTTGCCGTAGGTGTGGTGGAGTGTGTGTCGAATGAGTGAGTGTTGCCAGCAGCCCCTCGGAGAGGAAGTTCACAAGACAATCTCCAGCTCTTGACAGGTGTGGTTTCCAAATCCGGCGGGGAACGAAAGCCAACGCCAAAGACACGTCGACCGAACTGCTCCCTTCACTGTTAGCATGTGAAACGCTAAGCCCCTTTTCGATCAGGAATAATCTACTCTCATGATCCTGCCGATACAAGCATATCAACATTGACATAGTCATTGTTGCCAATGTGCGTAGGATATAAGGCATTCAAGTGCCGGAATGTACTGAGTTAATGCATGTCGGACATGTACACGTATACTGCTGACATTCTCTTTGTCTGCATGGGTGTCGATACGGAACACAACAGGATTTGATTAAAGATGCTGATACCATTCGGCAACTCTCGGCATATTGCTTCCATTACATACCTTACTTACTGCCATCAATTGTCGTAGACCAAGTTCCAAGAGCGACATCAGAAGTAAAACCAGCCTAACTCGAGGACCCTAACCCTGGCGCAGCACGAGTACCAAATGTGCAAAACGAGATAAAGACTGGGAATATCCATGTATCGATAACACATGACATCCAGACCGACCAAGGAGATGAGCCTTTGTGCTCGTTGAAGGTTATTGGCACAGCCTCAAAGCCAAGTCTGGACGCGCTGCCCTTCCAGAGGTTGGACGACTTGGAGATTCAGGACCATTGAAATCAACGCTCGTGGCACTTGGTATAGTATGCTTGGCGATTACGCCGAGGACATATCCACTGCCCCTTTGCTCTTGGAATGTCTGCGGTTGTAATTTGGCGTGTTTTCATTGCAGTGAAAGCTATGGAGTCAGTTCATGAATGTAGTCACTGGACTGCCAGCACTCCTACATCGCCGCTTACATCGACATATCATGCACTTGCCCAATCGGTCTTACAGCCGTGTACTGATATTTGTTATCTGTCTCTTCTTACTATGGCTCTTTTCGCGGATCTTCCAGCTCCGACAGTCATCATGGTCATGTCGGACGGTATCTTCTTGCCTAGGAATCGGATCTCACGAGACATACCTCTTTCCCAAACCAGACATCTCAGATATTGCATCGTTTGAGAACATACTCCACGATGGCACATTGCGCTACCACCGAATTACGAACAACACCAACCCATCGACCCTGTTCCTCGCTCTGAACGAGAACGAACAGTCCTGGAGCAGCGACTTTCGAGAAACCAGGCGGACAGCGCACGATTTCATGAACTTGCTATCGTCAACGAAGCTGGATCTCACCAATGCCTCTTTAGCAATCCGGACGGCGTCTCTAGACCAGTATCACAAGATCCGCGTCGCATCCGAGAGTTTGCCTTTTGCCAGAGTGGACGTTTATCACCATGCCGAGACGAAGCCGCCCGGTCACAGCTATGAGCATCGACACAGTCCTGCGGCACAGCTAGAGCGTCGATCAGCACTCGCAGTGGTTCGGAATGAGCTTATGCTGAGGGCGCTGGATGATGAGAAACATATCGTTTGGCTCGATGCTGACGTCGTGTTCCTGTCGGATGGTATCGTGCAGACGATGATCGGCCACTCTGAAAACACCGAAGACGCCGGCATTATCACGGCGCGATGCCATCAGAACCAGATGGAGAATTACGACAAGAACGCATGGCGAGTCGGCGATGGCAGTGTGCAGGGTGTTGTTTCCAATGAGGAGAGGGCCGCATCGGTGCAGAAGCTAGTGGAGACGAGGGTGATGGTTGATCAGGCGACCATGGACACTGGAGATTCAGAAATTATACGGCTTGATAGTGTGGGCGGGACCATCTTGTACATCCGTGCTGACTTGATCAGAGAAGGCGTCGTGTTTCCGCACTTCAATGTCGTTGGAACGACATGGGAACAGCCAGGCTGGGTTGGTGTTGAGACGGAAGGCTTGTGTTATATGGCGAAAGGTTTACAGGGTGGTGGCTGCTATGTGCTTGGAGGAAAGCACCATGTGAGACATAGTGACTGGGGCTGAAAATAACGAAAGAATACATAAGTGTCTCAAAGGATCTCGACACGCTATGACCGATAGTTCGCCAGCATTGAGCATGGGCATGTGAGACGTTGATTGTGTTTGGGCTGGAAGATGATGCCTTCCCCGCCAACGTCATGGGCGATGGTGAATGTGGCTGTGCCTCGCGGGTGTGCACATACTGCATCTTCACACGGTGCTACCGACGATCTTCTCTAGAGATAGCATACCAGCATATCTTCGCAAGCTTAATATACTATGGACAAGCTCAAAGGGCTGGGGAAAGGAGGATGGCACCCTGCCGGAGACCCGTCGATCTCGCGCAAAACGTGGAAGACGGATCTCAAGGGAATGGCTACGGGCAAGAAGCACGATCCTAATGAAGAGAAGCTCAATCACGAGTCGAGACCACTTGCATCGCTGAGAGATCGTGAGTGTGGTTGAAACATGTAGCTGTACTTTAAGCTGACATGCGATCGCAGCCTCATCCTTCGGACCTCCTCCTAAGCACTCCGCATACTACGGACCAGACGGAGCCTCTCCAACCCCAAGCCGTTCGAACACAGGTTTATCTACAGCTTCTTCTGCAGGTAGGAGTGGAGGGCTAGGAGGTCCAGTCCCGGCGCCTAGGCCAAGATTGACACAGCAAGAGTTGGAAGCGGAGGAGGCAGCATCGAAGCCACCAGCAGGCCCATACCGCAGAGACACTTCAGGTCTACGGACAGATCACCTACCGCCTCCGCCAGCGAGACGCAGCAACACACCAGGAGGCAGTCCGGGCCCTCCGCCGCCGCCTAGGGCGACTCCGGGACTCCCAGCGCGCGCAACACCGCCCCCGAGAGCGGTAGCTGGACGGCCACCGCCCGTACTGCCACCAAGACAAAACGAATACCCAGACGAGCACACTCCCGCACCACCGCCTACGTACGGAGAAGCCACTCAACCTCAGCCGCATAATCCTGCCTCGCTGAACCAGAGCGCAATCAACAGACTTGGCCAAGCCGGCGTATCCGTGCCAGGCTTTGGCATCGGAAGCAACAACAACAACAACGCAACGCCTCAAGCACCACCGTCAAATCAAGGCCATCCTAGCCAACTAAACGAACTGCAGCAACGCTTCTCTCGCTTGGGCACCGGCTCGTCACAGACTCCCGCACTCCCCCAGGCTTCACCCTCACCAGTGGCATCGTGGCAGCAGCAACGACAGCAACTACAGAACAACCCCATCGTGTCATACGCAGGACAGCAGACTGGTGTAATTCCACCCTCAGAAGGAGCCTCCGCGGCGGCGGCGGCGGCGGCGAAGAAGAAGCCAGCTCCTCCGCCACCACCGAAGAAGAGCACTCTGCAACAGGACGACGGCGCAGGACCGGCGCCTCCGCCAATTCCCATGTCGAGCAAACCTAAGTTCAACTAGGCGAGCATCTCCTCTTATATACCTCATTCGAAGCTACAGACTAGATACCCCCTCGATTGTCAAAGTTCCGCTCCATTGATATCTAGCCCCGTTGATCCCTGTGGAAGTCCAAGGTACCTATAATATGATCATGTGATTTGTTATTTCATGCTTACTAAGATTACCGGAGCTGAGCCAGCATTTGGTCATGTTGCAGTGGTAAGTACATGTACGAGACAGCCCAGAACGTCATAAGGAAGCACAAGCACACTAATATGGATGAATTGGCCGGTAATTGTTGTCATATATCGCGGTGAATGGAAGACGTTAATCTCGTGATAATGTCATAGATGTTTACTACCTCCTACATGTATCGATCGGAGCCGTTGAAGTCTTGCGTGAGTGTATGTTCAGGTGTTACATTTACAAGTTGGCTATGCATCTCAGTTGCATTGGGGGCAGTGGCCCTGGAGTATATAGGGGTCGAGTCGGGTAAAATAATGGCTCCGAGGGGTAGTGGTAGATCCGTAGGGAGATGCACTGTTGGTTTGTTCTGTTTGTCAAATAAAGTCAATGCTTGATCACAAGAGTTGGCGATCTATTTGTTAGTTCAGGATAACAACATTTCTCCACAAGGGTCTGGAACATTGATGGCGTTGCACGCATTATAACAATGATCATTGAAGCAGCGATATGAGCCGTTTGAGACTCTCACCCATCGAGTAGTAATGAAGCCATGTGCTGACTCCTTTTGACATTACGGCGTAATTGCATGAACACCAGCGTCTTCCAGCTGAGATATTTTGATTGCGCTGTTCTGTAGGAGCTGACGGGAAAACACCTGCGCAAACTTCTCGAGACACCAAAGACCGCAAAGTATCGTACCAGGGGTAGTTGGAAGAAAAAAGGCTTTGTCGATTTTTCACATTGTCTCAATTGACGCGTGTCAAAGCTCGGCAGTACGCAACCCGCAGTAACTCCATGCAAAAGCCCTGAGCAAGCCATGCGGAGACGCACAGCCCACGCCATACACCATCCCGCAAACGTTTACTTCTTCTTGGAGACACCGACGGTCCTGCCGCGACGGCCGGTGGTCTTGCTGTGCTGGCCACGGACGCGGAGGCCCCAGTAGTGACGGAGACCACGGTGAGCGCGGATCTTCTTCAGGCGCTCGAGGTCGTCACGGAGCTTGGAGTCGACACCGTTGGCGAGGACCTGGCTGTCCTTGCCGTCGACAATGTCGCGCTGCCTGTTGAGGAACCAGGTGGGGATCTTGTACTGGGTGGGGTTCTGGATGATGGTGACAATGCGCTCAAGCTCTTCGGAGGTAAGCTCGCCGGCGCTGCA
>Ga0265797_10004995_pt1 | contig 19704 bp, 19 predicted proteins | sample P2T30metagenome_FD_192433 | JGI IMG/M metagenome (GOLD analysis project Ga0265797, IMG submission 192433) | Plant litter microbial communities from East Loma Ridge, Irvine, California - P2 T30 | ecosystem: Environmental > Terrestrial > Plant litter > Unclassified | place: USA: California...
ACGTCAAGGAGATATCCCTGATCTCGACATCCTCGTAGCTCCACTTGTTGAACAGCTTGGTGGCGCCAATCTCCTGGGAGACATCCTTGGGCAGCACCGGGTAGCCCTGGGGCGCCTCGACCTCGACCTCGCCGTCGGACATTTTCGCTGAGTCCTTCTGTGTAAGAGTCTTCCGCGGTATACGAAAGACAAGACTGAAGGGTGCTGGGTGTCGTCGCTGTTGGTTAGTGTGCGCCTGGGAATTCCGACTTCGACGTTGCTTCGCGCTTGCCTACGCTGGAGTGAGTGTGGATTATTCGGAATTCTGGCCTCTTGGCGCGCTAAGAAATCTGCATGCCTGAGGCAACGAACCGAAAGCAACCACTCTGGTTAAAGCGCAATTATTTGACCAGCCCGTAGATGAGCCTTGTTGCATTAGAAGTTAGCATTTACTGTCGGTGTCCCATCACGTGTTGGTGGTCACTTTGTCTACGAATGGCTGCCCATCAACAGGCTTGCGATCGTCTCGACAACCTGCACCATCGACTACGTAGTAGTACTTCAACTTCAACACGAGTTACCTACGGCGCGCAATACTGCCGGTAGCAAGGTAGAAGAGAAGAGACGTTACCAACACTACACATATCTATCTCCACAAACTCGTATACTCTACCCATCTCACACAAACTCAGTCACTTCAGCACCAAACGCCCCAATTACTGCCACTCCCAGTCCACCCAAAGCAGCAAGACACCATGTCACACCCGCTGCCTTCCATTCTACTACCGACAGCCCGAGATAACCAGTCCCCTTCCACTCACGCTGCCCATTTCGGACCTGCGATCTTGCTCTTGACTGCGAGCGCGCTCTGGATGGCATTGCCTTACCAGGTGACGCGCTGTATCTTGCTCTTCCCGGACTACGGCTCTTGCTCTGGGCACGGGCGATGGCGTACCCATTCTCGTTGGCGGACTCGCTCTTGCGGTGCTTAGGCGGTCGACCACGTTTGCGAACATATGCCTCTGCTGTTGCGGTCGTAGGTGCTTCGTTAGGCCTGGCAAAGCGAGTGAGATTCGTCACAGAAGCAAGTTGCTTCACGGCGGCGAGAAAGCCTTTTTTGTCCTGGTCAAGTCTGATGGTCCGATGCAGCTTCTCATAAGCCACCTCATTCTCGGCTTTCAGCCAGGGAAGCAGGGTGCAGCGGAACATTGTCCTGGTGCTTGCCTCTGCCCGCGCTGCCCACAGTGCAACGACGATGGCTGAAAGCACGACATCCCACGCCATGGCGTTCGCTCGACCTGTATCGGCTAGCATTCCAAATGTTGAGCGGGCTGCGTATTCTAGGTCTCGGAGGCCTTCTTCTGTTACTTCTTGGGGCTTGGAATGGAAGAGGTCGTACCACGTCTTGGAGTGGGTTTCGGAGCCTGCCTCTAGCAGTGTCCTAGTCGCAGCATATATGCGAATGACTACAAGGGGCACAGCCATCAGTGTGAAAGTGAAAGCTCGTGATCGCCTCGTGGCAGCTGGTGTGGAGTGGTAGTGTCCGAGCCGCCAGGGGTGAATCCACTGCATATTGTCAGCATGCGTAGCTGAGACCACTTGCAATCGGACGAGAGCGAGAACACATTCAAGAAACACTCACGGTCATCGCAGAAAACGCAACATAGACCACCAGCCCTGTGGCAAAGACCATAAGCGAAGTGCCCGCCCACGCCGATGTCGAAGGCAGAAGACCCCAGGCAGCCGCATGAAGCCACAGCGGGACAAGTATTGAAGCCTTGTAAGGCGTCCATCGATCAAGGTGTATATCACGAACGGGCGACATCAACATCAGCGCGTACAAAAGGCACTGCGACCCTGACAGGCTGACATAGCCAGATAGAAGGGTGAGTAAGATGGGTGTGCTCCATGGAAGAGCACGTAGACGAGCTGGAGACAAGTGTTAGCTACTGGAAGCTGATCCCCGGGAAAGCTCAAGACGACTCACTCTCGTAGCTCAAGAAGAAGAACCATATTAGTGCTCCCCAGTAATACTCGCTCGACCACCAATAGTCCGCCGGACTCTGGAACGGCGGCAACCACTTCGCAAGCGTACTCCCGGCATCCACCGAAAGCTCAAAGTCGTAAGGCAGTTTCTCGTTCAACCACTGCGAAAGCCAAGTATGCCGTTTCGCTACCCTGATGTAATGCCGACCAGGCAAGCTACAAACCATTCAGTCAGCATACAAATTTTTGACACCATCTAAATCCACTAGATGAGACCAACCTGCTCACGACCTCAACCCTCTCCCCCTCCGGATCCAGTCCTCCAATCCCCTCCCCTCTCTTTCGCGCAGCATCCGCATGTAAATCCTCACCAAAACCATCGCCACCAGCCAAAGTATCTATTACCTGGCCCCTAGCGCCATCATCAACATATTTCAGCACTGTGACGAAGACGAAGCAAGTCGCCGCCAACCCTAGAAAAAAGAACACAAGCCGCCTCTTGTGTACGCCTTGTCTAGTGCTCAGCGAGCGACTCGCGCGTTTGTACTGTGATATGATGAGGGCGATTGTGCTGGCGATTGCGAGGATCGTGGCGGCTAGGGTGAGGTAGGCGAGAGAGGTGTGAATTTGGCGTTCGTGGACGGTCGTGGTTGTTGCGAAGGGGGAGGAGGACATGGTGGAGTCGAGGCTGGCGGATCTTGGGGATTAACCGGCCGGTCGATGGCTTCCTTGGGTGGTAGATGTGCTTTGGACTCCCGTGTTATGATGAAAAAGGCGTGTGGTTGTTTTCTAGCTTGTCGGAATGTTTTGTTTGGACGTCCACCGTCCATCCCTTGCATGAGCTGCTTCGAGACGCACTCGTTACTCCTGGCTGATTTGCATCAAGAACCCTCTGTTCGTACTAGATACACTTTATCTCTGTATGTGCAATGTCTATATCTACAGACGTACTCACATGTCTCGTTTCTGTTTCCTATCCTCCTTCTTCACATGCTTCCCCTGCTTCCCCTGTTTCCCCTTCTTCACCATCGCCACCTTCTCCGTAGCAGCAGCAGCCTCCTCGGCCTTCCTCTTCTCCTCCTCAGCAAACAGCCTAAGCAGCGCCGGAGTGAAATGCTGCATCTCAGCGATGTCACCCACTTTGACGCGCATGTAGTCGAACGCAACGCAGACTTTCATGTCGGATTTGAGCTTGAATTTCACGGCGGCGGGGACCTGTTCGACCTTATCGGGCAGGTCGTATTGCTGGCCTGTGGCGTTGTCTGCTGCGTTTTGGGCAGGGAGGCTGGGCGCTTGTTCTGCTTCTTCGGCGCCTACTGGGCCTTCGATCATGTCTTCGGCGACTTCCTCTTCGGGTGCGTTGGCCATGGGAACGTCTTGAGCTGTTAGGGTGTCTTCGACGGTGGGCTCGTCTTCTGAGGCGTGCTCGAGGACTGGCAGCTTTTGGTATCTTTGGCTGAAGTGAGTGAGGACACAGGCTTTGGCGCCCATGGCCTGCGCGACGCCGAGAGCCTCGGAGGTGGTGGAGTGGTTCTTCGCCTCGGCGTCGCCCTGGAGCTCGTCGTCGAAAGTCGCTTCGTGGATGCAGACGGTGGAGCCTTTGCCGATTTGCGAGAAGGCTTGGCTGGGTCTGCAGTCGCCGGAGTAGGATGCCTTGAAGCCTGTCGGCCAGGTGATGGAGATTGCGCGAGCGCCGTGGCAGTGCTTGACGAGACAGGCCTGCACATCTTTTAACCCGAGCAAAGATGGGGGGATCATCGTCGACTCGAACTTGTCTTTGCGGGCTTGGGAGCTCAATCCGTTCAATGTTCCCTGACGAACAAACCAGTTCAGGCGAGAGGTCTGACCGTGGTCTGGGAATGCTGGGGATACATTGAGCGGTGCAATGCGAGAGTACCCGTAGTCTTCTACTGCGGAATACTCCTCCAGCCACGATGCCATTGCCGGCTCGGAAATTACCGCAAGCCGCTTTCCGTCATGGAACTGATCTTGAACAGGAGCGGTGGGCAGCGGCGTTGATGCTGGCTGTGACCGATGAACCTTCTCATACCATGACTTGATGACGCCGACGGTACCCAGATGGTGGTCAGCGTGCATGTGACTGATGACAATGAGACGCAAGCCGCTGATGATTTCCTCAAACTCTTCGGGTGTGAAAGCACGCTTGAGCTGGCCAAGAGTATTCTCGCCACAATCGAAGAGCATGCTTCCCCACCCGGGCACCCTCAAAAGCGTAGCAGACACATTGCGGTATTTGGACGGTAGCGCAGAACCAGTGCCAAGTGTTGTGATCTCCACGTCCTTCTCCACGACTGTGCTGGCCCACTTTAAGATCGAATCTTGATCATTGCTGATCGCTGCGTGTGCGCGTCCAGCTTCTTCAAGGATCTCGCTTGACATTTCCTTCTTGGTCAAGTCGATGTCCAAGGGTGTGAGCGCTTCTTTAGAGTTCACTTCAACGCTGGGTTCGAGTTGCACGGTCTGGCCTCTCACTGCGACTTGCGCATTGGCGACAAGAGGTATATCGGCAGCGCCTTCCACGCCGTTGACATTGTCATGAGTAGAAACCCTATATCTTTTGCCATCGATCTCTGACAGTCGGACTGTTGCTGCTGCTGCAGAGTCGAATGCAATGTTGTTGGGGCAGTAGTCGGGCGATGAAACAACATGTTTGAGTTTGCTGAACGAGGTCATGAAATCGCGTATTCTGGAATCGGAGGCGACGCCAGGTCCACAAATCCAGACGACTGCGCCGACGCCTGACATAACTTTTGGCTCGTGCCATTCAGGGCGAGAGATCAAGTTGTCAATGTATGTTGGATCGGGAAGATCGATGACGGCGAGGCCACCACCTTCCTTACTTTCGCCTAGAACTTGATCAGGAGTGATTGTCTCGCCATCCTCATTCAGAACGTTGTCTCCAGCTGCAAGCTTCGCCCACAAGACTCCTTTAGGCACCTTAAGCGCCATGGCATTTTTGGGGTTGAATTTGCCACGCTGCATGTGGTTTCGGATGATGTAGCTCACAGCCTCCTTCGCAGGTTGAGTAGGCGGCAGACTCTCGACCAACGCACCGGGCCAAGGCTTCCTGACAAGAACCTCCCGATTCGCTATGTGTTCGTCGATATTTGCGGTAGGAGGAGGGCCTCTGTACTTCTCGATTCTGTTCGTGTCGGCGTTGCGAATAAAGATTGTGGCCGGCATCTTCACATCAGCTAGGCGGGTAGGGTATAGAGTGTCGAGCCGCCATGTGGAGTTGAACATCTCTCCCACCACAGCTTTGGCTGTAAGTTGGTCGCGCTCATCCGAAGACAATTGCGTGACAGACCTGCCCTCTTCCGGTGTCTCGCCTTCGTAGACTTCGTCTAAGCTCCTCTTGCGCGGACTTCCAGACTTTACTTCCTTCGGGCTTGCGGATTTGGAGGGTGAAGTTGGAAGAATAGACATGGGCCACACTTTAATGTTCTGATCGGCCCAATGCGGCGCCCATTCGTCCTCGTCTTCGAACTTAAAGCGATCTGCTCCAACTTCGTGCACGTTCAGAGGCATGCCCTTCCTGAAAACGAAACGACGTGCCGTGGCAAGCATGTGATTCAGGTTGGGCGGCGCGAAGAAGGTAAGGCCATTTCCACCAACTTCAGCCTTCGCAGCGTCTTCCAGATCCTTCAGCTTTGCCAGATCTCCTTGTACTCCCAATTCTTTTGCTTTTTGTGCAGCTCTCCGCTCGGCTTCTTCGAGAGCTGTTGCCTGGCTACTAGAGGTCGCATCGGCCAGTGTCAATACCATGCCAATCAAGCCACCCGTGTTTTTCCACTCCGTCCTGCCTGTTATGAAGCACTCGCTGACCTTCAGCAGCCTCGCCCCCATCTGCACGCATGCTCTTTGACTTCCCTCCGCTATGCTGCCGATCAGATATCTCTTGTTGTCGAAGTGCAGTACGAGGGTGGTGCCTGGCGTGTCCGCCGTAGGCGTGGTGAGGACCTGGACGAATGAACGCATCGGCCGTTCTGGTTCGTAGTCTAGACTGCGCTGGGCGCGGAAATGATCTTGACGCGGAGAACTAAGTCGCTTGATGTGGCGTCTCTTGAACCAAACAAACGAATCGGCGAATTCGGTTGCGACCTCTTTCTTGCGATTGTGCCAACGAGCTAACGTAGACCCGAGTTCATATCTTGAGATGGAGGGGATAATCTGCGCCGCGGGTGTTCTTGTCTCGTTCGGTGGCTTCGGGGTGTGGCTGTGTTCGCTGCCGTTCTGGTCGACTTTGTCGCTTGGCTTGTTGGAGGTGTGGCCGAGTGCGAGAGCTTGAAGTCGGGAAACAAGGTCGGAGTATGTACGAGCGGGAGAGCGAGAAGAATTACTTCGGGGAATAGAAAAGATTCGTAAAGTCGTGAAGCCGATTGCGAGCCCGCGCGTCGGCGCCAACTTGGAAGCTATTTTGAGTGAGAGTATGGTGTATGTACAGCGGTGTGAAATAATATGCAGATGCGATTCTCAGACAGTCATGATAGATGCGCGATTCGGCAATGCTGATGCGGGCGAACCTCTGCAATCGTCAAAAGTTGTATTCTTGGCACTGCAAGCTCAGACTCTAAGGCGTCATGAGAATGAACAAGTCAAATTTGCGTTACTACTCCATCATTGATTAACATCGCATAAAGCAGTTCTCAATTGGCATGACAGTCTAGTGCTAGGGTTATATTTTATGTTTCTCTTCGGTGGATACATTACACAACCCAATCCACCGATCCACGCTATTTCGCCTCCCTTTCCTCTCTAAAAATGGGATATTCGTATCCTGCGCCTACAGGCAAGATACCAAAGTACGTGAAAGAGGCAAAAGTCTCCGGCTCAAGCGTGACAAAGGCCAGAGCAGAGTTCTTCTGCCTTGAGCTGACCCTCCAGCTACCAGCTGGAAGCCACAGATCTTCTTTGACATACGGTTCTGTCGTAACGGTGTTGCGTACGGTGCCTTCCATGACTTCAGTGTCGAGCGTTGAAGACGTGATGTTGTACGCTTGTACGGTGCCGCGGTACTCGTACTTTAACTCTTCGACTTCCACGCCCATGATGCGGAGGCGCTCGGCGACAGCGCCCCAGTTGCGTGGGATGAGGTAGGCTTCAGGGCGCGGGCGGGTCATGTTAGCAAGGGAGGGAGTCGTGGTCTTGAACTCAATAGGGACTTCGACTACGCTGCCGTTCCGAACATCAACCATGGTAAAGGTGCGGTTGGAGCTGGGCTGGATGTCGGACAAGATGATCTCCTCGTCGCTGTTGATGTAGTCCTCAGCTGCGGCACTGAGAACTTCAAGCACTTCCTCGGCGTTGTCTCTTGCGGTGTCTAAGATGGATTCCACCATCGTCAAGGATGCGGCTGTGCGACGTTGGAAGTGTTGATCCGCAAGCCATTGGCCACGCACTTCGGTCAAGATGCTGACCGTCTGGGTCATGCCGTAGTTGTTTGTGCCAGATGCGGGCATGGTAGACAACTCCTCGAAGAGGATCGGCGAGCCTTCAACATCGCTGGTGTCGCCGAGAACATATGGGCCCCATCGCATGCCTCGAGACTCGAGCAAGTTGCCCATGTTGGCAACGAAAGTCCCCTCACTGAGATTACGGATCATCGGGTGAATGTTGCTTGATGAATTGTCAATCGATGGATCGATTGGACATGACTCTCACTGGCTCATGGACTTACAGGTTCTTTCCGCCGCCAATCATAGCATCTAAACCGTGTCGGTAGCGTCCGCTAAACAGGTTGTGGCCTGCAAACTCATGCATATCGATGGATATGTGGGAGTCGTAAGCCGAGAACAGCCGTTTGACCTCTTGGGAATGTTCTTTCACCAATTTCGTGTGCTCTCGGTTGGGGTCTATGTTGGAAGCGAATTCGCTTCGGATATTGTCAGTCTCGCAGGCATCGGATGATTGGACTCCCAGCCGAGAACACCTACCGTTGGAAATAATGTACCCCGTCAGGATTGTACCTTGGCATAACGAAGATGTCCATCTTCTCGAGAAGGCTCGCAGTCCAAGTAGTGTTGGCATCCATCTTGCCCAGAAGTGCCATGGCACCTTGGTCAGCGGCTGGCTCGTTGCCATGGATAGCAGCTTGGAGCCACACGCGAAGTTTCGTGGAGTTCGAAGGCTTGCTATTCGGATCGCTCAGGAAAGCAGTGAAGATAGGCCGTCCTTGTTCTGATTTGAAGTCGGCGATTTGGTAGTTGAACCAGTCGTGGCGGCTCGCAATGTCCCTCAAGAAATCATCTGATGACCGATTAGTTGGATTTAGTGGGCGACCGTACTGTTGTAATCTTACCCAAGATTGTCTCGTTTGTAGGTCCAGACGTTCCTTTGGAAAAGGTATCAGTGGGAATCGTGTCCGGCCTTAGAAAAGCTGGCGAATGGAGCTCGACATTGACGTCTTGATACGCCTGGGAGACGGCATCGTTGTCCTTGCTGGTGGGAGAGTAGTTCCAACCTATACAAGATTCAGCAGAATTCTCGTGAAGTGTATGACTTTTGATTTGTGCGCACCGTATGTAGGCGGCGGTCGTAGTCCGCCGCTCTGTGCGTGTACCAGGCATGTTAGACCCAGCAGAGCAGTCTGTAAAGTGGTTGACGTTCTCATGTTGTTAACTGAGAAAGGACTGCAGATTGGAATGTGACAGTCGACCCAATGACAAAGTTTGGCCAAATCATTAGTAGGTAACCTACATGACCTTCATTTATACCTCATGATCTCCCGTCTCTCAACGCTACATGCCGGGCAACGAGCTCCATTGCAGCCAAGCCACTTGCTTGAGATCGACGCAATTTTCCGAGCGCTGCGTTATCGGCGGCGTAAGATCACTCACAGTCAGGAGTTGCGCAGCCTCTATACCGACACATTGCCACGCATGGAGTGCTTCGGGCTATTTCGTCCGACATGAACTCTCAGTCTGAGTAACGAAGCCAGTTCGGGCAGGCGACAAGACCGAGCGGGGTCCGCCGAGAGATAGCTGGGCTTGGAAGATCGGCGTCCATTACACATGGCTGGAAGAAGTGAGTGTCACATCGACTGCGATAGCCGAAATGCTTTGTTCAGGAACATGCGTTCGTGATGTACCTTAGTTCTCAAGTTGCGTGTGTTGGTGGCTGGCAGAAGTGCCACGCAGCGTCAGCCAATGAGAGCAAAGCGCGGCGTTCGCTCGTTCCGACCTCACATCTTCGCTCAACTTCACTTCCTTTTGTCGCGCTTCACACCTCTCCAAGCGTGTCCCTGTCTGCTCCAGCGAAAGGACTGCGAAAGATAGGCCTCCAGCTCCTAGCGATGATGCTGAGAAGACTGATGGCCTACACCAATGTTAGCTGGGTCAGGCCCGGGTGGCCTGCCGATCGTCAAGTTTTTGCAAAAGCTCGCACTGCTGTGGTAGCCAGCGCAGCCACCGCAGACCATACTAACGTGCCGTAGTGGTGTTAGGGTACGCCTGCGTGATGCAGCCATGAGTCTCTGAAACCCTTTTTGCCGAAAGCGTATGTTTCCATCCGGCACGCCGGTAACACAGTCATCGCAAGCGACAGACAGGTTAAACTAATGGACGACAGACTGCGTCGAGGGGAGAACGATATTGCGAAAGGGTGTACGCAAACCTCTCATGGCCGCGCAGGGGAGGGAGACACCACCCGAAGTGCAATGCTGTGACAGCGGTTTCGACGAGAGCCTGTCTCCCCCCAAGGTATCTTTCTCGTTTTTGTTTTTCGGAGGAACATACCTTTGTTGTCGAGCCTTTGTTGTCGAGCCTTTGTTGCCGGTTTCTTGTTGCTGAGCCGTTGCTGACCATACTAACGTGCCGTAGGAGCACGCCTGCGATGCAGCCATGAGCCTCTGAAACCCTTTGTGCTAAATGCCATATCGATTCCACCCGGTCTACGGTCAGCCATACGGACCTGTTGCCAGCATCCGCGTCAGATATTACCCTGACGGGCTGAGTCTGTATGGATGGCAAGCAGCGTCGAGGGGAGAACGATGACGCGACACGAATGCCACCATCTCTCATGTCTGCACAGGGAAGGGAGACACTACCCGAAGTGCAATGCTGTGACAGCGGTTTCGACGAGAACCTGCCTCCCTCCAAGGTCATGGCGTTTTGCTTCTTTTTTTTTCTTGGTGGACGTACCTTTGCTGCTGAACTGTTGCTGACCATACTAATGTGCTGCTGTAAATTGGGAGCACACTTGCAATGCAGCCATGAGTCTCTGAAACCCTTTGTGTCACCCGTCGTATGTTTCCACTCGGAACACCGACTAGCACGGCTAAACGCGTCAGGTGTTAACCGTCAGCGCCGCGTCAGATTTTACTCGACGGCTATTCACGGACAACAGGCGGCATCGAGGGGAGAACGATGTTACGACACAAGGCCGACATCTCTCATGTCTGCGCAAGGAAGAGAGGCACTACTCGAAGTGGAATGCCATGACAGCTGTTTCGACAAGAACCTGTCTCTCTCCAAGGTCTGGTCGTGGTGTGGTGCGGTGTGGGTATTGTCGAGGCTCGATGTAGGAGGAAAGGGAAAAAGGGAATGCTCAAAAGAAAGGAGCAGCTGGTGTGGTGTAAGAAGTTGCAGGAGAAGAGCGCTGTGATGGCGCTTTGCGCGCGCGCTAGTGATTTGCCACCGTGCAGTCACTGACCAGGCAGCTAAGGCACCATGTGTTACACGCAGTGAAAGCAAACGGCGAAGTCATGTGTCGTGCCTGCTAGCGCCTTATGCATGAACTGAATGTAGACGGCACTTGTCACGTGTCGGCTCCACTCGCGTCGCATCCATCGGCTCAATGTCTTTGTACAACCTCTGGGTTCTTGCGACGACAACTCTCACACATGCACACAGCTTACGATGGCAGCATTTTCTTCGGCGCCCGAGTCATTCGGTCGCCACACACCTGACGATACAGGCTGCGTCAGCGACAAGATGCTCGCAACAACGCCAGAAATGTCGTCCTCGGCGCCAGATTCGATCCCTCGCAACATGTCGGACGATACGCACTCCGCCAGCGAGAAGATACGCACAGTGACTCCAGCAAAATTGTCCACAGGAGAGTGTTCCGAGACTTCCGCTGTAAGCGAAGGTATGGCGGCCACTCGCTGACCGGAGACACTCGTGCTCGAATTAACACCTCATTCAGATCAGCAACCACCACTTACCGAGGCAATCGAGCGCACTCCCTCGTTGCAACCAGTGGAAACCGAGAAGACTCCCGTTGTCAGCCTCTTGGATCGCAGGATCGAGGAGCTCAAGAAGGAGCTCAAGAAGAACTTCCCCGTTGTCAGTCCCCTGGAGCGCATAATCGCAGAGCTGCAGAGGAAATGCGGGCCCGTCTCTCTATGGACCACCTCAATTCCTGGCGGTAATCAGCCTGGGCTCAATCTTCAAGGGGCATCCAAAACGCTCAGTTGGGAGAGCATGGACGACATGCTGGGTCGCTTTGCGCCAAAAAAAACAGCCTGGTAAGCTTTTGACCAAGGACGTTATGCTCAGGGTATTCGCTTCAGCAAACGTCGCTACAATCTTGGCCCAGTGGAAGGTGAACGTCCTAGACCACGACGAGCACGGCGAGCTGGAGTTCGCCCTTTTGAGTGGCGGCCTCACGCACACAAAGGAAGCAGAGCGTCTAGCGTCTTGTGCCTGGCACCTGCCGGAACTCGAGGCCAATCGTCTCCCTTTCCATCACGAACACCGCTATGGATTATGCTTTCTGCCCCAACGGTGAGAAAACTCGCCGAAAGCATGATGCCGTATGTCATTCATTACCTGAATTCGAGCATATTCCCGGACATTGAGCGCTTCCTCTACGAACTGTCCGCAAGAATCGTCATCATGGCCTACATCGATCTCTCCCAGTCCAAAAGTGGTTTCTTCGGTGTTCTCCTCGGGAGCATTTTTGCAAGGCCAATGAGCCCTGAAGCTCGTCTTGCATGGGAAGATTGTCTGGAACTTGATCACAAGGTCGTGAAGCAGTGCCCCGAACACCTGAACCCATTCATCTCTGTCCACAGGGCAGCTCTTGCTTTCAGCCACAAGTGGGGGTTGGAGACCTTAAAGAAAAAGCCTTCTGATGACAGGATTCTGAAAGTCTCCGAGTCCGCGTCCACTTCATACCGACGCCATTCCGAGCTCCAACGTGCACATTACGATGAGGCAGACTCTATCCCCGGCCTGTTGGCTGTATTCGCTGCCACGGCCCCACCACCACCACCTAGAAGCCTTCCGCGACGAATCTTGCACAACAGCCCGAACGATCAGCCAGCGATTCCAGTTGCCCCGAAGCAGGCTCAGCGCAAGCGTGGGAGGGGTGTAAAGCCTACTGTACCGGAAGATGGTGGTATCTCGAAGGCCAAAAAACCGAAGGTTGCCCCAAAACTGCCCACCCAGACTCAAACTGCCACTGTCATCTCGAATTCCCAAAAGAGATCGCCGCTTCGGAATCGAACTCGCGTGGCAGTACGAGCGGAAAGAAGCGCAAGATCGCTGGTTCAGGCTCGGCCAAACCCGACCTATCCAAAGACAACGAGAAGAAGCGCAAGGCCACTGCCACCTCAAGCTCCAATAGATCCGCCCACCCAGAACCACAAGAAAACGCCGCCGGCAGGAAAGTGGAAGATCCCACCGATCCACAGGAAGACGAGAACAACGTGACAACTAAGGTCGAAGAGGACGACTCGCTCCGAAAGCTGAAGCCCACCCCGCCGCCGATACAATACAGCCGCTTTTCCACCGTCGGAGGTCGCATCGTTCCGTCAGGCAAGCGCACCACTGTTCGTGCGATGTGCGACCACTTCAATGAGGCAGAGCAGCTTGCTTTGTACACGAGATACAAGGAAGTCGTTACAGCACAGCGCGCGCAGGGTGGACACCAAACCACCGCAAAACAGTGGTTTGAAATGTGTCAGGACATTGCTAACGTCTTGCCCGGCCGTGGAGTGATCGGGTGCATCGAGTTTTACGTCGAAAACCAGGAGAATTTCAAGTTCTGAGCATGGATGGGGTTGACTAGGGCCGGAGATTTCGTTCATCGGAGGTACGAACGCATGATTGGATCAATGAATGAGGGTATGGATACGTGGTTGAACGAATGCACACTTGAAAGGGGCAATGAATACACGAGCGCCTCAGCAGGATAGATGCATCGTAGCAGGCACGAACAGAACAATGAAATGACTTGTCAAACACGAACAAAGATCCCTTATGCATATGAAACCTTGAATGCCTTTGTCTAATACCTACCTCCCTTCCACGCCGTCTGCTCCGTGACTTGGTATCATCTCCGCGGCCGGTGTAGCGTTAGTATGCTCGACCTCCTCAGGTTCTACGCCCATGATTCGCTAGCGGCGCTGAGATACAAGGCTTACAAATACACGGCTCTCGGCGGCAGTCAGGAGCCCATCCAAAGCGAACTCGTCAGATGTGTACTACATAGAAGATTAGTAAGCACCGCCGCGGGAGTGCTTACTGGATACAACATTTTCAGTGGCAGCCGGGAGTCCAATCGATTCGAGGTCCTCGGGTGTTATGTTTATGATGTACGAGCACTGCGAAATTAGTCTTTCGAGTACATGGCTCTTAGCGGCTGTACACAATGGAAGCGGCTCGAGCTGTTGGGATAGTACCCGAAAGAGCCACGAGTGTCGTCGAGATGCAGCTTACTGATTGCACTACTTTCAGTGGCAGTAGGTGGTCCGGTCGACCCGAGAGAGGTGTACGGGCATGATTGAGATGTCGGATGCCGAGAACATGATGCTCAAGGGCAGTGTAGGACTAGATCGACACGAGCTCTAAAATAATGCTTGAGAGGTTCTGGGCTCCGGAGCTTCAAGGAAGAAGGGTGTATTGGGTATACCGCTCTCGGTGGCGGTATCGAGTTCAATCGAGGCGAGCTCCTAGAGAAGCCTCTCAAAGTAATGGGCGCACAACAGGAGACACGGTCTGCTGAACATATAATCTCAGCAACAGCATGCATCTGTATTGAGCCGGACTCCGAGGGCAGTACGTCATGATGCTGTTGCGCCGCCGCGGGTGTCTTCCATTCTTCACAATCCACCTTCGCCGAGTGAAGTGAGGTTAAAATGAGGTGTAGGCCGGGTGCCTGCGCTTATTGTCGTCAATGCAGTGAAGCAGTCACAATAGCAAGGCGGTCCGCTCCCGCCACCGCACGCTGCAAATACTTAACCTTCCGCAAGCCCAGAAACCTTTCCCCTTCCGTCCTCCTTCCTTCCTCATCCTTGGTCAAATACATTTCATCAGACCGCCTGGCCACTCGTTCCTCGTTTCTTCCTCCTTCGCAACCCAATGGCAGCGCACCGGCCCATAAAGCACGCATCGCCGGGGTATTGATGCGTGACTCCGCGCTCGTCAGCAATCCGAGGAGAGCACCGGCTCTCCCCTGCGCAGCCCTCCCCTCGACGTCGTTTTTTGCGGGAAGTCTTCGTTGCAAGGCTCTGGCCGGCTAGGCTTCATACGACACTCGACAGAACGGGAGACACATGGCTGCAAACCAAAACCGATGGCACAATCAGAGCTCGTTTGTCCCCGCCCGGCAACGAAACATTCTGACCCAGCTCTCCGATGTGGTCCCGCGTTCCTGAGGGAGACGCGGATAACATGATCATAGTCCTCAGTGGTCTGAGCACCTCCTGCTGGGGAAGTAGCTTCATTTCTGAACCAAAGCAGGCAGCGTCCCCGGGGATGCTGGTTTGCAATATGGGGCTGAGGCATCGGGAGCCGCTTTTGGAAGAGCGTCGGTTGCAGGCATGGCACTTGAGTTCATTCTCACTGTCATGAGGCAGCGGATTGTAGAGGTTGTGGGCTAAGTATACTAACGATCGCGCGGGCACTTCTACGTGGACCCGCCGTCCTTTTCTGCTAACTGTGAATCTAGGCCATCAGTATCCTGGCGATCTTCGCTGGGCTCTGGAGGCTTACCTTTAAATTTGAATGGCAAGGAGGATGACCACCTCTGCCACACAACGCCATTGTGAGGTGTGAGGTGAGATCGGACTGAGGTCGACATGGAGCAAAACTAGACTAAGCCCGATTCGTCAAAGGCAAACAAGCCACACACTTTTCCGCCTTTTTGGCTAAACAGCAGGGCTGATCTCTTGCAACAATATATTCAAACAGCATGAAGCATCGTGATCAGCACGCCTCTACATGCAACAAGTAAAGTCGGCTGATCTTGGTGAACAGGTGAGCGACGGCAAGAGAAGCTTGGGCTGGAAGCCAATATGGGATGTGTCTCGAGTAAATCAGGCTGAACTCAAAGACCCGTTTCCACGTCGCACCACCCCCGTCCTCCGTGTTATTTCGGTAGCGGATTCTGCACCAGCAATGCTCCGGATACCACTTACCTTGCGGCAAGCCTTGAATCCAAGACACTCTCGCGCCGCCTGGGTATGGGATAGAATGCCAGGCCCGCTTACTTGAGATCAAGAGAGAGAGCTACATAACCTGCACCATGCCCAGCACTGGGAGGGATTAAGTATACCACCACCCTTCCTTCTTTTCTACCATACCGCGCGTTTGATACCGCGTCTTCAACTTACCATGCGTGTCTCCTCTATCGTCGTCTCCGCTCTTGGTCTGGTACCAACCGCGTTTGGAGCCGACCTTTTCGTCAGTCACTTCTCGGGAACAGTCTACACGCTATCCTACACCTCTGGAAACAACGGAAATGGCTCGCTGGCCGTGAAGTCCTCCGCTTCTGGCTGCGGACGCATGCCTGCTTGGCTAACCTACGACTCGCCGTCCAAGTCGCTCTACTGCTTCGACGAGACGGGATCTTGGGGTGGTGGCAGTGTAGTCGCCTCCTACTCTGTCGACAGCAACAACAAAATCACGTCGAACGGCCAGGCAAAGTCCACTGGTGGTGAGGTTCACGGCTCGCTTTACGGTGGCACCAACGGAGCTGGCTTTGTTGCCATGGCTCAGTAGTAAGTTGTGCCCAATACTTGCATTCCTTGCCAGAAGGATTAACGTATATGCAGCGACCCTTCGACCATTCAAACCTTCAAGCTCCCTCTGTCGTCCAGCTCTCAAGTCCTCCAGAAGGAGAAATTCACCATGTCCCAGCCCGGGCCCAACGCCGGTAGGCAAAATGCTCCCCACCCGCACGCCATCTTCAAGGACCCGACCGGCCAGTACCTGCTCGCGCCTGATCTCGGTGCCGACTTGATCCGCATCTTCAAAGTCGACGCCAGCAGCGGAAAGCTCACCTCATGCCCAGCCGCTCAAGCCTCCCCTGGCGACGGCCCTCGTCACGGCGTCTTTTGGGCGCCCACGGCTGGCTCTACCCAAGGCCAGATGCTCTACACCATCAACGAGCTCAGCAACACAGTATCGACCTGGACCGTCACCTACTCTACAAACGGTTGCATGTCGCTCAACAGGACGCAGACTCTCTCCGCCTTCGCCCCCGGCAAGACTCCCACCGCCGGCCGCCAACCGATCAAAGCCGCCGAAGTGCGCGTCGCCGGCAACTTCCTCTACGCCTCCGTCCGCAACGACCAGACATTCGGCTCCCAGCAGGATTCGCTGGCGACTTACAGCATCAACGCTTCCACGGGCGCGATCTCCTTTGTCGAATCCACCAAGGCCAACGCGTGGTACCCAAGGACGTTCTCCATAAACAAGGCTGGGACTTTGGTGGCTGTTGGCGGGCAGACTTCGGCGAATGTTGCCATTGTTGCTCGCGATCCGGCTACGGGCAAGCTGGGTGCTCTTCTTGCTAACCTTCCTGTTGGTAACAAGGGTACTGATGGTGGCGAGGATGGGTTGAGCGCTGTTGTTTGGGCTGAGTAGGAGGAGGAGGCCTCTTCGTGTTTAGTTGCTTTCTAGGCGCACTTCTGTTTGCCTTGCCTTCTATCCGCCTAGTATGCATCTTCCCTGTCTGTAGCAAACTCTTCGCTGTGGTCTGGCAAAAGAGATTGGCTCGCCTATTCTTACAGACCTTGCAAGGCTCTTGACGCATTTTCCTTCTCGGGCTGATGTCTGCTCTTACAGTAGTACTCCCGTACAATTGTGTCCTAGAAGATTAGGACGCTTGTATTACTCACGTCTCCGCGGCCACCTTGCGATTGCCTCTTTTGAAGACTCATCGCCGCTACCACTACTCCGATCTGACAAGGTCCCACCACTCAACAGCATTTGTCAGTAGTCAGTACCTCGGCAATCTAGACCTTTCTTTCGACGAATGCAAAACCCGGCAGGACCTGCCCTCGATCTTGAAGAGGTTCCACTTGCGTGGGTCAGGGTTCTCGTGAAGATTAGTACAACATGTTAGTGTAGTATGTAGTACTGTACAGTAGTAGTTAGTAAGCGGTCCCAAACCACCATCTCGAGACGAAGGAAGGATCTCGCTCGCCCAGATCCACAGCTCCGTGCTTTTTCGATCAGACGAAGTCTACAGAAGTAGTCTAGAAGTAATACTGCAGGTTTCAACCCGGCAAAGACGTCGCCCGCGGCGCAAGTCTAACCGTGTAGTACTCCTTGCCTTTCGACGCGAAGGATTTAGTACTGTATCACTGTGCTTGCAAAAGTGAACTGTGATGCGTTGGTCGAACGATAGAGCCGAACAATCGATGGGAAGTACCCGAGTTCTGCGCGACCCCTTGGCGGCCGCCGCGGCTCTACTGTAATCTACCTAGATGTAGCCAAGTCTTCAAGTCCCGCGGCGGAATAATATACGGATTGTAGATCAACTACGTAGATTATACGTGTATAGTGAGATGTGCAAAGGTGATTTCTTGGAGTGGTAGGGAGGTAAAACGGTGCATCGAGATGGATATACTGTACAGCTGACCGTGGAACGTTTCATGGATGACTTAGTTATGTAAGGTACAGTACTTGGTAACGTACTTGGCAAGCGAGCCGGTCAAGCAAGCGAGCCGGTCAAAACGCGCGCGTAACGCGTCTTATGCCTTCTTCTTCTTATTACACAACAAAGTCTGGTTATAATGCCCTCTAAAACAGAAGGACGTATTTCTTTAGCTCTTCAAGCCTATATTAGCAAGCAAATTCCATCCCTTCGAGCTACAGCTAACGCATACGACGTTCCCTTTGAAACCCTCCGTGAACGACACCTTGGAGTCCTCTCACGCAAAGAAACTACACCTAACTCACGAAAATTCACTAATAACGAAGAGGAAGTCCTTCTTCGAAAGGTCCTTCAGCTATCTGCCGACGGATTCCCTCCTCAGCGCGCAATTGTTGAAGAGATGGCCAATACAATGCTTCAGACTAAGAATCCAGCCCGCCCTCAAACAGTCGGTACAAAATGGGTCGCCAACTTTGTAAAACGCTATCCAGAGCTCTCAAGTGTATACAATCGGAAGTTTGATATTCAAAGAGCAGAAGTTGAGGATCCAAAGCTGATTAGCTTGTGGTTCAAACTGGTGGGAGACACGATCGCAAAATACGGCGTTACGGAAGAGGACATCTTCAACTTTGATGAGACTGGCTTCCAAATGGGTGTCATCTCAACTTCTAAAGTGATCACATCATCAGATAGGAAGGGCAGGCCAAGGACAAAACAGCCGGGGAACCGGAAGTGGGTTACTGCGATCGAGGCAGTCAATGCAAGAGGATGGGCAATCCCTCCATTTATTATCTTTGACGGCAAGCTTCACCTATCGACCTGGTATAACACTGGCATTCCAACAACCTGGAGAATCGCTGTCAGCGATAACGGATGGACTAACGACAAACTGGGCCTCGAATGGATCCAGCACTTCCACGAAAATACGAAGCATTGTAAGGGCAAGTGGAGGCTATTGATATTCGATGGTCATGGCAGCCATTCAACATCCGAATTCAGAGACTTCTGCCTTCAGAACTGCATTCTGACTTTATGTATGCCTGCTCATACATCTCACATTCTTCAGCCTTTGGATGTAAGCTGTTTTGGTCCTTTGAAGAAGGCATACGGCTCTCAGATTGAGAACAAGATGAGGCTTGGCATTAACCATATCACGAAGGAAGAATTCCTTCCTGCATTTTTTGCAGCCCATCAACAAACTATGACTGTTGAAACTATTTCATCTGGCTTTAGAGCAACTGGCCTAGTTCCATTCAACCCAGAGAGGGTTCTAGAAAACCTTGGTCCTATTACTGAAGCTACTCCTTCACCAAGAAGCAGTCAGACCTCTTGGAACCCTCAAACACCAAAGACTCTACCTCAGATCAAGAGACAAAGCCAGCTGGTATTGTCAGAGAATCGCAAAAGAAGGAGATCATCAGCTTCATCAGGTGATAAGCCCTTTCAACAACTTTTGAAAGGCTTTGAGAACGTGGTACATGAGAAGGCACTTTTGATGGTTGAGGTAGCTGCTCTTCGAGCTGAAAATCAGCACCAAAAGCAAAAGAGAACACAAAAAAAACAGCAAATTCGAACAACCACATCAATGACTGTTCAGGATGGCCAGGACAGTACTCAGAGACCTGTGGTTGAGGAGCAACCTGAGGATGATGATGAAAATATTGATCCAGTATTACTAAATGGGCAGCCAAGAAGTGTTCGTAAGAAAGCACTAGGCAAGTGTAGCAGATGTGGTTCTTTTGAGCATAATGCTAGGACATGTAGTTTATAATGCGATTTGTTTCGTTTCTATATCTTCAATATTGCTTGTATAATTGATAGTTGAAGGTAGAATATGCAAAATCTTGACCGGCTCGCTTGCCTGACCGGCTCGCTTGCCAAGTACGTTAT
>Ga0265797_10004996_pt1 | contig 19704 bp, 9 predicted proteins | sample P2T30metagenome_FD_192433 | JGI IMG/M metagenome (GOLD analysis project Ga0265797, IMG submission 192433) | Plant litter microbial communities from East Loma Ridge, Irvine, California - P2 T30 | ecosystem: Environmental > Terrestrial > Plant litter > Unclassified | place: USA: California...
CTGGCAGATCAGCGGTTTCCTGATTGTGCTTATAATCGTGGTTACCTTGTTTTCCGGCGTGTATCCTGGCTGGCTCATTACCCGTGTGCAGGCTATGAGTATCATGCGCGGCTCAGCTACAATTCAGGTTGGTAAAAACAGCTTTTCACTTCGGAAAAGCCTGATTGTATTTCAGTTTATCGTTGCACAGTTGTTTATTGTAGGGACCTTGGTTGTCCGGGAACAGCTTCATTTTCTGATGAATAAGGACATGGGCTTTGACCGTGAAGCTGTTGTAATGATTAACGTTCCCTGGTGGAAGTTACGTAACGACCCTGCTTATAAAAACCGGCAATTTACTATGCAGCAGGAACTGGCCAGGCAACCGGGTATCGAAATGGTGGCATTGGGTGATCCGCCAATGAACCAGTCGTTCAGCAGTACTACTTTTAATTATAAAAGGCCCGGAGGAGAAATTACGGAGCGCAATATCTACCGTAAGAACCTGGATACAAATCTTTTAAAATTATACAATGTGAAAGTACTGGCCGGTCGGAACGTTGCTTATTCTGATACGGCCCGGGAGTACATGCTTAATGAAACAGCTGTTAAAGAGCTCGGATTTAAGTCTCCTCAGGATGCAATCGGAAAGTATATTCAGGAAACAGAAGGTGTTTTAATCCCGGTAGTCGGTGTTGTCCGTGATTTCCATATTGGTTCGTTTTATCAAAAAATTGAACCTGTGATTCTAATGTCTGAGAAAAAAAATCTCAATACCTTCAATATAAAACTGAGCTCTTCTGATCCGGCCCAATGGGAGGCTGCTATTAAACGCACCAACGCCATCTGGAATAAAATGTATCCCGGCCAGCCTTTCGAATATGAATTTTATGACAGCACCCTGGCAGAGATCTATAAAAATGAAAGAAATATGTCCAGGATTATTAATCTGGCAGCTGCGGTCGCTGTTGTGATCAGCTGTCTGGGATTATTTGGACTGTCTACTTTGACAACATACCAGCGGATTAAGGAAATCGGCATACGTAAAGTACTTGGTGCAACGGTTGGTAATATCGTTGCGCTGCTGTCAAAGGATTTTGTAAAACTGGTTTTAATCGCCATAGTCATTGCCTCGCCTGTTGCCTGGTACCTGATGGATAAATGGTTACAGGATTTCGCCTATAAAATTAGTATTCAGTGGTGGATGTTCGTTCTGGCAGGCGTGGCTGCAATAATCATTGCATTGCTGACTGTAAGCTTCCAGAGTGTAAGGGCTGCGCTGATGAATCCTGTAAAAACGCTTAAAAGCGAATAGGGCCAGGGCTTGAAGCCTCAATGCTACTTTTTATTTACAACTTAACAGTCCACCTTAATCCCGAAGCTCTTTCAGCCATGTTCAGTAATTATCTTAAAATAGCCTGGAGAAACCTCTTGAAAAGCAAGCTTTTCTCAGGCATCAATGTATTTGGTTTGTCGGTCGGGATGACATGCTGTATGCTGCTCCTTCTTTATATTCTCAGCGAAATATCTTTTGATAAACATCAGGAACATGCTAGTGAACTCTTTTTGGTAAGAAGTGAAAATGTAAGGTCCGGTGGTGATAAAATGGATAATCCCCGTGCACCGGCACTTTATGCACAGGCATTAAAACAGGAGTTTCCGGAAGTAGTTCAGGTTACAAGAGTATGGCAAAATTTTCTGGAAGGTAAAACTTTATTCAAAGTACAGGAGTCCGGTAAAACGTTGACAGCCCTGTTTGAAAGCAAGGGTCATCATGTCGATTCCACTTTCTTTGAGATGTTTTCGTATCATTTTTTGGAAGGAGATTCCCGGACTGCATTGAATGACCCGCACTCGGTTGTTTTGTCGGAAGATGTGGCGCATAAACTTTTTGGAGATGCTTCAGCAATTAACAGAACCGTTCATATTGGTGGTACCGAGGGCAACGCAGAGGTTTTTAAAGTGACCGGTGTTTTCCGGGATGAGCATGCACGTTCGCATATTGATTCCCGTTATTTTCTTCCTATGAATTCCGGTTGGGTGGGCAATTATTTACGGCAGCCTGATTTGGATTTCACGAATAACAACATGTTTTATACCTACATCAGGTTAAGACCCGGCACGGATCCTGAAAAATTTAACCGGAAATTACCAGCATTCGTAGATAAATACGCAGGGAAAGATTTAAAAGCAGCAGGTTATGAAAAACACATGTTGCTGTTGTCCGTCACAGATATCCATTTATTTAACAAAATTTCAGATATTCTTACGCCCACTACCAGCATAACATACCTTTATGTGCTTGCCAGTATTGCCTTATTTACCTTGCTTATTGCCTGTATTAATTTCATGAACCTTGCCACTGCGAGGTCGGCTAAGCGTGCAGCCGAGGTGGGAATAAGAAAGGTGATGGGCGCTGGAAAAGGAGGTTTGGTCGGACAGTTTCTGGGTGAGTCCATGGTACTTACTTTTCTTGCCCTGGTTTTTGCCATTTTAAGTGTTGTGTTTTTTCTTCCTGTCTTTAACCGGCTGACAGATAAATCCCTGAATATCGCTGACCTTTTCAAACCGGAAATCGCGGCTTCGTTTATTATTTTGGCTTTGTTTACAGGATTGTTAGCAGGAAGCTATCCGGCATTTTACCTTTCCGTTTTTAATCCTCTGGATGTCATAAAGGGAAGGTTTGTCAATTCAGTTTCAGCTACCGCGCTGCGCCGTGGGCTGGTTGTATTCCAGTTTGTAATCTCAATCGGGCTGGTTGTAGCAACGATGGTCATTCAGGAGCAGATCAGTTTTATGAGAGACCAGCCGCTTGGGTTTACGAAAGATCAGCAGATTATTATTCCACTGCGCAGCGATCAGGCAAAGAAATCTTATTCGTCACTTCGAAATGAAATTTTGCAGAATAACCAGGTTACCGGCGCATCCGGAACTTCCTATTATCCGGGAATTCTGAATCCTGGTGATATGTCGGTTTACCGGTCTGATCAAAATATAAACGATGCTGCCGTTGTCAAAACCAACTGGGTTGCTCCTGATTTTATGAAAGTGATGGGCTTTGAAATGGTGGCTGGACGTATGCTTTCTGCTGAATTTCCCGGGGATACCAATTCCAAAATGGTCGTCAATGAAGCCACTTTAAGAAAGTTTGGTATTCCGTTAAGCAAAGCAATCGGATCGCATCTTACTTTAAATGGCAGCAATGAGCGTATTCAGAAGCTGGAAATCGTCGGCGTTGTAAAAGATTTTCACTTTGCTGATTTGCATCAGGTAATTGAGCCTTATGCGTTGTTCCCCAATTTTAACAGCGATTTCAATTACATAGTTGCCCATGTTAATACTGCTGATGTAAGCCAGGTACTGCCTTTTATCGAAGCGAAATGGAAATTAATGGTGCCGGATGAGCCATTTTCATATAGTTTTCTGAATGAAGATTTCCAGAGTAATTATAAGGCAGATGCGCGTACCTCACGAATCGTTAATTCTTTTACGCTTATTTCCATATTCATTTCCTGCCTGGGTTTATTTGGGCTGGCGACCTTTTCAGCACAGCAGCGTATCAAGGAAATCGGGGTGCGTAAAGTTCTGGGTGCTTCAATCGGAAGTATCGTTGGGCTGCTTTCCGGCGATTTTATTAAGCTTGTTCTTATCTCTATCGTTATCGCTACACCGCTAACCTGGTATGCCATGAACAAATGGTTACAGGACTTCGCCTACAAGATCAGTATTCAGTGGTGGATGTTTGTCCTGGCAGGCATGCTGGCAGTAATTATTGCAATGATCACGGTAAGCTCTCAGGCAATAAAAGCAGCTTTAACAAATCCTGTGAAGTCTTTAAAAAGTGAGTGAGTTTGCCGGCACATTTGTTCGATAAAATTAACCGGATGTTAACTAGAAATTGTCTTTAGTACCCACTGTCAAAAGCTAAAATAAGTCATGTTCAAAAATTACTTTAAAATCGCTTTCCGTAATATCTGGAAAAGTAAAGGTTATGCCTTTATTAACATTCTGGGACTTTCAGTCGCTTTTTGCGTCAGTGTGTTTCTGTTTCTGACTGCTTACTTCCAATTGACTTTTGACAATTTTCATCAGGATAGAGATCGTATTTTTCAAACTTATATAATTTCCAATGAACTGGAAAAAGCTGATAAGGCAAGCTCGATGCCATTTCCGCTCACTCCCGCACTGAAATCAGAATTTCCTGAGATAGAATCGGTTGCCAGGGTCGTTGATGGCAGCAATGTTGTGGAGTACAATGGGAAATACTTTGATAAACAAATTAAGTTTACAGATCCTGATTTTCTGAAAATTTTCTCATTCCCGCTTATTAAAGGAAATAAAGAAACAGCCCTTCAGGATTTGAGCAGCATTATTATCAGTGAAAATATGGCAAAGGCTGTCTTCGGAAAAGAAGATCCCATTGGCAGACAGTTGCAGCTGGGCATGGACGAAAACAAGCGGCAATATGTGGTTACCGGTGTCCTGGGCGACTTTCCTGATAATTCCTCAATACAATTTGATGGTTTTGTACGGACTGAAAATACGCCGGATTATCAGCAAACAAAAGATGACTGGGGTGCTTCTTCTCACCGTGTTTATTTGAAGTTAAAGGAAAATACGGATCAGGCAACTTTTGAAAAACGTCTTAAACCATTTGTTCATAAATATTTTGCAGGAGATATCAGCCGTTTGAAAAAGCAAGGTGCCAAACCCGACGAAAAGGGAGATTTATTTGCCGTAAGATTACAGAAGTTAGCCAATGTTCATTTTGACACAGATATTTCCGGCAGTGGCAGCGCATCCATTGCTTTGGTATATGCATTAATGGGAATAGCCTTTTTCATACTACTGATCGCCTGTATCAATTTCATAAACCTGAATGTAGCCAGATCTTTTATCCGTGCACGGGAAGTTGGTGTGAGAAAGTCATTGGGTGCACTGAAGATGCAGTTGTTCGTCCAGATATGGGGAGAAGCGGCAGTCATTTGTTTTCTGGGATTTTTAGTTGGTATTGTTCTTTCAGTCCTGTTTTTGCCAACTTTCAATGCAGCATTTCAGGGCAAGCTGAGTCTTGACTATATGTTTCAGCCCGACAAAATAGCATTGATTCTGGGATTGTTTGTAATTGTAACGCTGGTGGCCGGTGGTTATCCTGCCTGGCAAATGTCGCGTTTCAATGCAGTTGAAGTACTTAAAGGCAAGGTGACACTCAAGAAACCGGGCATACTTCGTAATTCACTTATTATTACGCAATTTACATTATCCAGTCTTTTAATTTGCTGCACAATTATTGCCATTCAACAGGTTAATCACCTAAAAAATCAGCCACTGGGTTTTCAGAAGGAAGAGGTAATCAGCATACCGGTAGGTACTAAAGTGAATGGCCGGCAAGCCTTGCAAATAATGAGAAACAAACTTGCCAGTGACCCCAATATACTGTCACTTACAGGCAGCGGTGTCAACCTTGGGTTAGGTTTGGATCGCAGTACCTCCCGCAGTACGCTTGGGTTTACATACAATGAACGGGAAGTTTCAACGGACTGGCTGCAGGTTGATTATGATTATCTGAAAACATTGAATATCAAACTAATCGGCGGAAGAGAATTTGATCCGGCTTATCCGGCCGATACGGTTGACCGGGTCATTATCACTGAAAGTATGGCTAAAATGATTGGTGAGCCTGATCCGGTTGGTAAATATTTCCAGACCGATACCGCCGGTGCTAAAATTCAGATCATCGGACTGGTACCTGACTTTAACCTCTATTCGTCAAAAAGCGAAAAGAAACCAATCACAATGCATATTTCTCATTCAGAGGATATCAGTTATATTTTCGTAAGAGTTACACCTCAGAGTCTGAGCGCCTCAATGGATAAACTCCGGAATGTCTGGAAGGAAATCACACCTGAATCCGAGTTTAAGGCTTCGTTTATGGATGAAAATACAAATAACTGGTACAAAGAAGAGTCACGCCTATCACGTGTATTCGGGCTTGCCTCCGGTATTGCTATTTTACTTTCCTGTCTGGGATTATTTGCCGTCGCACTGATCGTTATTGAGCAGCGCACGAAGGAAATCGGTGTACGTAAGGTGTTGGGCGCCAGTATTTCGGGTTTGGTATTTGTACTTTCAAAGGATTTTGTCAAAATGGTTTTGATCGCCATAGCCATAGCCACGCCTCTCGCCTGGTATTTCATGCAAAAATGGCTGGATAATTATCCTTATAGAATTGAGATTAATCCGCTAATCTTCATTGGGGTTGGAGCGGTAGCAATTTTAGTAGCCGTAGGCACTGTCAGCTTTCAAAGCATCAAAGCAGCACTCATGAACCCGGTGGAAGCGCTTAAAACTGAATAAGCCGGATCCTGAAAAAAAACGGAAGCGGGAAAGTTACATTTTGCTTCTTTCCCGCTTCCGTTTTTTTGGCGTGTCCCTGCGGGCCGGGCTATCACTGCAAGTCCTCGCAGCTCGTGCCTCACTGCTCCGGGCTTTCCGTTCTATCCCTCACGCGTCATTCAGCCAGGAAAGTAACGTTACTGCAAAACGCCGAATTCGATAATTCTCTTAATTCGTTTAGTTCCGGAACCAATCGTTCTGTAACCGATAAATTCTCCGTTTTCCTGCAGATAATCAAAATCCGTTTGTTCGTCAGCAACCAGGCCGACGCCGTTTGCATATATTTTAAAACCAAGCCTGAATTGTGCTTGCCCCGTAGTATCACTGCGTTCAGACACTTTTATGGTCTTTTCAAAATTCAGATTGTTAATGTCCAATGGCTGGTTAATATTCTCATAATGATGATCAGCTCCATATCTCGGATCCTGATCGTCCATATTGAAGTATTGGTAACCATCCCAATTTATTTTATTATCGTAAGGAAAAACCAGCGGAAGAAAAACTTCATTGTCCAAATTGACGATTACGCGGTCCGGAAAATGCCGCACACTGAATTCCTTGATTTTTTGCCACGACTGCGCAGCTGTGTTACGTGTAGAGCGTGAGAAAATATAAACCTTGTTCCCTGATCCGTCGTCACTGATATTAGTCAGTTCGTCTCTTTCCTGCCAGGATTTTTTTACAGGAACTCTGCTGCCCGAAGAGTAAACATCTTCATCCACCTGATAAATTTTATATTGCCCCAACTGAACCGGGTAATAGTCATAAGGAGTAATCGGATCCGTGTCGGTTGTGCTGCACGACTGAATGACGATCAGCATAACCAGGGCAATTATTACTGCGGATAGTTTAACGGATCCAGACTTTGTACGGAGAGGTAAAATGTGTTTCACAAACAGAATATTTATTTCTAAGGAAAAAAACGGATTTACCCGTTTTATAGTATGCTTTTGCATATTTAAGGAAATAGCCTTTCATAATGAAATATTCAGAGGCATTTTTATCGTCAGTCAGCGTGTTAAGTTGATATAATTTTTTTTAGGTTTGCATTAAGCAGCTTTGGAAATTTTACCAGACGTTCCTAAGGAACGTAAATTATCTTTAATCCTGCTTTTTTTTCCACCGACAAGATGTTCTTATGGAACATTAGAAACATTAGCACATTAGGTTCAAAAGGATAATCAGCAATACATGTCCCTTAGGGACATTTCGTCGGTAGCTTAATATATTCCTAACATCACCTACGTTCCGTAGGAACGTTTCATGAACAACCTCATTTTAATACCAAATAATCAAAACTGAATTTGCATACAGCATTTCAACTTGTAAAATTTCACGTCCTGACCATACATATCTTATAAATTCCACAACTGTTTCTGCGGGCATTTCGTCGGTGAATTGTAACCATTCGTCTACTGTGATGGTGCTCCGGTAGATTGCCTTTTCAGCACGTTAAACGCGGATGGAAAAAGGCCCTCTAACCATCATTAACGAACAAATTTAAACTTTTAGAAACCATGAAAAAGGCAATCTTCGCAATCGCAGCTTTGGCAATTCTTACAGCAGGTAATGGTTTTGCCCAAAAGGGATATTCGTCAAAAGGTACATACCAGTCACAGGGGCACGACGGCCCGGTATATAAAAACAATGCACGTACAGATAACAAGGTGGAGGAGTACAATATCAGTAAGCTTGACAACATTGTTGCCCTTACAAGAAATCAGGAAAATGAGATTAAGAAAATCGAAAGTTATTATGACCGTATTGTAAGAAGCAGTAAAAAGTCACAAACACTGAAAAGTATCGAACGTCTTGAATTGCAGAAACAGCAGGATATCCTTGAAGTACTGACCTCTTACCAACGCCAGAAACTGGTAGCCTACGAAAATGCTCAGAGATACAACAACGGGCGTGATAAATTTAATAACAATAACAAATACAACAGCCGCAGAGGCTAACCCCGCCATGTGTTGGCAAATTAAAATACCCGGCAGAAAACCGGATAATAAATCACCAAACAAATTTAAACTTTAGAAACCATGAAAAAGGCAATTTTCGCAATCGCAGCGCTGGCAATACTAACCATAGGTAATAGCTTTGCCCAAAGGGGATATCCGTCAAAAGGAAATTATGGTCCGGCTTATTCGAATGGCCGTATGGACAACGCTATTGAGGAATATCAGATTAATCAATTAGATAAAATAGTGAAGCTGACGCGTAAACAGGAGAATGAAATCAAAAAGATTGAGAACCGCTATGACCGGCTGACGCTCAACAATAGAAGAGGACAATCTTTCCAGAATACAAAACGGCTGGAACAGCAAAAGCAACGTGAGATTCTTTCCGTTTTAACTCCGGTTCAGCATCAGCGTTTGGTAGCTTATGAAAGAGCACAAAGATTTGACCGTTATAATGATCGTCCGCGCAGCAGAGGATAATAATCAGAAATACAAGCCATGAATTTTAAATAAGCAGTCCTCTGGCAAATCTGCCGGAGGACTTTTTTTATTCTGGTTCGCAGGATCAGTTGCCAGCCGCTATTATCTCAGAAAGAATTCACCATTGCTTCCTGCTTGTCCATAGCCGGACAAAGTTGTTCGGTATCGAACATTATTAATGATTTGTATTTTTTAATTGCCTGTAAATCAGTTGATAATAAATTGGTATAGGTTTTTATAAAAGAAACTGGCAGTCGCTATCAGTATTTAAATTCTTGCAGCCATGATCCAAAACTATTTCAAAATTGCCTGGCGTAATTTATACCGGAATAAAGTTTACAGCTTTGTCAATATCGCTGGACTGGCGATGGGAATTGCAGCTTTTTTGCTTATCCTGGAATATGTAAGTTTTGAAAAAAGCGTGAACCAGTTTCACACGAATCTGCCTCAGATGTACAGGCTGCTCAATCAGGACATAAAGGGCGTGACATGGGGAGAGGTTGAGCCTGGCTGGGCCGCAAGAGCAAAAAAAGATTTTCCTGAAATCAACGACTTTTGCCGCTTTGCCGAAGGGACAGCAAGAGGTATTGTAAAAAAAGAGGGAGCCGGAAATGAGTCATTCCGTGAAAACGAGATAGGATATGTGGATGGTAATTTCTTCGATTTTTTCACTTTTCCAGTTCTGTCCGGAGATAAAAAAGCTTTGGAAAAAGCCAATGTCGTATTTCTCTCCAAAAAAGCCGCCAATAAATATTTTGGCAATCAAGATCCGATCGGTAAAAGTCTGACGCTTGCGAATCAGTTTGGAACAGTGTCCTACGCCGTTGAAGGGACTTACGAGATTCCGTCCAATTCAGACATTATGTTTGATATGGTTTTTTCACTACAAACACTCGCCAATCCTACCGGACTGAATGGAAATGACTGGGCAAACACAGATAACCTTGACTCTCAGTATATCAACACGCTTTTTTTGCTTAATAAAGGCGCCAATCCAAAAAATCTTGAGGCCAAATTAACCAAACTTCGTAGTGAACTGAAAGACGACAAGGATGGTGTTCAGTTTAGATTACAGCCTTTGCAATATGTCCATTTATCCGAAAAACTGGGAGATTCTTATCAGACAACAGGCAATCTCAAATACGTATACATGCTGTTGATCATCGCCGTGATGATTCTGATGATTGCCTGGTTTAATTACATCAACCTGTCTACTGCGCAGGCACTTAAAAGAGCCAATGAGGTAGGAGTCCGTAAGTCCATAGGCGCTACACCTGCCAACCTGATTATTCAGTTTCTGGGAGAATCTATTCTAGTGAACATTTTGAGTTTTTCTCTTGCAATTCTGTTAATTCATTTCTTACAACCCCTTTTTAACCAGCTTATTGGTAAAGAACTTTCGCTGCTTTCACTTGGTAATTCTCCAATCTGGATTGTCGGGCTAACCGTTTTGATACTCGGTTCACTCGTTTCGGGCGTTTACACGGCTTACTCATTGTCCCGGTTTGATCCTGTAAAGATTCTTAAAGGAAATTTGACGAAAACATCAGGAGGAATTCTGTTAAGAAAATCTTTGGTGGTATCGCAATTCACCATTTCGGTTATTTTAATCCTGGCAACAATCGTCATTTATTCACAGCTGCGTTTCATGCAAAGTCAGAATTTAGGGATGAAAATGGATCAGTTGCTTGTGATTCGCGGTGCCGAAATTGGCAAGGACAGTACTTACAAAACCAGGCAAACTGCTTTCTGGAATGAGCTGGATCAGCAAAGTTTTGTAAAGGATTACAGCTTGTCAGGAACGGTTCCCGGAAATGGATACAATTTTAATACTTCCGGATTTAGCCAGCCGGGCTCAAAACCTGACGCCAACCTGGACGCTTATGCGTTTGCGATTATCGGCGACAAATATTTGAACACGTACGGAATCAAACTAAAAGCAGGAAGAAATTTTACGCCACAGGAAGTAAGCGTCGACTGGAATGCAAATAGTAAAGTGCTTTTAAATGAAAGAGCAGTTGCACAGCTGGGATTCAAATCTGCGGAAGAGGCGCTGCAAACTAAGGTCAAATGGGATGAAAGGTATCTGGAAGTGATCGGCGTTGTGAAAGATTACCACCATCTGGGTTTACAAAAAGCCATTGAGCCGATGATTTTTTATCCGCAAAACAGTTCAAATTATGTGACTGTAAAACTAACACCCGGAGAGCTCCAGGACAAGATGTCGAAGCTGGAAAATATCTATAAAAGCTACTTCTCGGGCAATCCGTTCGAGTATTTTTTCATGGATGAAAATTTCAATAAACAATATGTCTCCGAAAAGCAATACGGCAATATATTTACAACTGCCTCCGTTTGGGCAATTTTCATAGCTTGTCTTGGACTTTTCGGCCTGGCTACATTTACCGTAGAAAGCCGTACAAAAGAGATTGGAATAAGAAAAGTGCTTGGCGCATCAGTTACAAGCATTGTAAGTCTGCTGTCACTGGATTTCCTCAAACTTGTTTTCGCAGCCATCGTTATCGCAAGTCCGGTGGCCTGGTATTTCATGACCGACTGGCTGAAAGATTTTGAATATCAGATTAAAATATCCTGGTCGATCTTTGCAGTCGGCGGAGCAACAGCCGTAATCATCGCCATCCTGACGATCGGTTTTCAAAGTGTAAAAGCAGCACTGATGAATCCTGTGAAATCCTTAAGGAGTGAATAGTTGTTTTAAAATCAAGGGTTTACAGGATTATTTTGCTGGCTCCTGAAATTCCTTTTTATATTAATAACAGATTGAATTATAAACGCCTGTCATCAAAAACAGGCGGAAAGTTAAAACTCCAAAGGCTAAAAGCTATGTATCGGAACTATCTCAAAATTGCATTCAGAAATTTATTGAAACATAAGGTTTTCAGTTTTATCAACATTGCAGGCGTGGCTATTGGCCTTGCATGTTTTCTGTTGCTGGCACTTTACGTTAAAGATGAACTGAGTTACGACCGGTTCAATACCAATGCGGATCGTATTTATAGATTATCCCGGTCATTTTTGTCCAAAGACGGAACGGTTTCGTTACGTTTGGGACATACTGCCCCGCCATTCGGGCCGCTGATCAGGCAGGAGTTTCCCGAAGTGGAGCAGTCGGTTCGTTTGCTGGAAACGGGTGGATTGGTTCGGTATGGCGATAATGTTTTCAATGAAGAGGATATGTTCGCTGCAGAACCAAGTCTGTTTAAAGTTTTTAGCTTTGATGTATCGAATGGTAATCCGGAGAAAGCGCTTGAAAATCCGTTTTCGATTATGTTTTCACGTCCAATGGCTGAAAAATACTTCGGAAAGGAAAATCCGGTTGGAAAAACGATCAGAATTGATAATCAGTTCGATTATACGGTTACCGGTGTTTTTGAGCCATTGCCTGCACAATCTCATTTTCACCCGAATTTCCTGCTTTCATTTTCAACTTTAAACGATCCGCGGGTTTATGGTGCAGAGGATTTACGAACCAACTGGGGGAATAATTCATTCTCAACATTTCTGCTTTTACCCGAAAACTATGATCCGCAAAAACTCATAAAGGCATTTCCTGCATTTCAAAACCGTAATGAGGGACCAAATGCGTCGACTTATTCGGTTTTAGATCTGATGAAACTGACCGATATACATTTGCATTCACATCTGGATTCGGAGATAGAGGCAAACGGGGATATTCAGTACGTCTATCTGTTTTCAGCCATCGCCATTTTTATCCTGATCATTGCCTGTATTAATTACATGAATCTGGCAACGGCCAAGTCTGCAATGCGGGCAAAAGAAGTCGGGATGCGTAAAGTGATCGGTGCTGTCCGTTCTCAGCTGATCAACCAGTTTTTGAGTGAATCAATTCTTTTGGTTCTGATCGCTTTGCTGCTGGCTGTTTTAATTGTAGTACTTTGTCTGCCTGCACTAAATAATTTTACCCAAAAGCAACTTTCCTTTTCCGCACTTTCAGATCCTGTTTTTATCGCTATTCTGATTTCAATCACACTTTTTACAGGAGTCATTGCAGGAAGTTATCCGGCATTTTTTATGACTTCTTTTCAGCCTATCAGTGTTCTAAAAGGCAAAATTGCTTCTGCGCTGAAAAATGGGAAATTACGGCAATCGCTGGTTGTTACCCAGTTTGCCATCGCCATTGTGCTCATCATCAGTACCGTAGTAGTCTACAATCAGATGCGGTATATCAAGAACTATAAACTGGGTTATTCCAAAGATCAGATTCTGGTTTTGAATGTGCCGGATGACTCTGATACAAATTTTGAAAGTATTCGTCAGCGCTTTAAAGAAATCAGCAGTATCAGAGAGGTTGGGCGGTCGTCCAGGATTCCTTCTGTGCGTTTACTGGATTCCTGGAGCGCTTATGTTATGCGCGGTGATACGATGGCACCCACCGATATAACGATTAAGTCGCTTTCTGTGGATGAAGATTTTATTCCGGCCTATCAGATAGAAATGGCTGCCGGAAGGAATTTTTCAAGAGAATATGCTACGGACAAAACGGCCGGATTTATTTTAAATGAAACCGCGGTGAAACAATTGGGCTGGAAAAATGCTGCGGATGCGATTGGAAACAGGTTTGGATATGGAGACATGCGCGGGCAGATTATAGGTGTTACCAAAGATTATCATTTTGAATCGCTGCACCAGAAAGTTGCACCCATGGTCATGTTCAATCAGCCGGGCAGACTTGGAAGAGTTTCTGTTCATATTTCGGGTGGGGATATAAAAAATGCGGTTAGTCATATTGAGTCGGTCTGGAACAGCCGTTTTCCGAACATTCCGTTTCAGTACGAGTTTCTGGACCAGCGTTTTGGAAGACTGTATGCAACCGAACAAACCCAGCAGATGCTGTTTGGCATTTTTGCCGGAATTGCGATTTTTATCTCTTGCCTGGGCTTACTGGGGCTTTCGATGTTCATGGCGGAATTACGTACAAAAGAGATTGGTGTAAGAAAAGTACTCGGCGCATCCGTAGGAAGCATTGTTACCCTGCTGACACAGGATTTCCTTAAACTGGTACTGCTGGCCATTGTCATCGCATCGCCCATTGCCTGGTACGGAATGCATAACTGGTTACAGGATTTTGCTTATCATACAGAAATAAACTGGTGGGTTTTCGTTCTGGCCGGAATCCTGTCGGCCGGAATTGCGCTGCTTACGGTCAGTTTCCAAAGTATAAAAGCAGCTTTAATGAATCCGGTAAAATCTTTAAAATCCGAGTAGAAGTGAAGTAGGAAATAATTAAATCGGCACTTTTCTTTCGTTTTCCTTTCCTCAACAAATTGGTCATGTTAAAGAACTACCTTAAAATCGCATTTCGTAATCTGCTCAGAAATAAAGGTTATTCATTTATTCAAATCCTGGGTCTGTCTATCGGGCTTGCGGCTTGTATGATGATAGCTACGGTTGTGGTTGATGATCTTTCGTACGATAAAACGTGGAGCCGGAGTAAGGATATTTACAGGATCATTTCTGTCAATAAAATGGGCGAAGGTCTCAATGAACGTATAGCTTCTTCGTTTGCAGGACTTGCTCCGCAGCTGAAAAGAAATTATCCTGAGGTAGAATCTTACGCACAGTTTTATACCGGTGACCTGAATTTAAAACTGAAAGAAGGCGAACAGAATGGAGTAAAAGTGATGGCATTCCATGCAGATACGACGTTGTGGGAAATGCTGGATGTAAAGGTGCTGGCAGGAAATCCGAAAAAGTTTGTTCAGGATAAGAGTAATTTACTTATTTCAAAATCCTTCAAAGATGAATTTTTCCCCGGAGAAGATCCGGTTGGTAAAGTGATTTATGATGTACCGGCTTACAGTTCGAAACCCAAACCATTTTTGATAACAGGTATTATAGAAAACCTTCCGGAAAACAGCCATCTCCGGGCAGATGTAATATTGGTACATAAAGGTAGGGTGGAAGAGCTAAATCCAAAAAGCTACGGTACTTTTTCTCAAAATTACATCCTAATGCGGTCTGGTACAGATATGGCCCGGTTCACTTCCAAAGTAAATAAATGGTATGAAAGTTTCGTGACAGGTAAAAAGACCTATGAGTTTGAATTTCAGCCCATGCAGGATATTTACCTGCATTCGGATTTTGCCAGCGGGCAAATCGTAAAGGGGCGGGTAGAAAACACATACATCTTTTCGGGTGTTGCAGTTCTGCTTTTGTTTATAGCTTGCGTCAACTTTGTTAACCTGAGTACAGGAAGAGCTTTTACGCGGTTAAGGGAAACGGGTGTGCGGAAAGTACTAAGTGCATCGCGTTACCAGATCATCCTGCAGTTCATGGCCGAAGCGATGTTGTATTTCGGGATCTCAGCCATTTTTGCAACGGCGCTTTATCATTTTTCTGTTTTACCAGTCGAGAATTTTTTAGGTTACCATCTGGTGAAAACCTATCTCACGGATCTACCGTTTACGATTATTACGCTCACAGCTATACTATTAACCGGCTTGCTGACCGGATTATATCCGGCCTGGCTGATGTCCGGCTTTAAACCGGCTAATACACTGAAAGGAATCTTTTCCTCATCAGGATCATACCGGCAGAACTGGCTGCGAAAAGGACTTGTCGTTTCGCAATTTTCTATTTCAATTGTTGTGTTTCTGATCATGCTGATGGTAAGGCAGCAGCTTCAATATTTGAAAGGAAAAGACATTGGTTTTAATCAGAATAATCTTTTAAACATTGGTTTCATTAGCTGGGACAAACAGGGTGATGCTTTTAAAAATGAATTATCACGTGTGCCTGGGGTGGAAAGTGTGAGCATCACACAATGGATTCCGACGCAGGGAGCGGGTTATATGTCCAAAGACGTGGAAGACCCTGCGGATCCGGCAAAGAAAGTAAAAGTCTGGTTTATTTCCGGAGATGTAAATCTGGCCGAAACAATGGGGCTCAGACTTAAAAGCGGCCGGTTGCTGAATAAAGAATTCTCCGCCGATGCCTTGAATGCCAATTCGCTGCAAAACGTAAACTGGGAAAAGTATGAAGAGGAAACCAACCGCCAAAATTCAATGATTTCAGCTTCCGCAGCCAGGATTCTGAACGTAAAAGAGCTGAATAAACAAATTCCGAAGGTAAATACTGTTCCTGTAGGCATCGTAGAGGATTTTAACAACGAATCATTGCGGGAACCAATAAAGCCTACGGTCATCATTGCACAAAAATCATCCGATTACGGAGGAATGCTCATCAGAATTAAGCCGGGAACAGAAAAAAATGTAACGGCTTCTTTGCAAAAATTGTGGAAGCAGTTTTATCCTGACAAACTTCTGGAAATGAATATGGTCAAAGACATGCTGGATAAGCAGTACGAAGCTGAAAGTAAACTTCAGCGTGTATTCATGTTTTTCAGCAGCCTGACAATGTTCCTTGCGGCTTTGGGTATTTTTGGATTGGTTGTTCAGGCAGCGGAACAGCGCACAAAAGAAATTGGAATTCGTAAAGTATTGGGCGCATCCGTAGCAGGGATTGTAGGATTACTTTCAAAAGATTTTATAAAACTGGTATTGATCGCAGTTGTAATTGCTTCGCCGGTTGCCTGGTATGCCATGGATAAGTGGCTGCAGGGATTTGCATACAGAATAGAAATCAGCTGGACGACCTTCCTGATTGGCGGAGCCACAGCATTGATGACAGCCTTTATCACATTAAGTTTCCAAAGTATAAAAGCAGCTTTAATGAATCCGGTGAAATCTTTGAAATCCGAGTAGGAAAGGAGAAGTAATCTTCCCTTTCTGCCATCTTCCATACCACCCAACAATAATATTATGCTTAAAAACTATCTTAAAATCGCATTTCGCAGTCTTTGGAAATACAAGACTAATTCATTCGTAAGTATCACTGGCCTGGCTATCGGTGTCGGCTGTTTCTTGCTGCTTGCAACTTATGTGCTTCATGAGCTGAGGTATGACAGGTTTCATGAAAACGCGGATCGGATTGTTCGTGTAAATTTATTTTATAAATCCGGTGACAGCGAACCTGTAAATGTTCCTGTTACGCCAACTGCCGTTGCGCCTTTGTTTTCAAGAGAATTTAAAGAAGTTGAAAGTGCAGTGAGGTTGTATGCGTATGGAGTGGTACCCGTTCAGTCCGGTGATAAGATGTTTAATGAAAAGAATATTGTTTTTGCTGATTCTACATTTTTCAGCATTTTCTCATTTCCATTAATTGAGGGAGATAGAAAAACAGCATTGTCCCAGCCAAATTCGGTTGTTGTTGATGAAGCTACGGCGAAAAAATATTTTGGCAGTGAAAGTGCAATCGGTAAATCGTTAAAGATCAATGATAAATTAACAATGCAGGTTACCGGCGTGGTAGCAAATGTTCCTTCCTATTCACATATTCAGTTCAATTTCCTATGTAGTTACAGTACTTTAAGCAGGTCCAAAACAGAATCTTTTGATTCTGCGAATGATTATACCTACCTGTTGCTACAGCCAAATGCAAATATTAATTCGCTGCAGTCAAAAGTAGATGCGCTGGTTGATAAGAATATGAACAATCCAAAAGATCCGACGTCGAAAGTGGGTTTACCGCTGGAAGCTTTTAACGGTATACATCTTTATTCAACTGTTTCCGGTGGGATGCAGGTTTCGGGTAATTACAAATACATATATATTCTTTCGGGTGTTGCGGTCCTGATTCTGGTCATTGCCTGTATCAACTTTGTGAATCTGGTTACAGCACGTTCGGCGGTGCGGGCACGTGAGGTGGGGGTACGTAAGGTCATGGGCGCCAGGCGTATGGAGGTATTTCGCCAGTATTTGTTTGAAAGCGGAATGATCACAATTATGTCGGTTCTGGTAGGAATTATCATTGCTTTACTGGGTTTTTCCGGTCTTAGTAATCTGACGGGGACTCTATTGAATTTTCACGTATGGCCTTCGTACTCGGTTGTGATGCTTCTGCTGGTTTTGTCGGTTGTTGTCACCTTGTTATCCGGCGTATATCCTGCAACGGTGTTGTCGGGTTTTGAGCCTGTTAAAGTGCTGAAAGGGAAAATACTGTCAAATGCCAGCGGAAGCGGATTGCGGAGTTTTCTGGTTGTGTTCCAATTCTCGATTTCGATTTTGTTTATCATCGGTACCCTGGTTGCCAATCAGCAGCTCAGTTATATTCAGAATAAAAATCTTGGTTTAAACCCTTCACAGATCATTGTGATGGATCTTGGATCAGGTATTTCAAGAACCAAGCTGGAAGCCATGAAAAGTGAACTACTGAATAATACAGCTGTTCAGTCTGTGTCAGCTTCCTACGATTCCCCGCTTAATGTACAGGGTGGTTATATCATTAGTGCAGCCGACAAGCCTGAAGGTTTCCGCTTGAATATTACTGCTATTCCGGTTGAGAAGGACTTTGTCCCAACGTTGGGCATGAAACTGATCACGGGTGAAAATTTTAACGAAAGTGATATTCTGAGAGCGGTTAACGATTCCTTTGAACTAAGAAAATTTGCTTTTATCCTGAATGAATCGGCGGTAAAAGCATTGGGCTGGACACCTGCAAATGCGATTGGTAAAGAAGTCAGAATGAACGGTAGGACCGGACAGGTAAAAGCGGTTGCACAGGATTTTCATTTCCGGTCACTCCATGAAAAAATCAGCCCGATAGCCATCATCCCTGAGTACAATTATTTTGGAAAAGTAATGATAAAAGTAAGAGGTGACAACGCTGAAAAAGGTGTTGATCTGGTGAAACAAAGCTGGAAGGCTAATTTCCCGATGCGTCCGTTTGAGTACCATTTCCTGAACGATGAGTTTGACGAAATGTACCGGGCCGAAAGCAGAATTTCCACAATCCTGACTGTGTTTTCTGTGATCACCATTTTAATTTCCTGTCTGGGATTATTTGCACTGGTTGCTTTCATGTCCGAACAGCGGACCAAAGAAATCGGTATCCGGAAAGTGCTGGGTGCATCCGTGGGCGGAATTGTCTTGCTGCTGTCCAGAGATTTTGTAAAACTGATGCTGATCGCCATCGTTATTGCATCTCCTGTTGCCTGGTATTTTATGAATCAATGGCTGGTGGATTTTGCCTACCGGATTGAAATAAATGCCTGGGTTTTTGTGACAGCAGGATTGATCACGATCGTCATTGCCTTGTTGACAGTTAGTTTTCAAAGTATTAAAGCAGCATTGATGAATCCCGTCAAATCCCTGATGAGCGAATAGGCTCGTTTGTCAGAATGCAAACCACTAAAAAACAATGTCATGATACGTAATTATTTTAAAACCGCCTGGCGTAGTTTACTTAAAAACCGTTTTTATTCTCTCCTTAACGGTGCGGGTTTAACAATTGGGCTTGGCGTAGGTATTTTGATTTTGTTGTGGGTACAGGATGAACTGAGTTTTGACCGGTTTCACAGACAGGCCGGTAATATATACAAACTGGAAAACAGGGTAGGAACGGGTTCAAGCCAGCAGATATGGACCAGTACGGCGGCACCAATCGGAATCCTGGGTAAAAAAGAACTGCCGGAAATCCTGGATGCAGTAAGGCTTTCGCAGAACAATCAGTACATACTGTTTACCTATAAAGACAAAGTTTTCAATGAGAATAATTCATTCTTCACAGATCCGAGCCTATTTTCTGTTTTCGACTTTCAACTAATTAAGGGTGACAGCAGAAAGCCTTTTTTCGACGAAAATTCTGTCGTTCTTACAGAGACAACTGCAAAAAAGTATTTTGGAAATGAGGATCCGATTGGGAAAATTATTTCGGCCAATGATAAAGCCAGTTTTATGGTTACCGGGATTGTGCGGGATCTGCCAAAGAATTCAAGTATTCAGGGAGATCTGTTTTTACCAATTTCCCGGTTATTTAAAAATATGTACAGCAGGCGGAAGGATGGAAAGAA
>Ga0265797_10004997_pt1 | contig 19703 bp, 13 predicted proteins | sample P2T30metagenome_FD_192433 | JGI IMG/M metagenome (GOLD analysis project Ga0265797, IMG submission 192433) | Plant litter microbial communities from East Loma Ridge, Irvine, California - P2 T30 | ecosystem: Environmental > Terrestrial > Plant litter > Unclassified | place: USA: California...
AGTACGCACAGCTCGATCTCATCTTCCTCGATCTCCCCCACCGAACGCAACCCAGCCCATCGTTCCCCACACACGTCGTGCGAGCGAGGATCATAGTCGACTTGTGCGTCCAATACCACATCCCTGGATCCAGCGGGCTCTGGAACTTCTCACACGCACCGAATCATCCGCGCACACCGGCGTTGCGCAATATCTTTATCCAGACACTAGCCTGCGTATTGAGCTGCGGACCGCAGTGGTTATTGGAGGTCTCGACGGGGCTTGAATTATGCGAGGCAAATCAGACCAACCAACCGAGACTGTCGGCATATAATATCGAGATGCTGATGAATCCTCATCTCATCCTCCAGAATTTTGTGTTGTTACAAGAAGGCCGGGCGTCATTGCAGGCGTTGGTAAATGTACTAAGTACACTCATCACAAGTGGAATTCCTTGGCCATCTGGTGCGAGTGAGCGGACACATGGGCCGTTGATTGTCTCTGCGCCGTCTTCTTCGACATCAGCATCGCCTGCGTACGATTACGTGGGCGCGCCACTTCAAGGTGGTAGTGGGAAGGCGATCATCTTTGCACCATTCGAACACTCGAAGACCCTTCTTATCGCAGTTCCCGAGGTGGTCAAAGGGACGGAATATGCGCCTTTGGCACGGGGTTGGATCTTGACGAGTATGAATCCTTTTACGGGGAGCCCGAAGCCGACGGTTAGTTGGACGTTGCAGAGTAAGGGTGCGGTGTTTGGAGATGTCAGCTTCAACAGTCGGTTGGCAGGGAGCGGGGCGATGGATGTGAGAAACCATAGGGTGTATGGTCCATTGCGGCGGTGATGGGCTGGGTTGTATAACAGAGTTTTTTTCATTTGCATACTGGCGTTGTTGGTAGATGGTCAAAATTGGGATAGATGGACAGGATGGAATCATGACTCTAGATTGATGTTGTATGTAGATTGTATATGTACCAAGATATGAATTATTGTATATTATGAAGATTGTTCACAGTCGTCAGTGTGACTGCGATAGCTTTGGCGCAATATAGTTCTCTACTGATATCGAGTTCTCATGGCCAGTCGTCACCAACTTCTAGGTCCTGATGGAAAATTCCAACATGAGCATGTGAGCATGTAAGGATAGTTCACATACGCACCCGCTGGAGACGTCATCCAGCAAAGTATACTGACGAGCTACATGTACGACCTACGTTCATATCTTGCACAAACAAACCTGCGCACATGACTTACTCTCTCCAACGCTAGCTTTTGATCAACAAATTAGGGCACATTCCTACCTCAGAAACAAGTCCAATCGAATTATTCATTCCACTAGATCATCTCCCACAATAGAGCAACCAAAAGCTTGCGCGTACTACATCACGCATCACAATCGATGCTAATTCGTCAGCAGGTCAGGATACCCACATCCCCACTACGACTCAGCCGTCAACCCTCACAAAGCCCTCCACCATGCAACCTACATGGGTCATTATTTTTACCCTCACCTGCATCCAGCTGATCATCCTTGATTCCATCCTCGCCGTCCATCAAACCAAGCCAGCCCTGGAGATCTCAAACACGTATGCAGCCAGATCTGATCCTTCGATCGAGCATCGTACACATGTGTATCGTGGCTTGAAGGATCCGGTTCGCGGACCGACTGTCAAAGGATTGCGGCTGAAGAAGAAGGCTAAACAGCTAAGCTGGACGGCTGAAGTTCGGACAGGTGGGTAGCAGGATGAGGTGTGGAGTTGAAGGGAAAAGCAAACATTAGTGGAGAACGTTTGAGATAACGTTCAAAAGGGAGGGAAAAAGCAAACAAACACACCATCAAGCCACGACGACGACGACAACAACAACAACGATGCAGCGATCGCCGGATTGGAAGGATGCAGGGTATCACGATATACGCTAAGGTGTTTCAGATCATTCTCTGCATACTTCTCTGCATGCAGCCCGATTCTGACATCACAAAAAACAAATAAACATACATTGCGTTTGAGCCTCACCACACATGTCAAATTATGCATATACGAGGACTAGAAGCCATGTTCAACACCCACGAGACGATCAAACATGCCATTGCGTCTATAATTCACCGGGTGATCAAACATGCTGCTGTCACGTTTTCCAGGTAATCGGGAACGCATGGCTGAAGTTTCAGGTCATTCTGTAGCATGGCTGATCTCTTTACTTTTGTATCGCGTGCTCCCAAGAATGAACCGAGGTTGTCATGCCATACTAAACGCCGAGCAAGGAGGGGCCGTTTGTAACCAAGCCGTGTGACGTGATGGAGGGGCTGGCATTGCGTTTCTGACTGATGTAATGCACTTCACTTTGTGCATAATCAAAGTCAGTCGAAGAGTATACTGAGACAGAAAAACAAAAGGCACAAGTATATGATAACTCGAGCGCTATATATATCATGATGCAAGGTTGAGCCATGTATTCGTTACTCTTCTTTGACACATCATGCTATGCTCTGGTGACTTGCGTACTGCCGACCATACAAGCTCAAGCGGTCTCAGCACCCAAAGGCGCCAGTTCATTGACGATGAAGTCCCTCGCAGAGTACAGATTCGTAGAGCCATATACAACTCTCCTTTGCTGGCCAGCACCCGCAGCGCTAGTCCTTTGCGACCATGCCTGCAAGTTGCCGAATTCATCCATACTGCCGCCTCCAACAGGGAACACCAGTGCTTCCGTGTAGCCTTGTCGTCTTTGCCCAAACGAGGCTTCGATACCGCGGGAGACGGTACTCTGGTTGTTTCGAGACTGGCTAGCTGGTGGTATAGTACCACGAGCGTTGGCAGACCGGGGGTCGAAGTAGAGCCAGGATTCTATCTTGTTCAATGCACTTGATGTTGCATCTATTTACCACGATTAGCATGATCACTCGACAAGACATTTCAAGCGACAGCACTTACTTTGAGGATCAGAAATGGCTTCTACAATTTTTGTAAGAGTCAGGTCTGTGTTAGCGGGTAAGTAGCTCTTAATGCCTGACAATACGCCCTCGAAGTTGGGCGCGCCCAAACCGGCTTCCTTGAATTTGTCTGTGACGCGACTGCTTAAACTTGAGAAACCGCCGAAAAGGTTCGATGACGCCTGTGCAGGTTGCGTAGGTGCAGAGCTCAACATAGTCATGCGCGTGATCTGGCGGACTGTCTTGACGTATGCTACTGCTGTTGTATCACACCCAGCTTGTTCTAGAGCTTGTGTGAAGCTATCGAGCTCATTGCGCGATAGGTCGTCGGATGTGGTCAAGTACCACTGGAGGAACAGACGTAGCTTGTCGTATGGGTCGTTGCCCTTGTCGCTGGATTTGATGATATCTAGGATCGTTGTTTTGGTGGCTTTGCCAAGCTCTTCTTCGAGCTGGAAAAACTCGTCTAATTTCCTCTGCTTGATGCCATCCATGACCGACTCGAGCATGCTCATGTGGCTCTCAATAGTTGCCTTGCGCTCACGGAGCTCGGGCAGCATAGATATGGCGCCTTTGAGATGAGCTGCGAATTGAGTCTCCATATCGTCAATAGAGTTGGAGCCCGTGGACTTTGTGATCTTGTCTGCATCTGCCGTGTACTTTGTCCACTCGTTTGTGACGTCGTCTGCTACTTGAGGAAACGGTTGGGCTGCGTTGCGTTTCCAGAAGTAATCGCTGGCCGCCAAATCGTAGGTCTGTTTCTTAGAGCCGCTCTCGGGATTTGCCTTGTCGTTTGGCACAGTCACGACGACCTTGTTCAGGGAAAAGTCTAGTACGTCGTAAACAAGACTTTGGTATATCCATGAGTGGCTGAACATGGGGCAAAGGTCGATATTGCGGTCGACGATGATCAGAACAGGACGAGACGCTGTGTTGGCGGAGAAGAGGTTTTCCTTGCTGTTGAGGATGTGGTCGCGCAGCTTTCGATCAAGCTTTGCCGCGATATCGGAAGCAGCTCCTCCTGTTGGACAGCGTATGATGGGAACGACGGCCATGGTGACCACGACAGAGAAGAGTCCCGAGACGATGCGATCGATCAGCTCGTCTAGCTCCTGGTCCGACGTCTTCGGGCTGTTAATCTTTCGATACGCATCTTCAATATTCAAAGAAAACTGGTCGCTGTCGAGGGTGACAAAGTTCAGGTACTGGTCGTATATCTGGGCGAGATTCTCGGCAGCGGAGGGTGAGGATGCAATCTGGCTACCCCAGTCTTCCAGGAGTGCCCTGGGGACACTTGACAGGAAGTTGACGTACACCGGGGTGTACAAGCCATCGTTCAGATCCTTGGTCACCAGCGCTAGGTTCTCGGCTGTGGGGGCGATGAGGTATATGCCTGGGGTGTCGGGTATGGGGCTGCGCTTGGATGCAAGATTGAAGTGTACAGTGACCTGTATGCCTCAGTATATTGTAGCCACGTGTTGGAGGGGCTCATGGTACCCCAGCTGCTCTTAGGTCGTTTGTACGCAGTACTGCCGATATGACATTCCTCGCCTGGGTATCGAGGATCAGTACCTTCCACTCGATGTCGGCTGTGCTGGTGGTTGTGGTGGTTGTGGTGGTGGACTCTTCAGCAGCGTCGACGTCGTTGATGGGGGCGTTGAGGCTTTCGGGGGTCAGCGAAGGGTTGCTGGCCTTGCACGCGTACGAGCACTCACTTGAGTATGCGCTTGATGGCAGCTATCACGTGTCAGTAACGGTGCCTTGTCGTGTCAAACAAAGTCGCATCAAGAAGCCGCATACCGATCTGGCGATCCCGCAGTGAGAGAGCCATTGTATTCCGTCCGGGCACCCGCCGCGTGTCAGATGGATGGCATGCACAGGAGAGGTATGCAGAGCGTGGAGCAAGTATGTCTCGTGTAGTCAGCCAGCGGAAAAGACAGCTGTCGCGTCTGCCTGCCCGCGCTCTCACTCTCTCCCGGACTTTGGTGATGCAGCTCGAGCTTGCCCGCCCCACCCGGGGCTAGCGCGTCGCGCTACTTGGCGGGCAGGCGACCTTTGAAAACGGGCTCGCCCCTTCGCTGCGCTCCCTCGCTCTTCAACTCTCCTCGCCCACCACAACACACCCCCTTCTTCCCTCTTGACACTCATGCTACTTCTCAGTGAACTCTCGCCCACCTAATAAGGGCATCTGATTCTGAGGCTAGATTCAACCGAAAGGTCCTTGCTTTGGGGGAAGTGCGCGCTCAGGCTGGCAGCGGCGTTTGTGAGGAAGGCGTGTACTGTGGACGGCAGAGTGACAATCATCTTGGATTTTCTGCTACTAATACAGCGACATCTTCGATTCGACGCGCTGCGCAAGGGAGTCTGGTCGAGCTATCGCGCAGATACAACACGTGCTGTGCTCTGGGTGCGCGCAAACGTCAAGTGACGCATCAGCAGTGTGTTCCTCATCGCATAATACGCGAGGCAAAGTGCCATCTCCATAAAGCCATATTCACGCATCGTGGACTGGGGCGACACGGCATCGCGGGCGTCGGAACACGAATACTGCCTTGTGAGCCAGGTCTGTTGCATTTCCCACCAAATCCGAGGCCAGCGACGGCGGGCATCAGTAAGGCCGGAAGCGCGCTCTGCAGCACTTCCAACACAGCAGCACAACAGCACTACCGCCCGAACCGGAAGTTTTATCGACCTTTTTCCCTTCCCCGAAACGGCAACAATTCACACTTGTGACTTTGCGCCAGTCCTCTTAGCGCTTAGTGCTTGCTGCATTGCCGCCTAATTCATCCTGTTTGCTGGTTCGAGACAATTGTGCGTCATCAGCCAATCACATCCTTGTAAAACTGACAGCTGACACATTGGTTAGCCAAGACATCCTCCATCCATCAGCCACACCATGGCGTCTAATCACGTGCCGAGTGACCAAGTGCCCATGCAAGGCCAAAACGTCTATTCCGACCCGTCATATCAGCATCTCTTTCCTCCTGTCGACCGCTACGGCACCCCTACATGGGAGTCTCAGCTGCACCAACACACGGCGCTGCCACCTAATGCGTCAGCCCAGAGCTGGCACCATGGATCATTCACACAACAACCCTACACTGGTAGTAGCCAACCTTACGGTGGCCAAACACATGGCCTTCGCACTGCTTCGCCGTATCAGTATGGGCAGTTTGGCCAGCAGAGTACCTTGGGTGGTTATGGTCAGCAGTCCAACGTCGACCCATCGCTAGGCATGGATCCCAATGCCATTCGCCAGCAACAGCAGTCGCCATATCAAATGCCTATGCGGACCCAAACTCCTCAAGGTCATGCCAGTACTGTGACACCGCAGGCTCTGCAGCACAGCATGCCTCCTCTTCAACAAGCCCGCCCTACGGCATCTCCTTACCAGGTAAGCTTCACCAGCTTGTAGCGCCACAATCATCGCTAACACTCTATAGGCACCGCAGAGCACAACGAATGCTTTTGTCCAGCAGCGCGCTGCACCCGTCTCTTTTGTGAAACCAGTGCCTGTGCCTGAGTATGAAATACCAAAGGGCAGAAAGTCGGGGGGTCTCTACGTTCTTGACCAGGCTGCACTAGCAAAGGCCACTAATTCTACTCCACTGAATAAATTCGTGACCTTGGGAAATGAACCCTTCCATCTCGCTACCAATAGAAGTAAGCCTAAATGTACCATGGTACTCTCACAAAGACATTCTCTAACCTATGCACAGCTGCGCTCCCTGTCTATGTTCCTCGACAATCACTCAAAGATCTTAAGAAGGCTGGAGCAGACAGTAAGAAGCTTCGTGCTAGCCTGTCAGCTGCCAAGTCTCACTCAAGAGCCTTCAAAAGGAAGCCTGCAGAACTCAAGAGACAGGCTAGTGATAGTGAAAGCTCAACTGACTCGTCCGACTACGATAGCGATTCTTCAGAAGAGGAAGAGATGCCGGTGCCGGAGACGAGACCGGAAGATCCCGATGCTGCTGTTCGGTATGATGTCGTCAAAGCTACCTGGCATCCTTCTTCATCATCGCCAAGCTCCGACAACATCAAGAAGAGCATGCGTGAGGTTTGGGACGTACTTGACACCATTCATAAGCGGTGGCGAGCCGACAGCAAGGCTGTGACGGAAGCGGAGGAACAGAAGAAGATAGGTGAGCTGCCCGTGCTGAAAAGCCGGGTAACTAGTCAGCGTGACTTGCTCAAGTCCGCGCTTGAAGCTGCGCTTGAGTTTTCCCATCCTGATGTGCTCTACCAATTAGGGCTGATCAAGCCTTTTTTGTATCTGTGCTACCAGTTTTTGGCGAACCGATTCAAAAGCAAAGACTACGATGGGCCATTATCTGCGGTTATATACGAGGTGCTCTCGCGATGCGGTACATTGACTTCTGAGCTCCTTGAAGAGACTAGGCTTGTAAAGGCGCTTGCATCTATGAAGAAACACGCAAATGACAAGCACAAGGCCTTCATACAACAAATCATAGATGGTGCTGCTGCCAACTCCAAAAAGGCCAAAGCGAGTCCTCCGCCGAAAGCCGAGCCGACAGAGAACAAGGGCGTCAAGCGACCTGCGACAGAAGCTGCGGGCCGCTCAACGAACGAAAACCCCCTAGCGAAGAAACCCAAGACGCCTGAAGCTCCCGTCAGCGCGGTTAAGAAGGACCCCGCATCCACTTCGGCTTCGAAGCCCACAACCGCAGGTTCCAATCAAACAGTACAAAAGCGACCCGGCGAAAAGGCGGCACCAGCACCAGCTCCCGTCAAGACTCGTATTACTCAGATCACCAACAAGCCCTCAGGTATATTCGCCTCCATCAACGCAGCGGCCAAGAAGGTGGCCCCTACACCAGCTGCTACGAAGGCAGCGGCCTCAGCCAAATCTGCTGCCCCGGCGGCGAAAGATAAGAAGCCAGTGGCTGCGACGTCCAAACCCGCATTCTCCTTTGCTCAAACAATGGCGTCACTTTCAAAGCCAAAGGAGCCAGAAGCGGCGCCTGTTAAATCCGAGAAGCCAATTTCAACAGAGACCGAAGAAGAAAAGACAAAGCGTCTGCGGAAAGAATCCCGAAGACACCTACGCGTCACCTGGCGGCCTGAAACATCACTGGTGGAAGTCAAGTACTTTGACCATGAGGCTGACGATGAAGAGATGGACGACAAGGAAGACCATCTCGTTCGTGATGCTGGTGATATTGGCGGAGAAGGACACATGTTCAAGCAACACAAGGAGCTTGATCTCGATGATGATGATGAGGAACTAGATATGGAACGACCTTGGCCACCGCCATCCCAAGTCGATTTCAGTGTCGTGCCTTACGAGGAACGCCAACGCAACTACATACCATATGGAGGCGGTGAGAAGGTACCGGAGTGCCCTGAAAGAGACGCAAACGTCCAGCGCGAGAACAACACGTTGATGGTCTACTACTCAAGTCCTGCCGACGTTCCACCTTCACCTCAAGAGCCATCGGAAGAAGACAACGTTTCTACGGGCACCATGGTCAACTTTGGTACCCCACCCGACAAGGTTTTGATGAGATGTCCACAACCACCAATGCCAGCAGCTGTACCGGACTTCAGCCAATTGGAGAACATCATCAAATCGCTCTCAGCAACAAGCCAACCTCCTGCCGCTCCTCCAGTGGCTCCTGTCGAGAACGTTTACACACCACCACCTCCTTCAACATCTGCTCCATTCGACCCTGCGGGTCTCCAAAGCATCCTCGCCTCCATCAGCAACGGCCAAGCCCCTCCCCAGCCTCCTCCCATGTCCTTCCCACAACCACCAGCTCAACAACCAGGCATGCCCCTGGACATCGCTGCCCTCATCGCCAACATGCAAGCAGCAACAGGGGGTGCACTTCCTCCACCCCCACCCCTCCCAACTGGCTTTCCTCCCTTCCCGTTTGCATTTCCGCCCCAGCCCCAACAACATGATTCTGCACCAGCATGGCCTCCACAGATGCAGGATCCGGCTGCATCCTACCAATCTCAAATGCAACCCCAGCAGTACAATCAGCAGCAACAGACCAATGGTGGTACTAAGCGACAACGCGAGGACCAGAACGGAGGCAGCAATGGTAATAATGAGAGGAATCAGGGGAAGAGGCCAAAGAATCGCGGCGATCATAAGCCGCATAAGGTGTTGCAGTGCAAGTTCTTTGCCAAGGGACAGTGCAACAAGGGGGAGAATTGTACGTATATTCATGATCCGAAGATGATTGGGCAATGATGTGAACAGACGGAAGGAAGAGGTGGTTTTGTATGATAATCGCGTTTTTTTTTTTCACTCCATGTATATTTCCTAGTAGTTATGCATACCCCCCGGGCAGTCGACCTGCATATGTTGCGGGTCGAGAAGCATTCACAGGCGTTTGTTACTAGCATATTGGACAGCATTTGAATGGCGCAGGGATAATTGGGAACATGGATGGGATGTATCTCTTCGGAGACATGGAGAGGCTGTGCATACGGATAGCGGTATAATTCTAATAACAGACTTGTACTATGTTGACCTAATTCTTGAGTTGGAAGCATGCCAAAGGCGCTAGCAGGTGTTCAGCTGAAGTTGGGCTTGGGACGAACATGCAACTATGACCTAACCAAAAAGATCAATGGGCAACAAAAGCAATCACGTGGCAAACAAGCAGACCCCTTTGTCGAATGCACTGTGCCACTTGTGCAATAATCACTTGATGCGCATTGCTTGGTGCTTTGTAATGTTGATCATGTTCTGAGACGTGGAGTAGCGCATCGATCCGGTTCCGCGACCAGGCTTTCCCGCACGGCAAGCTCCGTCATATCTTTTCACAGGCATCAGACATCACCCAACCTTGCCGAACCATTCCAGCCCTCCGCCCAAACACTCCACCTCGCCCCATCACGACTGCAATCGCTGCAACCTCTGGACCCGCACTCTCGGCGCTTCCCACGTTGCTGGCCTCTAGCACCCGGACCTTCTCCGCCGCCGAGTCATCGCTTCGCCGTACACGAGCCGATCCACGACCACCCCACGCCGACTCTATCGCGCCTCCAACCTCCGCCACTACCCAGACCCCGCAATCATGGCTCCCGCTCGCAAGAGGACCACCAACATCGCGCGTCGCAGGCGGACCGATGACGAGGATGAGAACCAGTCCGTGGCCACCCTGGCCGACGACTCACAAAGCGACGCTTCCCTGCTGAGCGACGTCGACGAGGACGCCGACGCAGACAACAGCGACCTTAGCGAAGTCGACAGCGCGCCCTCCCTCACCCAAGGAAAGTCGAAGCGGAAAGCAAATGGCGCGCGTGATGCCAAGTCCAGGCAAGATGCAAGCAATCGTCAACCTTCCCCGCCCATCGCCCGCTCCGATGTCGCCTTTTCCACCATGAAAGAGACCGAAATCATGATGAACGGACTGAAGATTGGGGAGGATGGCAATGAGGCCGAAGTGGTCGACTTCGAGGCGGGCGTGGCTGCAGCAGACGCCGCACCCGCCGTGGGTGCGCCTCAGTCACGGACAGAGACGCTGGCCGAGCGGCGGCGGCGGGAGCATGAGGAGTACAAGAAGAAGCGCGACTCGGATCCGGCCTTCATACCCAACCGTGGCGCTTTCTTCATGCACGATTCACGGCATGCACCTGGACAGAATGGCTTCAGGCACGCAGGCCGTGGGCGAGGGCGGGGCGCTCCCGTCACAGGGCCATTCGCTCCAGCAAAGTACGTGCAAACAAAGGCATCAGGCAGGGAGCATTCAACTAACACACATTCCAGCATGAGACCGCAGCCGCAGGAAGCCACAGACTCGCCCTGGCAGCACGACCTCCACGAGACGGTCAACGCGCCCGGCTCCCACGCTCAGCCTGGACTACCCCCAGCTGCATCGAATGCCCCCATGTTCGCGTCGCGAGTACCTCCAGGTTCTAGCCAGAAGCCTCCACAGGCCCGCAACTTCTCCACCACAGTGCATACACACAACGCCATGGTACGCGTCTTCTTACCAAACATGAAGGGCCCTATACACTTCCAAAACGTCCCCATCAAGTCACACACTCGCCTCCCGAACCACCGACCACCCCTCCGCCGTGACAAGCCAGTCCGTATCTCGTTACCCCCAGCTCCACCACGCTACATCTTCCCCACCACAGAGCGCTCTTTCATCTTCATACCAAGGGCGCTTCGACCCAACCAACAGGGCTTCGGTCGGGGTCGCGGTAGATTCGGATCTTTTGGTGGAGGTCTTTCAAGCAGACGTACCAGCGCGTACGGGGGCAGTGTATACTCCCCTAGTGTTGCAATGAGCAGGCGGTCTTCGATTGCACGTGAGATGGGCCGGGACAATCTGGTCTCCCCAGCCGGTTCCATCATGTCACGCAATGGCGGCTTCGTCGATCCTAGTCGTCCTGTGGTACGCCTGCCGCCTGGGGGTCCCAGAATGCACAATGGACCGTCAATGATCTCACCCACCAACGGCGCTGTACAGCCACCTTACCCTCTCCCGCAGAAGCCCACCTTCCGTGAGAATTGGCAAGGTCAGCTCCCGATGCATCAGCCTCGCCCGCAGAAGACCGTCTCTGTTGCTGGTATCGAGTCACCCGCGTCCATGAGCTTCAACCCTCCCCAACAACAAGAGCAGCAACCGTTCCATCAGCAGGTTCCTGCGCATATCAACGGAGCTGCTCCCGCGGTCGAGCAACCCTACTACCAGCATGGACGGCACCCCTCTTACCCAAGCCAAGTCTCTACCGGCACTCCTAACATTCCGGAGCGAGCCATTCATGCTCCCGCGTTCCAGCCTTACGCGCAACCTGGCTTCCAGCCACAAGCCTTCGTTCCACAGGGCTACTATTACCCCCCACAAAACGGTGCCCAGCCACAGTACATACCCCCTGCCGGCATGGTGCCCATGTTCGTTCCTGGCGCTCAGCAACCCGGCTATGTCATGCCAGTGTCTGCTCCTCCTGTCGCCGCCCCGCCAGCTCCTGCTGGTCCACCTAATATGGTTGCTTACGAGTCCAACGGTATGACCTACTACGTGGACTCCAATCAGCTACAATACACTGCTCCACCAGTGGAAAATTATGCTCAGCCCAGCTATGCTGTTCCAGGCATGGGGGGCATGATGACCCCTGGCCCGGACGGCGCCTACTATTACCCCCAACAGATGCAGGCCCCAACGTTCTACCCGCAACAATAGACGACTAGACCATCTCACTCATCTCACAATCGCTCTGATTAACGGTTTTGCATTTCGACATGTTGCGTCCGACTAAACAATTCCTTCCTTGCAGTCGAGCATGGCGCATCTGGCTTTTGGTTACGATACCTGGTGTTCAGGCGAATGCACACTTGACAGCGCATCCGGGTTTCTCATCTCTCTCTCTTCGTCACGACAGCGAGCGACACAAAAACATTCACAGTATCATTGTCAAACTTGGTGGAAGGCGGGATCGGTCCTTTTTTCTTTTCGAGCTAGCTTTGGGTTTGGCCCTTTTCACACGCACAAGAGACGATCTGCTCACGTATGCATGGTGTTCTGCGTCTTGCGTTCTGCGGTTGCTTTTGGTCAAGGACTTGGGTACTTTTACTATGTTCTAATAAAGCTATCCTTTGATTCCCCGTTATTCACTTCACTGATCTCCTGTTCTCTGGGCTTTCTTGCATTATGGCAAGCGGCGACGTATTTGGGTGTTAGAGAAGTCAACCAGGCAAATTCCGTGTGCGACTCGCGGCTACCTAGATAAAACAAATATTGGTTTCACTGCCGCGGAATCTCGACAGTGAACAAACATGACCTCGTTCCTTTGTTGTGATGGGTCAAGGGACGTGATGTGGTTGGGATGCAGTGACATCAGTAGCGGGCTTGGCGCGTCAAGGCGCTAAGGAGCTGCATCAGTTCGCCGCATCATCGCGCAGGCGTTCACGTTCGAGGCAGCTCTCGCTCCATCAACCACCATCTCGCATACCTCCCCCCCATCGAATCCCGGGACAAGCACGCCGTATCCCCAGTCTTGTCTCCCCGACCCGCCACCATGGCGCCCAGCAAGGACACCATGTTCCGCTCGGCGGACATGTCCTTAACCCAGCTGTACATTGCCAACGAGATTGGCCGTGAGGTCGTTTCTGGCCTTGGAGAGCTTGGTGTCATGGACTTCAGAGATGTGAGCGCAGACGGATGTGTTCTGGAGCTTCTGCAGAGGCTCTGGGACGGGCTTGATGATATTGGAAGCTGACAACATGTGCTAGCTTAATGCCGACACGACCGCCTTCCAACGTACTTTTACACAGGAGATTCGCCGCCTCGATAATGTGGAACGACAGCTCCGTTACTTTCGCGCCCAGATGGAGAAATCGGACATTGCGATGCGCTCCATCTACGACTTCAACAACCCCTTCACTGCGCCATCCGCTTCCGAGATCGACGAACTCGCCGACAAGAGCCAGAGCTTGGAACAGAGAATCTCTTCGTTGAACGAGAGCTACGAGACGTTGAAGAAGCGCGAGGTGGAGCTCACAGAGTGGCGATGGGTTCTGAGAGAGGCAGGTGGCTTCTTCGACCGGGCTCGTGGTCAGACCGAGCAAATCAGGGATTCCGTTGACGACGACGACGCGCCGCTGCTCCAGGATGTTGAGCAGAACGGACAGGGCGACTCGGGCGCGGAGCGCTCATTCACCGTCATGAACATCGGCTTCGTCGCTGGTGTCATTCCTCGGGAACGCATTGCCGCCTTCGAGCGCATCCTGTGGCGTACCCTCCGCGGTAACTTGTACATGAACCAGTCGGAGATCCCCGAGGCCATCATCAACCCAGAGAACAACGAGGAAACCAACAAGAATGTCTTCATCATCTTCGCTCACGGCAAGGAAATCATTGCAAAGATCCGAAAGATTTCAGAATCACTTGGTGCCGACCTCTACAGCGTCGATGAGAACAGTGAACTCCGCCGCGACCAGATCCGGGAAGTCAACACCCGTCTGAGCGATCTCGCCAGCGTCTTGAAGAACACCAAGTCCACGCTGGATGCCGAGTTGACTGCGATAGGACGCAACCTGGCAGCATGGATGGTCGTCATCAAGAAGGAAAAGGCTACCTACGAGACTCTGAACAAGTTCTCCTACGACCACCAGCGCAAGACGCTCATCGCCGAGGCTTGGGCACCTACCAACTCTCTTGGATTGATCAAATCAACCCTGTCGGATGTCAACGAGCGTGCTGGCCTCTCCGTACCTACCATCGTCAACCAGATCAAGACTACCAAGACACCGCCAACATACTTCAAGTCTAACCGCTTCACCCTCGGTTTCCAGACTATCATCGACGCGTACGGAACGATCAAGTACCGCGAAGTTAACCCCGCCCTGCCAGCCATCGTCACCTTCCCCTTCATGTTCGCCGTCATGTTCGGTGATGCCGGCCACGGTGTTATTCTCCTCCTCGCTGCTTGCGCCATGATCTACTTTGAGAAGCGACTCGAGCGCAGCAAGCTCGACGAGCTCTTCTCCATGATGTTCTACGGTCGTTACATTGTTTTCATGATGGGTATCTTCTCCATCTACACTGGTCTCCTCTACTGCGATGCTTTCTCTCTTGGTCTTCCTTGGTTCAAGTCCATGTGGGTCTGGGACAACGATGGCAAAGGTCCAACTTCCCACCGTGTCGAGGGTTATACCTACCCCTTTGGTCTTGACTACCGCTGGCACGACACCGAGAACGATTTGCTATTCTCCAACTCCTACAAGATGAAATTGTCCATCTTGCTCGGTTGGTCCCACATGACGTTCTCACTCATGTGGTCGCTCGTCAACGCAAGGTACTTCAAGACCAAGATCGATATCTGGGGTAACTTTGTCCCTGGCATGATCTTCTTCCAGTCCATCTTCGGTTACCTCGCTTTCACCATCGTATACAAGTGGTGCATTGACTGGCCTGCGCGTGGCGAGAGCCCACCTTCTCTGCTCAACATGTTGATTTACATGTTCTTGAGCCCTGGCACACTCGAAGCTGGTACCCAACCTCTATACCCCGGTCAAGCCTTTGTGCAAGTTGTCTTGTTACTGCTTGCACTGGCCTGTGTGCCTGTGCTTCTGTTCCTCAAGCCATTCTACCTCCGCTACGAACACAACAAGGCCCGCGCAATGGGGTACCGTGGTATCGGCGAGACATCCAGAGTCAGCGCGCTGGACGACGATGACGAGAACGGTCACGCGAATGGTGGTCGCGACAGCTACGGTGATGACGAGGATATTGCGATGATTACTCAAGATATTGGACATGGAGAGGAGGAAGAGGAGTTTGAGTTCAGTGAAGTCATGATCCATCAGGTTATTCACACTATTGGTACGTACCTCCCTTCCGCGTACAACGCTATCTTTAAGATACGAGACTAACATATGGGGTGTAGAATTCTGCCTCAACTGCGTATCCCACACGGCCTCCTACCTTCGTCTCTGGGCCTTGTCACTCGCCCATCAGCGTCTGTCCATTGTCTTGTGGGAAATGACTATGAAGAATGCGTTCGCTTTTGAAGGCGTAGCCGGTGCTTTCATCATGGTGTTTGTCTTTTACTTTTGGTTCGCGTTGACTGTGGCGGTGTTGTGTGTTATGGAGGGTACGAGCGCCATGTTGCACAGTCTGCGATTGCACTGGGTGGAGGCGATGAGTAAGCATTTCATTGGTGATGGTGTGGCGTTTGAGCCATTTAGTTTCAAGGCGTTGTTGGAGGAGGAACCTGTTGAGTAGGTTGCTGTGAGGAGAGAGAGCAATTTCCTTGTGTTTTTCTTGCGTGTGCTTTGAGAAATGGGGGCTGGTGTAAAGATATATGAGATTGCTAGAGTTCACTGCGAGTAATACTGATCAGTCTGTATATAAGAATGTACATTGTTACCTCGACTCCAATCTTTTGACATCAGGAGAGTAGGCGCTTCCTTTCCATATCTTGGATAGATGCGCCGTGATGGTAGCCCTTTGCACGAAAGAGATCAAGCTATCACCTATGAGATGACTTGCCATCGCATCGTTGGATGGCTTCCTTCAAGGACGACATGCGTACCCCTTGACGCGTCGTCTTTCCTTTTGAACACCAGCTTTCGAGTAGAATCGGACATAAGCCATTATTCCCCAGCTATACGTAACCTACCATTGCTTTTATGACCTTGCTTTACCACGAAGCTTGTTTCTTTTAAGCTTTTTCCTCTATGCAAACTGTATCCAAAGAGGTTTACGCCGTCGTTTGCGTTACCCACTTACACGACATAGATGATAGCGAATAGCCCTAGTATGTTTTATGCTGTCTGAGTGTTACTTGTACAATACGAGCCCTTTTGTACGACATCGGTCTCGCCGGAGGACACGAAACATGAGATTGAAACAAAGATAAGTAGGACGTCGATTATAGGGTTGGATGCGTATGAGGCATTTGAGGCATTATTCCCTTGGGCGCCACGGGCCGGCTGAACCAGCGATCAGCACCCGTGTAACAACCCAGCGAATGTTGATGACATTTGTGGCTGCGTCTGTGACATCTGGCGGTGCCTGAGGCGTAAGCTGACAGGGGCATGTTTGGCCGCATTTCCAAGCTGTCCAATGCGTGTACGCTGTGCATGCCAGGTGGGTTCCAATGCCGACGTGCATATGCCCGATCTAAAGTTCCTACACCGACCCCGAATCTCGTCTTCTTAGCAAAAACTCGGCAGAATAACTACCGTACGCTACGTATTACGAAGATCCAAGCGGTGAGACGGGGGGTTACCAAGAAAGGATTTGTGCCCTCGAGACACACGCACCGATCCGAGACACAGTCGTTCCCCGTGAGACAATTCCATTGGGAGCTGTCTGAGCCACGTCGCAAGGATCCCTCATATGTGCGATTGATTATCCCCGGTGGCTGAAGCGGTCGAAGACCAACGCTTGAGGCTAGGTGCCACCAACGCAGCTTGCAAGTGTGGATGCGTGCATGCGTTTGTGGGTGTCCGCGACACGCGGTTACGCCGAGTTATAAAGGCCCGACGCGCCATACCTACCTTACTTTACCCTAGGTACCATTCCATCTAGTAACTTGAAAGCTGTCCCCCCCGTATTCTCGTGCCCCTCGTTTCCTTGGAGCTTCTTCTTATCTATATTTCCTCAGGGTCTCCCGATCCTGCTTCCCGTCTGCTGCTGCTCCTTCCCCCACTAAGATCTGCGACCGCTAGGCGAAAGCTTGATTCCGCAACCCGATTTCGCAAGCAAACCTCGCTGCTTATCTACAATGTCTTTCTCGGCAGACAAGGTCAGCCACCTCAAGGGAGCTTTCTCCCAGAGGCGATTTTCAAGTTCCAAGGATCCGAGCGAGAGTGGTACGTGTTTATCTTGGTGTACTTTCTGATGCTGTATCCTACGTCATTTTTTGAGCTGTACAAACCCAACGCAAGTGTGGATCAGAGAAAAATCGGGCCCTCGAAGATGGCTTTGTGAGCTTTTCGATTCATGCGGCAATCCAATCCTTATCTTTTGAGGGTTTTACCCCAATCTTTCTCCAACTTTCCTGCTTTCTTGGAAGTCCCTGTCTCCTTTTCAAGTCGTTGTTATCTGCAGCCCAACGCGCAATGTCCGCAGCCATGTCACACACCAGACACGAATCAGGTCTTTACAACCTGGCAGAAAGCTTCATGTGGATACGACAGTTACTGACGTGTCGCAGAACTCGGTTCGTCCATCCATCGCCAGTTCCGTCAATCGCACGAAGGTCACAAGCCCCACGCCGGTCTTGACGCTACGCGCGCTTCCACAGGTGTCGTATGGACGTCAGAACAAGCATACAAGCACGGTTTCCTCGAACATCCGGAAGAATGGGCAAACCTGGGTCAGGGAGCGCCCGAGGTCGATGATAGCATCAAAGGCTGCTTTGAGAGGCCGAAGGAGGTGGATATCAGTGCTCATGGCAGAGAGTACGGTCCGACTGCTGGTATCAGGCCGCTGAGAGAGGCGGTCGCGACACTATACAACGAGCACCACCGCAAGTGGCGCAAGAGCCAGTACACATGGGAGAATGTGTGCATTGTGCCTGGTGGACGTGCGGGTTTGATCCGTATCGCTGCTGTGCTGGGCAACTGCTACTTGGGCTTCTTCATTCCTGGTATGTCTGGGCTCTGAGCCTCCGGATTCGAGCAAAAGCTGATCAACTAGATTACACTGCATACAACGAGATGTTGTCGCTTTTCCGTAACATCGCTGCCATTCCTGTTCCGCTAGGCGAAGCAGACCAATACCACATGTCACCCGACAAGATTGCCGAGGAAATCGCCCGCGGTACATCTGTTATTCTTACATCGAACCCGCGTAATCCCACAGGTCAGATGGTAAGAATCAATTCTGTACAAATTGCATGTGAGACAAATACTGACTTTGTGCGTCAATTAGGTCACCAACCCCGAACTCGCACAGATTCAGAACATCTGCCGCGACCGCGCAACCCTCATCATGGACGAGTTCTACTGCGGCTACAACTACACCACCAACTGCGACGGCACCGTCATTTCCGCCGCAGACAACGTTGAAGACGTCGACGAGGACGACGTGCTCATCATCGACGGTCTAACCAAGCGCTTCCGTCTCCCCGGATGGCGTGTAGCATGGGTCATTGGCCCCAAGGAATTCATCCAGGCCATTGGCTCCTGCGGTTCCTACCTCGACGGTGGCTGCAACGTGCCCTTCCAAGAAGCCGCCGTAGAAATGCTGTCTCCACCCCGCGTTCGCAACGAGATGCGCGCGCTGCAAATGCACTTCCGGACCAAGCGCGACTACGTCATTGGCCGTCTCCAGGAAATCGGCTTCAAGTTTCCCTACATGCCCAACTCGACGTTTTACCTGTGGCTCGATTTGAGCAATCTGCCCGAGGGCATCAACGATGGATTGAACTTCTTCCAGGCTTGTCTCGAGGAAAAGGTTATTGTTGTGCCGGGCATCTTTTTCGACTTGAACCCGAGTAGGCGTAGGGATCTGTTTGACTCGCCTTGCCATCACTTTGTTAGGTTGAGTTATGGACCGAGGATGGATGTGTTGGAGAAGGGGTTGGATTCTATTGCGAGGATTGTTCAGAAGTACAAGGATGAGCCACAGAAGCACCGTGCTGTGTCGCACAGGCCGAGAGGTACTGGTGCGCCCAACTAGATCACGACATGCGTGCGATAAGCGATTCTTGTGGGCCGAAATAGGTCAATACCAACTCAAATTCATATTGTCCTTGCTCACCTTCCCTTATAAGCCGGCTGATCGCCCTCGTTCCCTCATGCTTTTGCACTAGCTCATGTGCGATCTGCATCCTGAGGGCTGTGGGGGCCACGACGACAAGGCTGCGGACCCTGTCGTGTGGCTTCGGTCGTCCAGAAACATCACCGCTGGTCAGACTATCATACTGTCAAGACCTTGGCAGTTCCAGTGAGTTGGTCGTGACATTGTGCCACAGTGTGAAGTTGCTTGTGGTCTTTAACCGGTCAGCTTTTTGGGTTATTGGAGCCCGCCCCAACAGATAGTGGTTATGCTCATCTACTGTGTATCAGCCTTCTACCCCAACCTCTGTGTTGCTACCTTCAAGCTTTTTTCCCTGTGCTCTTGCAATCCTTCGATCTCCAACAGCAAACATGGTGGTGATATCAACATCAACCGCCTCAGACGCGGCTCATTGGATGACCATGTCACCTACTGGTTTTGCCGCATTAACAGATATATTTGTACCCCCAGCCGGGTGCTCAAGTCAATGGATACAGAATCCCTTCATTTCAAACGAGGTCAATAGCGGATTCGGTTATTTCCAATTCGAAGGCGCCAATTACCAGTATAGAGA
>Ga0265797_10004998_pt1 | contig 19699 bp, 13 predicted proteins | sample P2T30metagenome_FD_192433 | JGI IMG/M metagenome (GOLD analysis project Ga0265797, IMG submission 192433) | Plant litter microbial communities from East Loma Ridge, Irvine, California - P2 T30 | ecosystem: Environmental > Terrestrial > Plant litter > Unclassified | place: USA: California...
CACATCTTCGCTAGCAGCCGCCGGCTAACACTGGGCTTTGCACCGTACCAAGCACTGCATTCCCCGCAAAGGATTTATTGGAGAAATTGGCTAGGCGATGCGTGTTGGGGCCTGTTGGCCAGGCGAGCCAGATGCGTGATGGATCGCCTCGTGATAGGGCCAGCTGGTACGAGGTGAGGTTCATCCGTAGCACAAAGCCAATTTCCGGTGTGATCTCGCATGGCTTAGACGAGCTGTGTTACGCGGCGGATACCGTAGAGGCGTACTGGCGCCCTCGAGATACAGCATAGAAACAATGACATGGTACGAGGCGTATATGTATGTGGTGGTCATTTGTGAAGACTGATCCACTGAGGCAGGAATAGCCTGCAACCAGCAATACTGTTGGCTGATTTGAGTCCTCAGAAGAAGGTATGACGTCTCATCACTCTTTTTGATGCATGCAGGTGTGGGAATGATATGTGTATACTCATACCTGCTACTCTTATGCGTGCTGCCTCCCTGTACATATCTTAAATGCACATAGGTAGTCACCTACCCGTGAACAGCAGTGAGTCGTATGCAGACTTGTGAGAGTGTGCATATGCGTATTTTTTTATGATGAGTATGTCGGTACGCAAGTGGCTTCCAAGCCGCATATCAAATATGATATTTGCACGCGAACCTAGGAAGATCGCTATGTTATTACTGGAGGTGTAGAATAAAGTGCAGTGAAGAAGATCGCGCTCCGCTGTTTGCTTGTTTGAAGTTCGCGTCGCCACAGATGACTCGACTCTGGGGACTTTGCGACTTGAACCTCGAAATCTGCAGTGCCATTCGCACCCACGACATCATCCACACCCTCTCGCCATAAAAATGCCTCCTAAATCTGGCAAGAAAGGCGGTGCTGCCGACAAAGGCAAGAATGCTGGCGAGGAGGAGCGCCCCGACCCCCTCCAGGCTCTTGTATGTTTATCCCTCTAACGCGAAAAAAAAGTGCCGAGTCATGCATCGACAGCACTGAAGCGGATATACGCAAGACCAGAAACTGATATATGTCAATTGCAGATCCTGGCCGATTCTTTCGAGCCCAAGTTTGAGCCTTTCACACTCGAAAAGCCACGATGCCTTCTGCCATTAGCAAACACGCCGCTAATCGAGTACACCCTCGAATTCCTAGCGAATGCAGGCGTGGAGGAGGTGTTTATCAGCTGTGGCAACCACACTGAGCAGGTCGAGGCTTATGTCGCGGCCAGCAAGTGGACGCGCCCTACTTCACCCTTCAGCGTTGAGATTGTGCGCTCATCCGCTGCCCACTCTATCGGTGACGCTATGCGCGACATGGACCAGAAGGGCCTACTCACCGGAGATTTTGTCTGCGTGTATGGTGATGTGGTAGCCAGCGTGGGAATCGAAAGCGCCATTCGCGCCCACAAGCAGAGGAGAGAGAAGAGTAAGAACGCCGTGATGACCATGGTCCTGCGCGAGGCGGGCGACCAGCACCGCACCAAAGCGCACGGTACCCGTCCAGTGTTCGTCATGGACCCGACTAAAGACCGCTGCTTGCACTACGAGCAGATGCGTCCTGGACAAACGCACCCACGACTCAACATCGACGGCGAGATTCTGACCGACTGCCCGGAACTCGAAGTCAGGGCCGATCTTATCGACTGTGGTATTGACATTTGCTCGCCTGAGGTTCTAGCCCAGTGGAGCGACAACTTCGACTGGCAACAGCCACGCAGAGGCTTCTTGTACGGCACACTCAAAGACCACGAACTTAACGGAATGACCATCCACACACACGTGGCCACTGAGGGCTATGCGGCCAGAGTGAAGAGTCTGCAAATGTACGATGCGGTAAGCAAAGACATTGTGGGCAGGTATTCATACCCGCTGTGTCCAGACGCGAACCTGCTTAGGCAGCAGAGTTACGCAGTCGGGAAGAGCGGAGTGTACCGTGAGGAGGGCGTGGTGCTGGCAAGGAGTGCAGTCGTGAAGAAGAAGACCGTCCTGGGCAAGGCAACAAGCATTGGAGAAGGCAGTGTGGTCACCAACAGTGTCATCGGTAGACGGTGCGTCATTGGCCGAAGGGTCAAGATTGACGGTGCTTACATTTGGGATGATGCCAAGATCGGAGACGACACTGTGATCGAGAGAGCAGTGGTGGCGAACGAAGCAACCGTCGGAAAGAACTGCAAGATCTCCCCTGGTGCTCTCGTCTCCTTCAGCACTGTCGTTGCAGATGGCACAACAGTTCAAAGCTCAGGGCGAATTACACGATTCAAGCGCAAGCGAGGTTACGAGGTGGATGAGCTGGTCGAGGGTACTACAGATCCTAAGATCGTGGGTGAGGGCGGCGAAGGATTCAACCAAGAACCCGACTCAGACGACGAAGAGGACTTTGAGAGCCTGATTCCGCAACTCAAGCTCAACGACGACGATGACGCTGCTTCTATCTCTACCTTAAACTCCGATGATGAAGACGATTCCGACTTCGAAACCGACTCCCAGCCTCGCTCTCACAGAGCGGAAAGCTTTGGTTCTGTCCTGTCAGACGAAAGCGCCGGCGAGGCAGAGGCTCGACGCAGCGCTGCAGACTTCCATCACGAAGCTGCGGGCAGTATCTTCGACTCACTGCAGCGCGGCGACAGCCCTGACAGCATTCAACTCGAACTCAAGGCACTCACACTCAGCAGTAATGCTGACGGCAACCAAGTGCGCCGTGCTGTCGCTGTCGCAATGATGAAACGCATTGCTTCGCTTCTGGACTCTGGCCTACCACCGCAGAAAGCTGTCACACAGACGATCTCGCCCAACAGACTTCTTGTCGAACGTGCAGTGCTTGACAGAGACGAGGAAGACAACCCAGAGTCTGTTGAATTCTTGCTGTTCGTCCAGACCGACCTCACGCACAGACCCCAAGGTGGCAAGGTGTTGCTTTATGTGTGCAACGCCCTGGTCAGCTTGGAAATCTTCGAGAGCGAGGCGTTGCATCAGTGGCTCGAGGATGATAGAAGTGGTGCTACCGCGGAAATGATCGAGGTCAAGCGCGAGACTGAGGAGATTATGGGTGACGACAGTGAGGAGGAGAGCAGCGAGGAGGAAGAGGAAAGCGACGACGACGACGACGAGTAGATTACTGAACTATCAAAAATACAAGGATATCAATTTATTATTACTACACGCAATGTCATGACTAGCCATCCTGATCAGGCATCCATGGTTGCCTTGGGTAGTGCCGGTTAGTGAAGTAGTTTCGGCTATAACGCGGGCCCGAGCGCGGCGCTAGCGTCCAAATGCGGAACAATCGTCACAGGGCGAGGCAGGCGCGCAGCAGCAGGCACTTCTAAGCGAATCATAAGACACACCAAGCACCTCGAAACATCTGCCACAACCTCTGTTTCTGCTTACACCGACCATCTTCACCACTGGCTCACGACTCTACTTCACTTTGCGTACCACGACACCAGTGACCGCATCCCTCATTCTCGCCGCTCCGCTCCCTCATCCTCACAGTTCCGCCTTCCGTCATAGTAGCGGAGGCAGCACAAACGCCCACCACGCCTCCACTCGGCGCACAGAAGCGCAAACACGAAGACCCCGCGGAGCAAACGCCCGCCGCCATCTCTTCTACGACTGAGCAGCAGCCCGCCAGGAAGGCGAGCAAGACATTCCACATCGCAGGGGCCGCCGCTTTGCCGGCTACGCCTCTCAGCAGCAACGGGAACATGGACTCCGATATCGAAGACTTCAACAGCGTTGCTAGCAGCGACGACTTTGGTGAAGATGCCGGCAGCAGTCTCGGTGGAGGTAAGTCGCCACAATCATCCTTAGCCCGAGACGAGGGGTGGCGGGGTAGCAACTAACATTGATCAGACGACTCAGATGTCGAGCTCGATGATGACTTTGGGGACGATGCGGCTTTCGAGACACAGGATAAGGATCTAAGAGCAAAGAAGAAGTACTTCGAGGTCGATTTCGAGTGCTACAGCCCGCAGGACATCCAAGCACAGCAGGACAAACAGGTGGATGAGGTCGCAGGGCTGCTGGAACAACCGAAGGAGTCTACGGCGATTCTGCTGCGATACTTCCGTTGGAACAAGGAACGTCTGATCGAACAATATATGGACAACCAAGAGGAGGTGCTTAGTAAGGCTGGTCTGGGCCAGGACATGAGTGCGAGCCCGCCGCACATCGAGACAAAGGATGACTTCACGTGCGACATCTGCTGTGAAGATGGCCCTGGGTTGGAGACATTCGCGATGAAATGCGAGCACAGATTCTGCATCGACTGTTACAGGCAGTACCTGTCTCAGAAGATCAAGGAAGAAGGCGAGGCGGCAAGGATTAAGTGTCCTGGAGATGGCTGCAACTCGATCATAGACTCCAAGTCGCTCAACTTGCTGGTTACTGCCGATCTCACCGACCGTTATCACGAGCTCCTCATGCGCACATACGTGGACGACAAGGAAAATCTTAAGTGGTGTCCTGCGCCGAACTGCGAGTACGCTGTGGAGTGTGGTGTCAAGAAGCGGGATCTCAACCGCATTGTTCCATCAGTGACGTGTGACAGCAAGCACGGCTTCTGCTTTGGCTGCACACTCGCAGATCACCAGCCCTGCCCATGCAGCCTGGTGAAGAAGTGGTTGAAGAAGTGTGAGGACGATTCGGAAACCGCCAACTGGATCTCAGCGAACACCAAGGAATGTCCCAAATGCGGGTCTACCATTGAGAAAAACGGTGGATGTAACCACATGACATGCCGCAAGTGCAGGAACGAGTTCTGCTGGATGGTAGGTTCAAGCTGCAGTAACCTTTTCTGACAGCAAGCTAACATGTTACTCACAGTGCATGGGTCTTTGGTCTGAACACGGCACATCTTGGTACAACTGCAACCGGTACGAAGAAAAGTCTGGCACCGAGGCCCGCGATTCACAAGCAAAGTCAAGGCAATCTCTGGAACGCTACTTACACTACTACAACCGCTATGCCAACCACGAACAGAGTGCCAAGCTGGACAAGGATATTTTCCACAAGACAGAAAAGAAGATGACTCTCCTGCAGAGCTCATCAAACATGTCTTGGATCGAGGTACAGTTCCTGGAGACCGCCAGCAAGGCTTTGCAACAGTGTCGTCAGACTCTCAAGTGGACGTACGCTTTTGCCTACTACCTTGCGCGGAACAACCAGACGGAGATCTTTGAAGATAACCAGAAGGACTTGGAGATGGCTGTGGAGAACTTGAGTGAGGTACGGTCGTCCTTGCCCCTTCTGCATCGAATTGGACTAACGCAAGCGCAGATGTTTGAGAAGCAACCAGACCAGCTGGCAAGCTTGAAGGTCCAGATGATGGACAAGACAGCTTACTGCACTCAGCGCCACATCATTCTTCTCGACGACACCGCCAAGAACCTCAAAGAGGGTATGTGACTCAATCGAAACCCGTGCTAAGCAGTGCTAACAATCTGTGCAGAGAACTGGCAGTTCAACACCTCACTCAGCTGAGAGTGATTCCTTGGGCATCTCCGTCCAACTACTATCCGACACGACTTCCTTCAAGCAACGGCGCATGGTATGCGAGGCTGGTTCTGTTTGGCGTTTTGATGTTTTTTTTTCGGTAGCTTGCGACGACACGGGGGTAAGTTGGGCGTCGGGCATGTTTTTCTTCATGGGATGAAGCTATCGCGCGATGCCTGCCCTGCGAGGCACACTATGAACCGATCAAGTATGTATACATCCGAGAGAAGCTTGAATATGATAGCCATGATACCCTTTTTTATCTTATCTTGTCTCGAGCTTTTGAGTGGAGGTGAGGTGGCGTGTCTGTGGTCGATGAGGAATTCATTTCGTGATACAGTGTATTTGTCAAGCTCCCGACCCGTGTGTGTACTCTGTCACATGCTAAGTCTCCTCGTAGGAAAAAAAATCAAGTTTGATGGCGTGATATGTTCGCAGATTGATGAAAGAACGATTGAGGTTGAGCTCGACTGGTGCAACTTTGACACGCTCCTGGCGTCGAAACACCAACAACGACCGTTTTGTACAACGGACGCTAGCAAGGCATACCGCAACATCACAGATGGTGTCTGATGTATAGGAGAAGCCATTGGAGCTTCTTGTAGGTCTATACATACAAATAAAGTCCAGTACCTCGCCGTTGTACATGGGGACGGCAGCCCCAACCCTAACCCGATTTACACAGGCAACATCAGGCTACATGTAACAAAATGCACATGTGTACATTTTCATGTGTGAGGTGATAAAGTTGTCCCAGTCAGCTGTACAACTACAATCTGGAAGAGAATCAACACTGTATGGGCATCAGGTATGGAAACACAGACCAAGGCTGGCACGACGAATTGATCGCCCTTGGTTCATGACCAATTTCCATTCCTATCTATCGATCGTGACACCCGAGCACCTTTGCCGCTCTCTCATCTGGCACCGCCTGTTCTTCTCCTACTTTATCGTGTAGATCAATCACTTCTCCCCACGGCCCTTCTGCCCGCGATGAGTCCCCGGCTTTCCCCATCCCCAATGCGACCACTGCGACCTGCCTCCCTGCCACCACGATCCCTGAGGCTTATGGTGTCGACTACCCTCATCCACTCCATAATCGCCACCGTCATGAGCCCACGGAGGCGAGCCTCCCCAAGGCCCTCTAAATCCGCCATACGGCTCCGGTAATCCTTGACTCGGCGCCGGCGTCGGCGTGCTGATGTCTTCGGATTCCGACGCAGATGAAGTCGTATCCGCTGGGCTCTCATCGCCGGCTCCTCCTCTCTGACAGACGAGAGTTTTGGAGTCTCCGTCGATGATGTAGAAGCAGTATGGGTCGTCTGGGTAGGGCGAAACTGTATGGGAGAGGTTCGTGAACGGAACCCCTCGAGCTGTGGTGGTGAAGGAGTCTGAGGCTGCGGTAGGCGTAGGCGCGGGTGCATACCCTGTGGCGTAAACAGCTGATCCGTAACAGGCGACGGGTACCCCCGATACGTAAGAACAGTAGGGGTCGAGACTGGTTAGGGTCGGGAAAGGAGGATCCGTTGCTGTGACTGCGGACGGTGTGATCACGGCTGTACCTGTACCGACGAGAGTTGGCTGGGGGAAGCTGAGGCCGTCGTATCTCGACATATTCAGATACGAAAGTCCCGTGGAGATCGGTGGTCGCGGCAACGAGCCAGTCGACAAAGCAGGATACGGAGCGGATGGAATTGCTGCTCGGATGAAAGCCATGTGGTCAGGATCTTGGACCTTGACATATGGACCGAGAGCTAGGACACACTCTTCGGTTGACCATGAGGCGCCCAAGCAAGTCATGTTGCGTTCATCACATCTTGACATGCAGTATGTTGCTGGCAGAGGTTCGCCGAAAGCATAGTCGAGCGTCGCGTCCAGGCTGTAGCCGCAGAGGACGGTATAAGTGACATTGTGCCTGTCCGTGACTATCTGATTATTGCAGGCGGGACATGTTGGGTTGGTGCTGGAACATGTGCTGTTGGTTGGAATCGAGGAGTTTACAGGGTGTGTTGCATTCGGCAGAGTTAAGTTGGCGTAGTAAGGCTTCGGTAGATGCACTGTTGGCGTGCTTGAGGCGTCAGGGTACGAAGTGGGATACACCAGTGGAATGGTCGCACTCGAAAAGAACTTGGAAGCCAGCGGAGCCGAGGCGCTTGAATTCGAAGCGCCCGTCGAGTTCACTGGAACGTATCGAATTTGTTCGAAAGCAATGTCGCCGATCGATGAGCCCAAACGGAAATACGGACGGCCGATTGCGAGTACACAGCTTCCGTTTGCTGCAAGAGTGGTTCCTACGCAGTCGCTGGCGCTGTCACAGACCACCAGGCATTGATTAGGAGTGATATATGCGGGCTGGAGGATAGAAGTGTTTGATGAGAGTCCCGCATCGCAGTGGATCCTGTACGTATACCCTCCATCGATGTCGACATGTTCTCCATTGCAAGCAGGGCATTCGACCCTACCAGCGTCACATGTTGGGCTCGAGGGTGCCGGCAGGTATTCTTCGGCAGGTGTCGTGAATGCAATTGGCACAACTGTGATGGTAGACTGTAAGGTGACTGTGGTGATGGGACGGGCACCAGACTGGCTGGTATCTTGTGCCCGACCGCCCACTGGGAAGCAGGCGGAGATGAGACAGCTAGTGACTAGAGATCGCAACATTTTCGTAGTGACAAGCTAATGTGAGACATTGTCCAGGGAAGCGAGGTCACCGAGCTGTTATATTGAAGCATGTCGAAAATACCTATTACATCATGGTAAACGTGATGAGACGTGTTGAGAGGAGAGGAATGCGGGAGGGTGAGGGAAATGAAGGTGCCGGTCAACTGGGAGCAATCCTATGCATGTTGAATACGAACAATGCAAGGCGATAGACTTGCCTGAGTTCCAGACCAGCGTCTTTGGAGATACTTGCATGCTTTGGGTATTCCTTCTTGACAAGCATTCGACATCCTCTACGTGTAACATTGATGGAGGTCGTAGAGGCAACGATGGGCAGCCAAGCGAAGGCACTGTGATATTTTTCTTAGTAGCGTTGCCAATCGGATATCATCAGACTCCTCTCAGCGAGCTGACATATTGGATCATATCAGATATCCAGTGTCTTCGACGTCGTGAGGATATATCAGATGTGGAGTGAGCTGTAACACTAGGTTGAGTTGTGAAACGATCGGGGTCTACATATGGTGTCATGTCACGGGGATAACCTTTATCGTGTATCGGATCCTTCGTCATCACCCTCTTTCGACAATCAACCTGCTGTTGGACATGCACGCAACTTATGCGTCCTAAGTGATGTGATTTACTAATATGGTAGAAAGCGGAAGGATGAGGCCGTGCCAGTAGTAAAGTTTGGCCCCCTGACGCAGCTCATCTCGGGCACAGGAAGCCGCCTTCTAGCGTGCTCTGGCCAAGGTCATTTCGTTTGATTGCAAATGCTCCTCTCCGCCGACAAATCCAGTCCACACTCTGACGGCATGTTGCGAGGTTGGTGAAGAGCAGTAGCAGTCGAGTCGTCATACTGGAATCAACAGGCCAATTACTATACGACCACTGTCTGCTGAAAGAAGTCATCACGCAACCCCCTGCGACCGGCGATTGGAACTGGTACTGGAACTCCTCGGTCACACCACACCACCGCGCCGCATAAGAGCACAGCATAGAATATACTATAACAACTACACACATAATGGAAACCTTCGCCCGCGCCACCGGCCACCAGGAGATCGGCGGGGCCGCACCCTCACGACCAGCCAACTTCCCAGAACCTCCGCCCATCCCAGAAACCGAGCACCAGCTCTCACATCGCGCATCTCGCGCCTCGCTACCTCTGAACCGCCAGCGCTCACACCACTCCGCTCGCTCCTCAAGGACAAATCGTGCGCACGACAATATCACTGTTACTGCCAGCGAACCTGCAGCCTCTTCAATCCGCCGCTCCAACGAGTCCGGCCTCACAGACGGCTCCGAGGACGACTTTCAATGGGGACCCGACCACCCATGCTTCCCACACCCAAATCCACACTGCAGTCCCAGCAGCGAAGATGCGATACAAACACGTGTGGTTAGAGTGCAACGAGACTGGCTAGCGACTGGCGACCTATACCCCACTTACGCCAATCTGTACCCCGAGATCCTCGACCCAGCAGTCTCAGAGAGCGACTTTCGCTACTTGATCTCTAACCTTAATGCCCGCATCGAAGAGGCCTTCAACCCATTCACCTTCCGTGCTCTGGTCGACTGTCTTTTGGGCATATTCACGGGCTTCATCTGGGACGACTTTGGCCTGTCCGGCGCAAAGACTGGCCAGAAGCATTTGGAGACTTTCGTCGACAATTGGAACGCACAGAAAGCGAAGGAAGGGCGCGAGGTCAAGCTGGTACAACCGAGGAGGACGGGTTTCACGGCGCTGGACTTTATCATTCCGGATCCGGGCATCGACCTTGCGCCTGATGATCAGACGATGACAGAGGCTGGGTAATTCCCACGAGCCAACGATGATGACCAACTGAATCATTAATTATACCGTGCACGATCGTGCAAATACCGCTTTCAACACTTGCTGTCCAGCCATAGAGAAAACATTCCGCTGGTGGACCAACGTGGTCAGCCATTCTGGCCCTGGACTCTGCAAAGCTCGCCAACGCAGTAGACTCGATTCTACGCAGGAAACATCACGCGCCGGCCTGAAGAACCCTGGTCTTCACTCTTGGGCCGGACCAAATCGAGCGATGATGCTCGTGGCATGGCAATGGAGAGTGACCTCGTTGCATTCTACAGGATGAGCGAAGACCAGTTGTCAACGCAACAGAAGCGAACGGGATCGGTCTCCTGTATAATGCCATAGTATATTGGAGAGCCTAGGCTTCCAGTGATGTGGCCAGGCGTGCGAGACAGGGAGTGGTGGCAATGAAGCACAGAGAGAAGAGAAGCCAAGAGGTACGAGCAATCAGCTCAAACGTGTAAGACGAAACGAGGATATGCTGAGCGCAAACAAGACGGATAATTCAACAGCGAACATAATGTATATAATTCAGGGCTCGAGGTCACAGGCTCGTTCCCAAAGCATGTAATTTCTTCAAACATCCATATCTGAACCCACAATAGCATGCCTGCCAGGTATCGCATGAGTAATTTTAACACTCCCAAACTCCTCGCTAAATCAGAACCAACTCAATTCACACAATGGCACTCACATCTGAAAGCATTCAGCCCAGACGCTGCCTCTTACCATTTCCACCACCGCCACGTTCATCTCTGAACCGCTTGCGCTCCATCTCCTCCCTCATGATTCTCTCTGCATTGCTCATCTTCTTCTCCGGCTCGGGCGCGGCTATCGGCTTCTTGCCAGCCAATGCGTTCGGTCGTTTCCCAAGGAGAGCATTGGGCTTCTTTCCCATCAGGCCTCCAAGAGAGATCTTCGGAGGGGCTGTATGAGCTGGAGCGGGGGTTTCTGAGGCTGCGTCTTTCTTCTCAGGGAGGGATGTCGAAGCAGAGTCTTGCGCGGAGAATGTATCGATGGCGACAGGCGCATCTGACTCCGGCTCTTTCGCAGGCTCTGGAGCTTTCTGTGCTGCTTTCGCACCCAGACTCAGGCTCAGTTTCACCGGCTCTGCGCTGACTTCTCCAAGCTCTGGCTTTTGCACTTCCTCGCCGGATTTTCTCTGCTCCGCCTCCAGTCTTTCCTTCTCTTTAGCAGCCTCCTTCGCCCTCTTAATCTGCTGGTTCAGCAGCTTGCTCTCCAGATCCTCATCGCCCTTCGCCTGCCTCTCCTTCCTCTTCACATCCTCCCTCCTCGCCACCGCCTCGGGCGAATCATCAATAAACGATATCTCCAGCCCGCGCTCCCCCTCCTCCACGCGACAAACCCCCTCCCGCCCAAGAAACTTCGCAAACTCCGTCAAACTCGGCCACTTGGTCGAGTTCATGTGCACGTGCTCCTTGTCGCGGATGTACTCCTGGTAGAAGTTGTTCATGTGCACCTTCTTCTCGCCGTGCGACGTTTTGAGCAGCTGCAGGAAGTCGCGCTTGAACTGGTTGCTGTACTCGTTGATGTACTTTTTGGGGTCCTCGCCGACCTGCAGCATGCCGCGCACGTGCGACTCGGACATGGTGTGCTGCTTGAAGCCGTTCTCGTCGCGGCATTGCTTTTCGCAGATCTGGCAGTACCAGCGCAGGCGCTGCAGGCCTTTGGCTTTCATTTTGTTGGCGACATATTTGGTGCTGCCGACTTCGGCTTTGGGCATGGTGGCGGTGCGGGTGGCCGGTGAGAGTGGTGATGTGTAGGTGGCGACTGTGGTTTGTTTGTTGTGTGGGATGTTGTGCGCAGTGGTAGAGAAGTGCTTGATGTGGAAGCGATAAGAGGTGTCGGTCGCTTGATGGTGAGAAGTCGCGAAACCTTACCTAAGCAGACGCTCCTGCCTCCGGAGAGGTGTGATAGGATCGGAGCTGACTCCAACATTATTCACTCCATTTCTTTAATTGCTTCCAAATCCACTTCACCTCTTCCATACTCACTCACAGCTTGCTCACCCGCCGAGAACGACTAGGCCATAATACGCTGCGAATGGCGCGGCTTTTTATTGAACATGGCCTTACTTCTGGCCAGCGGCCTTTTCAGATCTCCAAGGCTCGACCTCCGGAACCTTTAGACTTGGACCCCACCGTCATGCATCATCGTTGTCCTTTCTAGGGTCTTACAGGCTGCTCGGAGCTGTGACCGCAAGTCTGAAGGCGAGGTCCAGGAAATCTCGAGAGAACTACTAAGGCTGTGCCAGCAAGTGGACATCCATCCCATTTGACAAACGAGACCACTAAAGTGTTACCCCAAGACGCGTCACGATATCGACAATTCTGACGTCGAATCACCTGGAATCGCCTTATACATTTATCGACAATCTTTACAATACACTCACTCCCCTCCAACTGTACCGATCATGACCACTGAACGGCATGGCGCACTGGTAGTCTTCGGCTCTGGACCTGGAATTGGCGTCCACGTCGCCTCGCGCTTTGCGCGTGGTGGCTTCGAGAAAGTCATCTTACTGTCCCGGGATGCAGCCCGACTGCGTAACGATGCCTTCATAGTTTACTCCAACGCACCACAAGTGGAAGTCAGCACTGTATCAGCAGACCTGGCCTCGCAGGCGGAAGTGCAGCGTGCTCTGCGGCGCATCGCAGATATACTCGGAGACACACCGATCGAGTGCATACACTACAACGCGGCAAAAGCATCGAGAACGTTCCTGCTAGAGGAGTCATCGGTCGACCTGCGGGCGAACCTTGAGGTAAGCGTCGACATGAGAAGAGATCTTGTTGATCGTCGAAGCTAATGCTAACATATCGTCTCCAGATCTCCGTCGTCAGCCTCTACACTGTCCTTAAGTGGGCTGTACCACGACTATTATTCATCGCAGGCACGAAACCATACAAGCCTGCATTTATTGTTACCAGCGGCTGGTTGGCATCTGAACCGGAACCTGCTTACTTCGCCATGGGAGTCTGCAAAGCGGCGCAGCAGAACATCATCCTCAACCTACACGATCAGCTGTCGCCCAGAGGAGTGCATTGCGCGCTCGCCATGGTAAACGGCTTCGTCCGCCCGGAATCAGATGCGACCAACCCAGCGAACATCGCCGATCAGTGCTGGGATCTGTACAGCAGCCAGGGCCATGGCCGCATGGACCTGGAGACTCAGATCAACGAACACGAAGGCGAACGCGACGACGAAGACGGCTTGTCATACATTCGACAGTGGAACTTAGATCACCCATTCGAGATGTGAGGACGTTTGGCAATTTCATATCCGCGTATCACGGTCGTATCGTTCGTGTTCTATTCTACTTCGGATGCGCACTAGGCTGCGCTTTTCATCTCACCAACACTCACGTGAGAAACGGAAGAAGCCGCAAGAGCCTTCTTGCTCACGATTCTGTATCCACCAACCAGCAGGACCAAAGCCTCCAGACCCAAGACAACAGCGAGAGTAACCATGGCGCCGATCACACCGTTCACGACAGGGCTGAGGCCGTTGCCGCTCTCCTTCTTCGAAGAGGACGCAGTGGAGGCACCGCCGTTGCTGGAGTCATCACTAGCATAGGCTGCACAAGCACCGTCGGTGTTGCTGCAAACATCGCACCAGCGCTCAGTGGAGCTGATGGCAAACTTGTTCATGCCAGCAGTGAAATCGTTCCAGCTGATGACATCCTGGTCGTTTCCGAACAGTGCGTACGCGGTTGGCTCCGCATCCTCAGAAGCAGTGCCGTTGGAGAAGAGGAAGCGGACGTAAAGCTCGTCAGCGGAAGGGTAGTCGGCCGAGGAGACGGTGGTGGAAGCGTTGGTGAAGAGCTCGAAAGTCATGGACGAGGCGTAGTCGACCACAGCGCGGAGACCAGGGTGAGCGGATGTCAGGTCTGCAAGACCGAAGAAGCTCGAGAAAGTGGCGTAGGCACCGAACTGGATGCCGACCTTCTGCTTGCCTTCGCCGGTGATGGTCTGGTTGAGGAACTCGACGATCTCGCCGGCGAGGACCATGGCGCTCACTGCACGAGCGTTGTCGGCGGCGCTCTCGCTCTCGTTATAAGCGAGACCCCACTCGTGGGTGTCGGCGAGGGAGTGAAGACGAGCGAACACATCGTCGGTGATGATTTCTGAAGATGGGTAGCTGGAGTTGTGGATCTGGGCGACGTTGATCAGGTCGTAGACTAAAGCGTATCGTTAGCTTGCATTATGTTGACTTTACTCCCAAATCACATACTAGTGTAAGCATTCTTGTAGTTGATCTCGCTCTCGTCGAACGAGCCACTGACGACTGGCGCCAGACTGTCGTAGAAGTCACGAGTGCTCTCCAAGAGGTCGTTGTACTCCTTGCTAGAGAAGTACTGGTTCGAGCTGGAGGTAGCCTGGCCACAGCCCTGCGCGCTCTGCAGCCAAGCGTTGTTCTCGCTGTTAGTACCCTGGTCGACTTCGGAGACAGTGATAAGCTGGTAACCATCCAAAGGAATAGGAACCTCAGTGCCGTTCCTCAAAGTCGACACACCCTCCTGCTCGCCAACTTGAGGGTACAAGCCCTGCAAGAAGCCCAGAGCAGAGTGGCCCAGGACGACATCGGCGGGAGCAGACACCGCGATCTGAGACTGCTTGACGATGTCGCTGTTGACGCCATTGACGCGGAAGTCGGCGTCCGAGGCGATGTAGCGGTTGCGGTAGTACTGGCCGGACCTGTAGACTTGCTCGTAGCCCAGGTTGGTCAGGTTGGCGGGAGGAGTGGACTTTGCTGTACGGTCACCGTGGCGGTGGAACATGTAGATGCCGAGGACCTGCTCGTCATTGTTGCTGCTGCTACTCTGAGCAAGAGCGACTGGGAGCGCCGCGAGAGCGAGTGTGGTGAGAGCGAACATGTTTGTGAAGACTTCAAACGATGGTGGGAGAAACAACACGTTCAATGGAACAGTAGACTACCTTCTGGGAAGTGACCAAGAGGGGAAAACGATATGATTTTATCGTGTTTACTCGCGGATAACTTGCGGCTGTCCATTGGAACGCGAGGAACGCTACTGCACCCATGCCCTACCGATGACTTTCGCAGTTGACTCTGCGGGCAGCGGCCTCAGCGTGTCATTCGCTGTGGGCGACTGTATCTCCAGGTCTGCGATCCACGAGGTGGAGTATGGGCATGGATGTGGCTGGCCGCAACTCGGCCGTGGAATGCCGTAGCGCACGAGCTTCTCCTCGCTTGGATAGCTTATTGCCTTAGTGGGAGTGTGGCTTGCAGGAACAATGCGGGCTGGTTACTCTGCGTCGTTGCGGCGCCTGGCCACGGCGTTGTATTCGAATGGTCATGCTTTTGTTGGTGGCGGGAGGCATTGCTTGAGTTTAGAGTACCTCTCAAGCGAAACACTCTCCAAAATCCGAAGGTGTGTGAGTGTACGATTGCTCAACATGTTTTCATTGTGTACCGAAAGCAACTCGATTACACATGGCGGACCTCGCCGACGTCGAATCTCCATGACGGGCAAGATCTTCACATTTGTGTGACATGCTGTTGCTATCAGCTGTGATGCCGGAGTTCTGCTTGTTGAAGTGGAGTCCCGACCTCGCTCGGTCTAGCCTCTTTTGGTGGATTCTAGCGAGCTTGCTTCGAGAGCTGTATGCTTCAATGTCGTCCGTATATGTACAGTATGCGAAGCAGATAATACCTAGGCTTGCTACGCAGAGAGGAGAGGGAAGACTTCAACTGTGATCGTCAAAGCCAATCCACGAATGGTTGCACTCGATTGCGACATGATTATTTCCGAATATTTTGCTGTTGCACTATTCAGCATGGACGCCAAAACACCTGTGCGTAAGAGTATCTCGAATGACGATGACATGATGGTATCACAGGGGACATGTATGAAATCTGCTCTGGTTTCAGACAATCTCTCTCTGCGAAGGTCTACCCACCATGATGTCCAGTATGGAAGTGGTGTGAACTTATACTACATATATGAAACAATGTGAACTATATCGATTGTCAAGTACAAGTTCCTGCCGCCCATGATATATGATGTACAAGCCGTACTGTACAATAAAAGGAATTCTAGTCTATAAGTAGGATTTTGGTAGCACGCTGACCTAATCCTGGTCTTGAAGGAACTCAACAACAGCTAGGATTTTCGGTCAGTGTCATACTTCAACAACGTTTAACGATATCGACACTCTTACCTTTTCTGAAATCCTCAGGCTTCTCTGAAATGACCCAGTGGCCACAGTCGACGTCTCTCAGTTCGAACCTAGGGAAGAAACGTCCAATAGTCGGCAGCATCTCATCCGCAACATAGTGGCTCTTCGTTCCTCTAACGAACAGCGCAGGTCCTTCCCATCTCGCCTCATCAGGGTTGGTGAAAGGGAAATCGGCCATGTTGTTCAGCGAGTCCGAAAGATATTTGATGGGAATGCGCCACTTCATGATCCCATCCGGTCCCCGCGCAAGGTTGGTAAGAAGGAATTGGCGGACTGGCATCGACTCCTCATACTCCTTCAAGATCGCATCTGCCTCGCTCTGCTTCTTGAGCTGTGCCTCTTCGATCCTCTTCATGCCCTGGGTGTACTTGGCGAAGCCGCTGTGAAGCGCAGCGTCAACAGGCGCATTGTCCACGCTGATCAAGGAGCCAATGGGTGTCTTCTTGCGCAATGCGACAACCATAGCCGTCTTTGCGCCCATAGAGTGTCCGATCAACGTGCTGTCCTTGATGTTCTTCTTCTGCAGGAAGCCCTCCACGTCCTCGGCGAGAGCAGTGTAGTCGTGTTTGGGATGATGCGACGAGTCGCCATGGTTGCGCAGATCGATCGCGTAGACGGGACGGTTCAGCTCGCGGGCAAAGACTCTGGAAGGTTGTAAGTGGCGCGGTCGCGTCGGAGTGCGCAGGCTGCGTACTTACTCATGCTCCCGTTGTTTCTCTTCGACCCGAACAGGCCGTGGATGAAGACAATGGGAGCATCTTTCGAGGTAGCCTCCTTGGCCGGCTCGAAGAAATCGTATGCGATCTTGACGCCGCTGTCGAGCTCAGCGGTCGAGAATGGACGACACAAATTCAGCCTGAAGGGCTGCTGAGCGCGCAAAAGTCCAGCTCGTCGTGCGAACATGTTGACGAACTTGTGGCTGGTCTGTCGCAGAGCAGAGAGCGTCGGGCGCGTGATCCTGTTTGTTGCTTCTTCGGTCGGCTGAGCTAGAAATTTAGAATCCTCCCCCTCCAACGCAGGTTCACGTCATTTCTCGATTCCCATGTACAAATTATTACGACCAACAACTCTCTTGCGGTTTGCACGTACACCCACATTCACGCCAACTACTAGAAGACTGTTCACAATGCTGCGCACCGAGCCCAACATCATCATCACCGGCACACCCGGCACCGGCAAGTCAAGCCACTGCGAAGAGCTCGCAACCAAGACCGGCCTGCACCACCTCAGCATCAACGATGTAGTCAAGAAACACAACATCGGCGAAGCCTCAGACGATCCTGAAGACCCCAACCTCCAAATTGTCGACGAGGACCGCCTGCTCGACTGCGTAGAGAACGACCTGGAAGAGGGTGGACAGATCATCGACTGGCACGCTTGCGATCTTTTCCCACCAAGCATGATCGACCTGGTGTGCGTGATCCGCTGCGACAACCAGCTGCTCTACGACCGCCTGCAGGCGCGCGGCTACAGCGGCAAGAAGCTTGAGGAGAACATGGACTGCGAGATCATGGAGGTTCTGCTCAACGAGGCCCGCGAAGCCTACGACGAGGAGATCGTGGTCGAGCTGAGGAGCGAGAAGGCCGAAGACATCGAGGCGAACGTGGAGAGGATTGAGCAGTGGATCACAAACTGGAAGAAAGACCACGGCAAGGATGGCAAGGCTGAGGCGCAATCGAGTGGTGGAAAGCCCGAGGACGACCCGACGTTCCTTCACGGTTAAAGAAAGCACACAATTCATGTTTTATGATACGACCCCGACCCGTCTTTGTTGCTTTTCATTACACGCCAGTCAGTGAAGCGCTTTCGCCTTTACACCTCCTGCTTGAGCCACTCCACAAGCTTCGCCAGGGCTCTGCCACGGTGGGAGATCTTGTTCTTCTCTGCCTTTGGCATTTCGGCGTACGTCTGGCCTTCGTACTCGAAGCACGCATCCCAACCTAGCAAGTGTCAGTGTTAGATCTCATTCAAGTGTGGCAGCATCGGAGTCTTTCTTACCGAAATCAGTCGGTCCACGAGCTACGACGATCGAGCCCTAAATCGACAATTAGTATTATAGTGACTTGGTTGGCTGCCCTGATCGCATCTTACCGCTGTCCTTCCTTGGAATACGATAGGCTCGTGACCGGGACCTTCACAGTAGGCGAAAGTGCACACTGCTTGAGCGCCCTTGTTCTCGAAGCCCGCAAGCAACTTGTGGAACTGCTGCACGCCGAGTGACTGGAGGAACCACTTCCTACATGGTGGAGCGTTGTTAGTATACTACTCTCGTGGCAAAGATAGACATAGTCTTAGATATAGCGTACACATAAGGTCCAGGTAGCTCATTGAAAGCATCGAAGCACAAGCACGTATCCTCGACCAGAACCGGTCCTCCAACCTATTCACGTGCCGTCGTCAGTACTTTAGAACTTCTCAGATATTATAGCAACCATGAATTCTAACCATTCATGTGCCACGAATATTTATTGAACATACCGCCTCAGCAGCCCTCTTGGCCTTATCCGTCGAAATCTCCTCAATCGTGCCCTGAATCTCAACAAGGTCGACGGCTTGCGACTGCAGCTTGACCGGCGTCTCGGCCAAAATGGTCTGCACCTCGGCGAGCTTGTTTTTGTTGCCGGTGATGAAGTTGAGTTCTTTGGGCGCCATTGCTTAGTTTGATGTCGAGGGGATTGGAATTGATTTTTTGCGTGGTATGAGGCAAAAATCCTTTCAGTAGAGGTGGTGGTGGTGATGTCGATGTCAAGATTCACTAGGCCTTGATATTTTTGGGAGATGAGCGTTGGTCGATTTTAAATGGAGGGGTAAATCTAGTGGTTTTCTGGGGCTGATAAGGACTCGGTGACGCTTTATCTTCTATAGACTAACAACGATACGATGCAAGCGCTCTCGTACTTCTTATAGTTGGCCGGCGGCCACTCGAGAAGAGTCCTTGGATACAAAACTGGCGTGCGTTGTGCCTGTTTCAGACACCGCAAACCCTAAAGCCACACCGAGTAGGCTTGGCCGTTGCAAATGTGTGATGTATGTCTTTATCATGCAAGCAGTAGGCATCACAATTTTGAGACGACGTAGAGCAGTGCAATCGGGTATCAAAAAATTCGTTAGGAGAGCAAGAGTAGCGGGACGGACAGGCATGACTTTCGAACCGATTTCTTGGACTCCGTGGCTAGCTACGTCGCAAATCCTTTTGCCGCAATGCTAGCACTGAGTAAATGCACTGCTAAACGCCGATAACTTTCCACGTTCCGAAGGCGGCGCGCCGCCAAAACCTCATCCCAATCATCCTGGCGTTGCGCTTACACAGTCTCCAAGACGGTCTCCTTGAACTCACGCTCAACCTTCTGGCCGGACTCGTCAGTGGTCGACTCGCCGTGGAGCGAGAGGAGGTTGCCGAGGTCGAACTTGGGTGCCTTGAGGAGCTTGACCTTGCGGACGTGGACCTGAAGTATTGTTAGAACCAGACTCGAGCGCA
>Ga0265797_10004999_pt1 | contig 19698 bp, 17 predicted proteins | sample P2T30metagenome_FD_192433 | JGI IMG/M metagenome (GOLD analysis project Ga0265797, IMG submission 192433) | Plant litter microbial communities from East Loma Ridge, Irvine, California - P2 T30 | ecosystem: Environmental > Terrestrial > Plant litter > Unclassified | place: USA: California...
GGAAGCTCTAGTATGGGTTGCGTCGGCATCTTGACGCGGGAGGGCGGAACAGCGCCGACGCGGAATGTGGAGGAAAATCGAGGGCCTGGAGTGCGGAGTAGTCAGGTACTGCGTGGTGATTGGGTGGATTGTGGCTGACTCAGGGAAGACGCGGACTTGTTTTCCTCGTGGCCAGCTAGCTCCGGAACGTTAGACATCGATGAGCAAGCACGCAAGATCGTGAGTCTTTCTTCATTCACACATCCACACAAGTCACTCGTACCTTGACACACCTAGTGGCGATATGCCTCATCCTACCTTCCGTGGATCTCTCCGACGGCTTACGGGTGTTGTATTGACCTTGTTTTCCACGAACTCAAGCGCGCTCGCTGGTAGAAAGACAGACAATATGAACATGCGGAGGGGGATATGACAGAACATGATCCTAGCGACTTGGAGGCTACTCGGACTTGTTCAGTCAAAATTAACTTACGTGCATCGTATACAGGAGTAGCATTCCGGGTTGTCTGCGTCAAATCTCTTCCCTAACCCTCACATACCGTTCCTCATGTCACTTCTTTCTTCCAAACGTATTCGTAGTTCGGGTCTCATCGTTTATGAAATAGGGATCGTTGCTGTAAGACACCACTAGAGTCTTCTCACGTTACTTCCCCACTCTGTTTAGTCCCAGACCTAAGAAGATATTCTTTATCCAAACACTGGTAGAGAGCGCTGTAGAGCGGTTTGTTCTTAATATTCCTACGACATCGATAGCTGTTTGGACGTCAATGCTTTCCTGAGTTGTTGGGTAGTGATCAGTTCGCCAAGAAAACCTGGGGGCCTTTGCACAAGTGCCTAGGTAACCACAACAACGCCTAGTAGTCCAGGCGACATCTCACCCGCACAATCCAAAATCCTGTATTTCGCACAAAGATAACCCAACCAGAGAAGACCCCCATTGTCTGGTACGCCATGGATAAGGTAAGTTTCGCCTCTCCGCTATCGAATTTGACTAATTATTGGCAAGGAAGCAAAGCCTGTAGCGGATCCGGTGAAGCTCAAACAAGAGGGCGAGATCTTACTGGCCGACTCTATGAAGTCAGAGAGGGCGGTAGCAGACTACCTGAGCAGTCTGGGTTTGGCTGCGGATGAAAGAGTGGGCGGTAAACACCGTCTCCTTGATCCAAAGGCAGAAGAACTCTATGAAGGCGTCACGAAAGCAGTGATCAACAGTACACTGCCCAAGGACCTTCCCAACCTACGGAAGGCGTACGAGGATCCGGAGTGCTTCAAGGAAGAAGCTCAAAGCTTGATGTCGCGCTACGGCTCTATATGGGGAGACGATGACCGAAGAAGTGCAACAAACGAACTTCGCATTAGCCAGCCGGATGACAAAGCGACGTAAGACAACTCTGTCTTCCAAGAAAGCGAACTGACATGGGTAGTATCGAGATCATGCTAAGATGCTTGATCGGGAAACGCCTCTTTACGTCTCGAAAAGACACGCTTAGGAAAGTTAGGAAGCAGGAACGCTCTCTCTCGAACGCGTCTTTACCCAAGCCCTTCATCAGGGGCCCCTCAAGTAATAGCGCATCCGAAGATGTCGCTTTGAGCACTGTCACAAATTCTTATGGCGGCGATGACAATCCCAGCGACGACTCGGAATCATACGGATTTATCAAGCAGGAGGGCTCCCCTACTATATCGCCAGATATCAGGACCATCAGCGATGTACCTGCTTATAACGATACTACGCTTGGAGGTACTCTCGGAGATCAAGATGACGCGGAGATTGATACACTGCCCCCGAAGGAGAGAAGGCTGAAGAAGGCGGACAAGCAAGAAGAAAACTCTTCCTTGACTACGACCACCCCGGACACAGATTATCCCCCGTATACACGCTGGGATGAGCTATCTGCAACAAAAACAAGCGGTATCAACTGCAGCGGTCTTACTCCCAGCATGGAGGACGGTCGTCAGGTCGAATCAAGCGACGACACATCATTGATCGACCGGTTCAAGGACATGGCTCTGCAACCAGAGCAGAACATTGCGACGCATGCTCCACCACATGAGGACCCCAATGGAGATCTTTACATGGTCCCTAAGCCAACGGAAGAGTCACACCACCAACAAGCCGCCTTTGATGAGCTGGTAGAGGTGCTCAAGACGTCGACCCCTCAGGGTTCCAAGACCAGAAAGCTCGAGTTCCTCCGATGCAAGCTGTCCACCACCGAGACTTTCAAGAGAATGAAAAGAGAATTGGGTACCGCTGATTTCAAGGAATCGTATACATCAATGTTGTTGTGGCACAAGATTCACGCTAAATTGCGAGACTTCCAGATGGCTACCAGCTACCACGGAAAGGCAGGTGCGGACTGGCGGGCCCACAAGCAGACTTTGAGAGCGTCCTCTTGGAAAGATGCATCCCTGCCTGCTCTATCTGCGCATCGCGAGCTAGGTTTGTTTGTCCAGGAGTCAGAGGGACGTCGGGAATGGGTGGCATTCAGGCCGGGTGTGTTCGCGAAACGTGTAGCTTGCTTCTACGCTACTCTTCTACAGCAACCAAATGTAGGTGCTGCGGATCTTGTTGCTGGATTCCAGGAGTATAACGTTAAGCTGCTCAAGTGGTTCGAGGTTGGAGATTGATTGGCAGGCGACGTGGTGATTAGATTCGGATGCAAGATGGCGGAAACATTACAGGGCACGAGATGGGATAGATATGAGATGAAAATGGTCTGATGGTTTACCAGCACAGAACCATGACTCTTATATACAGAAAAAGCGTTGATTCATAGCGACGTTGACAATCTTGTCACCGTACGAGTCAAGCAGACGTCTGTCAACGCCAGTCACTTCCCGCATCGCTCCAAGTCATCGCCAAAGACTCATGGCAGAAACAACGGATGTATTTCAACTCTTTTCTCTCCCTTCATCTTCCTCCACATACACCTTTTCCCTACAAATTTCTACTACATGCAAAACACGGCGCTCTTCTCTATCGATCTCTACCAACAACGCTACGCAGACGATCAGTTCCTCATAGCGCATACATTCATATCTTCGACTCCAAATCTCAACGATGGTTTTCTACGCCGAGTACATTATGCTTTTGGGCTTTGCCCTGGTACTAATACCACACGGCCAACAGACCAGCCTATTCTCACACGCAGGCGTAGTCAAGAAGAGCGAGGCACCGCTTCTGGGCTTGACATCGGCAGCTGAGGGGAGCATGTCGATGAGTTCGGTCTTGGAGTTCATGTCGTCCATGGGCGTACCTGTGGCGTCTTCCGCAGGCTCTGCGTTTCCGGCTATGGTTTCTGGTGCGGGTACCGGCGCTGGGGCTGGCGGTGAAAGTGGAACCGCATCGAGTGTGTCACCAGCATCCCCCACTGCGTCAGTCGGTTCGGTGCCGGAGGTTGGACCGGAGTACGGTAACGTCGTTATCAACAACCACTGCGAAGAAGAGTTCGTAGCCTTCTCCATCGGCGCATGGCCTATGGGCGGAAACAGAACCAAACTTGACCCGGAGGGCCCGGTCGTACCTCCTCACAATGGCAGCTGGAACGCCTGGCAAGAAAGCATCCCACACGCCATCGCATCAGGTGGAAGCTATACCGAGCCCTACCGCGTTACCTGTCCAAACGTCGAAGGCGCAGACGCATACTGCGCAGATCAGGATAAACTGCGCGGCCAGGGTATCTCGCTCAAAATCGTCAATCCAGCGAAACCAGATGAAGCTACGCAGTTCGAGTACGCGCTTGTACAGAATCCGCTGGACAACGCATCCTACCATAGGCTCAACTATGACATCTCACTCCTTGATTGTGCCGATCCGCAGGATCATGCCTCACTCTACGGCATCAACTTCAACGACACCAACCATCGTACTATTGACGACCTGAACATGTCTGATGAAGACAGGAAACACAAGGTTGATATGTGTCCCGGATATGGGAATGGGCTCCAGGTGTCGTTTAAAGCAAAGGAGGGCTGCGACGGTGATGTGTGCCCCCCGATCGAGTGCAACGGAGAGGAGTGGTGCAAGATCTACTACTTTGAACGGACAAGGACTAATGAGCCGAGTTTGATGTGTACGGGGGAGTTCAGAGGAGATATGGTGCTGGATCTCTGTGCGGGTAATACTGGTAGCGCTGCCAGTACTCGCAGAGGGATTGGAAAAGACGAGGATGTTCAAAGTGTTGGAAGTGCTTAGATCAATGTGGTTTGCGGTCGTTTCATTGATGGTTGTTGAATGAGCGGTCTTGTCTTGTCGGTGTGTTTGAGGCTTGCTGGAAATTTAGTAGTAGATGTATTCGTCATTCGCTTGGCTCTTTTACACGCTTACGTTCCGGTGACGCAAAAGTGCATTTTGTTAGATCGTAGCTGGCCCTTTGATTTGGGGAATATCGTCTATGGCGAGTGTTGTTGTTCATGTTCGCGTACTGGCGCAGGAAATGGCGAGACATATTCACGTGGTCTGTGCTGCAAGGTTAAATCCGATGCTGGTGCGCAGGCAGATGGTATTTGTAAGATGTAGATGGTCCTTTGTTCATACACCATTAAATATGCGAAACAGCTCATTCTTCGGTAATAATCATAGTTCTTCATGGAGAGATGTAGTGCCAGATCTCGCACGGATAGGCTACGCGCGGCTTAAACGTTCGTGTTCGCGTCCCTGGGGTGGCGATCATCACGATCTGATCGGCGATTGGGTACCGTGGTTGTTCCATAGGTAAAGCTCCGCGGACCCTGGATAACGGTTCGCACAAAGATCATCCTCACCGAAGACGGCTGTGGCGTCTCGATATTGGGATTGTCTGTAGATCTGCGTTGGGTAGTAATGGACAATGTAAGGTACCCGTTCGAAGACCTCTGGATGATGATTGGTAGGGGTAGTCGTTCCGAGCGTCGGAACGGAAGCGCGGTAAGTCGCGGATGAAGATAGATTGCGAGTACAGGGCTGCAAGCAGGCATTATCTGATCTCACGATACCTCTGCCGAGGGTGACGCGGGCATGGCGGTGGGTACCTGTCAGCCGTGGTGTTCGCACGTGAGGCAGGTACCCGCCAGCTGACGGGTAGAGATTGTTAAAGTTTGGAGGGCAGCGTGTCTCGCATGGCAGCTGCTCGGCACATTGTTACCACGTTGTCTTGGGATTCCGCCCCGCCGCATTTGACAGGAGCTAGAAGAATGGAAGCGCCAAAGCCGCTGAGGCTTCCTAGTGTACTCTGGTATACTGCAAGATCCAGCCGCATGGTCCGCCCTCCAGCACAATGACACCACAAGTGGCTCCATGGGCTACTTGTAGGCAGGCGCAGATTCGGGCCGAGACGCGACAGGACGGCCAAATTTGCGGGATAGCGTATTCAACACGTCAATCGAGAGAGGGACAGCAGCGTCGCTAGTGAGGCTCTTCAGTAGTGTCGAGAACGGTGGTGCGTCGAGCGTCTCTGAGGCTTCCGGAAGGAAAGCTGCTGGCGCTAGCCGGGTTGGGACGTCATGGGAAACCGTCTTGGAAATGTGCAGGGGTACCCATCCAATGGGGAAACGTGGCATCCCGTCGGCCATCGCTAAAATAGTAGTTGACGCCATGTAGAGCGCCCCAAGAGCGGTCGGCGTGGATGGGTGGTGAAGGCAGGATCACGATGTAGAGACAGCGAAGAGGGAGAATGCGGTGCGGTGAGTACGGGCTGTGGAGGTTGGGCGTCGCTGGAGGTTTCCAGATCGGCGTAGGCGCGGCTGGAGTATCGAGAAACCCTGATGACGTCGCTGGCCGTGATCTAGCGGCTCGCAGCCAACAGTCAATTTCGTCCAAGCGGGCGGCTGTAATGAGACAGGAGCAAGACGGTCCCTCGCGCCAATACACATCATTTACGCGATCCACGATCCATCCAAACTGCTTTTGTCCAGCGCGTGCAGTGCGCGGCCTCGACGTTTCTGTAAGTGTATGCGGGCGTGTGTTGAAGCCCACGGGCGCGAGGCTATCCTGCTCCTGATCCTGGCATGAGCCCACCACCTGATTCTTACTCACCAAGCACTCCCAGCTTGTCTCTGCGCTCCGGTGGGATTCGGCCTCTGCTGGCAGTCTGACAGTGCGAAAACCACTGGTGGCCATTAAGTCGTGTTGTTGACCTGTCCATGTGCTGAGGCCGCTTCACCGTCCATTCTTGCCAGGAGCACACTCCGCGACGTCATAGCTCACCATCCCATCTATGCCCGCCGCTGCCTCGACCCCATCACGACACCACCTGCGCGTTCTGTGGGAGACTGGGGAATGCAATAATGACAAAGGCCCCGTCACCCTCTCCTAATTCAAAGAGAGAGACTGCGCCGCCACCCACGACGCGCCCGCCACTGCAGAGACTGGCCGCCAGCGACGCGAAGACATATCAGTCGCAAACTTCGCAGCCCTCGCCTGGAACCCGGAACCCGAGCAACCCCCGCGACGATGCCGCCACCGACAGCGAACTGAGCGAGGCAGAGAGCCAGCCGGGCGACGAGGACGAAGGCGCTGGTGCCGACGAGCTGGCCGCGGAAGAAGCGCCACTGAGCGAGGCCTCGCCCGACGAGATGGAGGTGGAGCGACTGCGCGGCCTGCAGCTGAAGATGCTGCAGCAACAGCAGCGAGCGCGCATGCGGAGCTCGTCGAACAATTCCGCTGTCGCGCTGGGCTCTCGCCGCATATCGCCCATCAAGGAGGAACCCATGCCAGGCATCTCGCCCACCCTCGAGGGCGCCTTTATAAGTCCAACCCCGAGCCCGAACCCGCCGCTTCCTACAGGCCTTACCACGTCGACCGAATCGACCGAGTCGGCGAGGACCATTCGCGGCAGCATGCCACCCACGCCCGCCGCCACCCATGCCGTTCGAACGCCATCCTACCCCTTCCCTTCAGTCCCAAACACGCCACGATGGGCCTCGGCATTCCACATGCCCTTCACCAGCCTGTCGCCCACGGTAGTAGCGGGGCAGTCGCGAGAGTACGCGACCCCGCAAGAGCGCATCGCCTCCGAGAGCAGCACCCCCGCCGCATCAAGCACGCCCTTCGCCCCCGGAGGAAGAAACTACCAGAGCCCGGATGCAGAAGACCCGCGATTCCCGAGTCCCAATCTTTACGACATCGTACTGCGCCTGGGTGCCGAGCCCGGCCTTGCTGCTTGGTGGACGGCAGTAACGTCCATCATGCGCGACCACTATGGAGCGGAAAGAGCCACCCTGGCAGTACCAGCGGATGCGTCTGATATCGAGAACGTGCCATGGGGCCAGAAGACTAGTTTTACTGCCATGGGGAACGAGGGAAGCCCGCATGCAGCCACCTACCAGGAAGCAGCAAGCCATTTCCAATCGGAAGAGAACCCAAGCTCACGCGACTATGAACATGCCGACATGCCCCCTTCCACCATGATTCCGGAACGCAGACCGAAGCTATTCTCGCATCACTCCTTCGCCGGCCACGAACGCCAGAAATCCAGCGCTGCTCCAGATACGTCCACATCGGCGTCGCTCAACCGGCCAAGAGGTCCAATGAGGTCTGCCAGCCACGCACCCCATATGCCTGCCAGGCCAGAGCATCCGCTAAGGCAGGTCTCACAGGCTTCCTTTGATGGCGCCTCTCCTGCATTCGCTGGCTCGACACCAACAGGTGGACCTACCTTTAGCGATCCAGAATTCTCTAGTGTGGGAGAGCCTTCGCCTCCTAGTGCTGTATACCATGTGCTGCGTGCTCTCGACCACGAGCCAGATGCTCTCATCGACAATACAGGTGTCAATCGTGTCTTGGAGAGAGGCCGCTTGGTCACTTTGACCAGAGATTACTCAACTTCACATACGACATCTAAAGAGGACCTGGATAAGGACAAACCGGAGCAGACCAAACCGTCTGCGATACAGGGCAGTGCTGCTGCACAAGAAGCCCACAAAGCGGCCGCTGCTCGTGGCCGTGCCAATCTGGCTACAAATGATCCCCGCCTGCCGCAACGCTATGAAGAGTACGAACAGTACCCAAGCTCACCATGGGCACAGTCGCCCGCCCCGTCACCGGCTATCCAGAATGATGCTGATGCCAATCCGTTCTTCGCTACAGGCAATGTCGACGAGGAAACATTCAACCCGTCGCGTTCACCTCAAGACTACACACAATTTGGCATGGTTGAGGCCATTGGCGTTGACAAGGCCAGTACCGTCACACATATACCTCTGGTGCATCCCATTCTATCTCAGATCATGGCGTCTCCAGCAACCTCCACGCCAAATCAAACGCCGTCCATGACGCGGAGACAGTCCGAACAATCCATGTCAACGTCGCTGAACAAGGAGGGCTTTGTGAGGAAAGCGCCCATTGCGATTCTTTCCATATTGTCCCCCATCGTGCCATATCCGCGGAACCTTACCAACTCATTGAAGCACCTTGGCCCTCACCTTGCTACGTCATTCTCCAATGCTTGGCACTTCACCAATGCTCAAGCTCAAGTCGCGTCGGTCCGACAACGGCGCATGACAGCTGGCACTTCTGGCGGCATTAGCCTCCCCTCGGATTCCGATAGCCTCGACGATCTGCTCCACCTTGATCTGGAAGACATCACCAATTCAGCAGCGGGCAGTGTTACTAGTCCTTCCGACTACTCGGGTCGATCCAAGCACAGTCCCGGAGACTCCATCGCCGGAACACCGGGCTGGGACACTTCTTCCGTCGGATTCTCGAGCAGACACTCCATGGGCGGTACCCCTGGCCATCTTACAGGTAGCGAAGCGGTTGAAAGCTACTTTGATGCGCGAAAACAATATGGCAAAACGCTGAATGCTCCAACTTCGACGCCTCATGAACAAGCTGCACGCAAGACAGACAAGCGTCCTGCAAAGAGAGTGACTGTAAACCCAGTAGCTGAACAGGCCAATGACGATGCTTCCAAGGCACGTAACGATAAGCCAGACGAGTCGTTGAGCACGCGTCGCGCCCAGATGCAGAGCAACTCCAATCGAGGCCACTCGTTCTTGCACTCATACGGCGCAGACTTCAGCTCGTCGTTCCAGTCTTTGCCCTCGGCAACAACACCCGGAGGAAAGCCTCACGCTTCGCATGGTCACGTGAGGAGACCGTCCATCACCGAAACGTCTGAAATGCCACCTCCTTCAGAAAGTCTACTCCGCACAATCACCGACTCGTTACCGGTGCAGATCTTCACCGCCGCTCCCAATACCGGAGCAATCACCTGGGTCAACTCCAAGTTCCTCATCTATAGAGGCCAGGATCAACGCCAGGTGTTGCGAGACCCATGGGATTCAATTCACCCAGAGGATCGCGATTCGTATCTGGAGGAGTGGAGCAGATCGCTACGCACTGGCCAGCAATTGCAGAAGAAGGTGAGACTGCAACGATTTGATCAACAATACCGATGGTTTTATGTACGCGTCGCCCCACTCAAGAACAAGCGTCAACAGATTGTTCACTGGATCGGCACCAACATGGACTTTCACGAACAGCATATTGCCGAACTCAATTCTTCCCGACAACAGGAGACGGCCGCGTCGGAAGCCAAATACCGCGCGCTGGCGAACTCGAGCCCACAGATTGTGTTTGTCGTGTCAGATCGCAGGGGTTTGACGTTCTGCAATTCGCAGTGGATTTCTTTCTCTGGCCAAAGTGAGATTCATGCCCTGGGCAACGGCTTCTTGGAGCATGTGCACCCTGATGACGTTGTCAAGTGCAAGCTTCCCGAGTTAGATGAACACGGAGTAGCCAATGTGCCCACTTCGATGCCAGCAGATCACGGTAGAACCGATTCAAATTCATCGGACGCTTCATCGGAGACTGAGCGAACAATCACCAGCCCAGGTGGATCAGTACCAGACCGCATGGACATGCCTCAGGCCAAGTTGTCCAAACTAGCAAGCACTGGTATTCTCAGGGTTGCAAAGGATGCAGATGGACGGGCATCTTATTCCACCGAAGTGCGACTTCGCAACAAAGACGGTGACTACAGGTGGCATTTAGTCAGGATCTTGTTAGAGAATTCACTCTCTGAAGACGGCGATGAAGAGACCTGGTATGGCACAGCTACCGACATCAATGACCACAAGCTGCTCGAGCAGACGTTGAAGGAAACCATGGATGCAAAGTCCAAGTTCCTCAGTAACATGTCTCATGAGATCCGTACTCCTCTGAACGGTATCTCCGGCATGGTCAACTTCCTGCTTGACAGCACGCTCAACTCTGAGCAGTTGGAGCATGTCAACATCATAAAAGCTAGTACCGACAGTCTGCTGAACCTCATTAACGACATTCTCGATCTGTCAAAGGTCGAAGCCGGTATGATCAAGCTGTCCATGGAATGGCTCCATCTGCCGTCGCTTCTTGAAGAGGTCAATGACTTGAATATGGGCTTAGCCATACAGAAAGGCCTTGAACTCAACTACCTTGTGGACGAAGGTGTGCCAGCAGAGGTCAAGGGTGACAAGTTCCGCATTCGCCAAGTCCTTCTTAATGTGGTTGGCAATGCAATCAAGTTCACCGAGCGAGGAGAGATCTTTATCCGATGCAGATTGCAACCACCCGATCGATCTCGGCCCCTGCGAGACAACGAGACCATGGTTCGGTTCGAAGTGGTGGACACCGGTCAAGGCTTCACAGATGCTGAGGCCAAGTACCTGTTCAAGCGATTCAGTCAAATCGACGCCAGCAGTACCCGGCAACACGGCGGAACAGGACTCGGCTTGGCTATCTCTATGCAGTTCGTGGAGCTACATGGAGGTAGAATGGATGCACGAAGTGCGCCAGGCAAGGGTTCGACTTTCTTCTTCACGATCAAGTTTGGGCTTCCCACTGCCGACGACTTCCCCAGGCCGCAGGTGTCGACACCAGGCACGCCAGCTTTTGAGACACCGCTCGCAGTGCCAGCAGTGCCTCCACTACCCCAGCCCTCGGCTCTTCAGAAATTTGTTCAGTCACAAAATCCTAGCCAAGCACCGATCAAGCGCGTATCAAGCGTCTCCTCGGACAAGAGCGAACCTGTCAGGTCGCCTGCATCTAGTCTGTCAGCCTCTGAGCGTTCGCGCGACTCTCCGTCCCTCTCCTCTGGTAGCTCGGATCACTCTTTGACAAGTGCCGCTCTTACTGGACAGTCGAGCTTGCGTTCGGAAAGATCTTCTGCGTCTTCGTACCTGCAAGAGGCCAGCCCAGCTTCAGACCCGGATATAAAACTAGCTCTGCCACCCAAACGAACCGATAGCGAGGAAGCCCCCAAGCCCGACTCTTCCACCTCCATCGATTCGGACAAGACCCTCCGTGCGTCCTCACCCCATCGTAGTCTGTCACCGCTTGGCAGTGCTCTACAACCTCCCATGTATTCTATTCTGGTGGTGTGCCCATTGGAGCATAGTAGGGAAGCTACGATCCGACACATCAGGAACACGCTTCCTCAAGGGATACCTCATCAAGTGACGGGTCAAGCTAGCGTCATCGAGGCGCAGAAGATGATGGGCGGCGATAATCCCGTGCTATTCACCCATGTTGTTCTCGTGCTGCACGACACTGCCGAGGTGCACGCCATCGTGGACCAGATCTTCAGCTCCATGGCGTACGGGAACACATCCGTTGTCGTAGTCTCGGATCCGTCCCAGAAGAAGGAGCTGATCAAAGAAGCACCGGTCTATGACTACGAGCAGCTTCACATGGATCGACGCCTCCAGTTCATCTACCGTCCTCTCAAACCTTCGAAGTTTGCCATCATCTTCGACCCACAGAAAGAGCGTGAGTCTAGCACGGATCGCAATCAAGACAGCGCACAGCAGGTCGTTGTCAGCCAAAAGCTTGTCTTTGAAGAACTCAAGCGCCGCGTGGGTGGCAAGAACCACAAGGTCTTGCTGGTCGAAGACAACAAGATCAACCAAACGGTTAGTGGCCTCTACATGTAACTTCTTGCGCATACTGATAGTCTTCAGGTCATCTTGAAATTCCTTGCCAGGATCGACATTGAAACAGAGACGGTACAGGATGGTGTTCAAGCTACCGATACCGTCTTTGCAAAGCCACCCGGCTATTACTCGATCATCCTCGTAAGTAGCAACGTCTGTTTCTTTCGTACAGCACTAACGTCGTCCAGTGTGATCTACACATGCCCAACAAAGACGGGTACCAAGCTTGCAAAGAAATACGGCGGTGGGAGAAGAAGCATAGCTACCGCCGCCACCCTATCATCGCGCTCTCTGCGAACGTCCTCGGTGATGTTTACGCAAAGTGCGTGGAAGCAGGCTTCAACTCTTACGTCACGAAGCCGGTGGAGTTCAAAGAACTCTCTCTTGCCATGACCAAGTTCCTGGATCCGGCCGACCCTTCGAAACAGCCTGCTCTCATGAAGAAGAAGTGAGAGTGGGTGACTTTACCTTTACGCACACGTACACATTGTATCGAGGCACGGTACTCGATTTTGCTCCTACCTGCATCAGCGAACGGCGCAGTTGGGGAGCCACTGGACGTGCTACTAGGCACACCGAACATGACAGTGGTCCACGTTACTACCATCGCACTAGAGGCGCTGGTTGTTACTTGGGATGCTTCTCGCATCTCATATCCTTAGTTTGGTTATGCAGTTGGATTGTTAATGGATGTAATGTTTTCAAGGCGAATGCATGAGCATTTGACGGCGTATTGTTACTTTGGAGCGAACGCAGCTGGTGGAGGATGATTCCCCGTAGTATGGTTCATTAGGCGGCATTATGGCAGCAAACTCTGCCTTGGGATAGAAAGAGGGGGGATATTATACATGGACTTGATACCTTGACACGCAGCGGGGATGACTATGCTGACGCAGCGCTACTGATGAGCGCAAACTTGTACAATAGCAACGATGTAACGGAGACGAGAATATACTCAAACCACCAATACCGATGCTCAGCTTCCTCATGTGCGTCTAGTGGTGCGATGAAGATGTCTCACGCGACCGTTGTGGACGCGCTAGACATGCATCTCGCGTCAAGAACGTCTTCTCCACCCCCCAAAACCCGCAATGCAAACATCACCACTTTCTCCACGGTTTAGTCATCTCGGCGCTGATTGGCCGGAGCTCAATGCATCTGACATCCGCATCGCGCTAATTGGTGGATACGAACAGGGGTTCGTATTGTCGTCATTGTCTGCCGGAGCTTCCTCATCGCCTAAAGTCCGAAGCGCACCCCTCAGACACCTGTCGCAGGCTGACACTATACCCTTTGACCTCTCTTGATTCTCAGGCTGTTCATAGCATCGCGTTTGAGTTTCTACATCACGGCATGGCTTCTGCGACGGGAATCCCACCAAATGCCGCCGCGGCGCGCGGACAGAGTGAACAAGAGCCTCTTCTAGGCAGAAGAGGAGATGCGAGCCAGATGCATGGGCAGCCTCTCTACCATAACCTGTGGATCGGTATGTGCTGTCAAGCATACGCTGTAAGGAAGAAGTCTAACAGATCCAGGCACCGCTCCCATCGCGCAAGCAGGAATATGGATTGTAAGCACCTCAACACCTCGCATACCACGCCCATACTAACGCGTCAAAAGCTCGCAGCCATCATCTGGGGAGCCATCTTCTCCAACAAACTCATCTTCTTCTCCGCCCACCCAGTAAGCCCCTCACCCCTCAAACCTCGCCCACCACCAACTAACCGCCCAACCACGCAGCTCCTCAACTCCGTAAGCCACAACACCACCCTAATCACCCCCTCCCGCCAACCGTATCATTGATACCCCCTAGGCCGGCTTCCTCCTAGCCATCCAAGCAGCCCTCGTCCTCCAACCAACCCACACCCCCGAACAAAAGCGCTCCGGCACCCTTGCCCACTTCCTCTTCCACGCGCTCGGCGCCTCCGCCCTCACCGCCGGCCTCATCATCATCGAAATGAACAAAGCCGGCCCCGGCCACGAACACTTTGAATCCGCGCACGCGCGCCTCGGCCTCACCTTTTATATCCTTGTGTACATCCAGGCGATTGTGGGGTTCACGCAGTACTATGTGCCGCAGCTTTATGGCAGTGTGGACAACGCGAAGAGTATTTATAAGTATCATAGGATGGCTGGGTATGTTATTGCGGTGCTGGGGCTTGCGACGATTTGCGCGGCGACGTGGACGACGTATAATTTGAACTTGGCGCATGTGCAGCATTGGGCTGTTATTGTTGCGAGTGTGTTGGTGCTTGTGGGGGTTGTGCCGAGGATTAGGTTGAGTAAGTTTGGGATTAAGACTGGGGAGGGGGAGGTGAGGTTGCAGTAGATGGAGAGGTGAGGAACGAATGTGCTTTCGTGGGATGACGAAACGATACATGTGCATGGAATGAGGACTATGCGGTAGATTTGGTAGCGGTGTCTACTTGAGCCATCAGGATGGCGTTACATGTCGAGGCGTCTTCGTACGTTTCATGTTCTTCGTTTGCTTCACTCCCAACTGCAAGATCGTCTTCCTGCTGTCTCTATGAAGAGCCGATTGTGCGGAGTGACGACCACCCTTCGTGACCACTAGGTGCCAACCTCCATCCTTCGTCATCGAAAGATGCTATAAACACCTGGGCCTTGAGTAGATCAAGGGTTAGATCGTTGAACCCACTCAAGAGAGCCTCAATATCCGGACGTTCCAAGAGTATCTTCGCGTGACTAGTGATAGTGGAGGCCACGATGTCCCGTAGGCCTTTGTCTTGATCTGGGGTGGTAGAGAAGACGTAGTGAGCTGCTTTGGCGAAGGTAGGAGTGTCCTACTATAGCTGACAAGCGAGCTGGAACTTCTCCTTGACGAGATCTTTGAGGTCCGCAATACTATACTTGTTAGCAAGTTCGTACATCTTGGCGTGGATGAGAAGCGCCTTAGCTTTGTTGCTGGCTTCTCCTGTGATGGGCTTGCAGGTACGGTAAATGAAGCCAGCGCACTTGTATTCGCAATCAGTTCCGCAGGTATGGTGCTGGCAGACCTTTTCTATGCATCCTTCGAATAGACAGGTGTGGGGGATCTTTGATTCGCTGATCTCTGGTTCGTTCCTCATATGAGGTGGGATAGAATCCCTATCGCGTCGCGCAGCCGCATAATTACGCATCGAGACGAGCCAGGTTGACTCCAGAACTGCAGGAGACGCCGGTGTCTTGTCTTCGCTAGGCCCATACTCGCCCTCGTAGATCCATTGGAATAACAGTTTGATGATGGCAGGTTCATCATCGGGCAGATCGACAGTGCCCTCGTTCGCTTCCTATGGTCGTGTCAACGAATACTCGGTCAGTCTAGAGGGCCAATAAACTCACCTTGCCGCCGAACTTTATGGCACGAGCGAAGAAATCCACACGCGAACACACAATGTTCTTGTGGACCTTGTATGTATCTGAACCGCAGGTTACAGTGAGGTCGGAGAACGCGCCAGTGTCGAGCAGACTGAAGGCTATTAGCTTTGAGATTGATCATTTCGCATGACCTCACTCACTTCTTGACAGCTGAAAGCAGCTTCACCTGCGCAGTCGACTCCATATCTATCGTTGATCGAGATTGCAGTGTGGGGTGAGAGGCCATTGAAGGTGTCCACGGGCGATAGGACATTGAAGGTGTCCACGTGTGAGAGGACATTGAAGGTGTCCACGGGTGAGATGACGTTGAAGGTGTCGACGGGTGGAGGGTGGTTCTTTCCCCAACCTTTGCGGCCGGCGCCACTTTACTCCGGCGCTCTTTAGTCATGTGGTGAAAGTGAGCTCATTTCGACAGTGTCGATATAGTCAAAGTCCAGACAAGGATATATTGAGTAGCACAACCTGTTTTGCATATACCAAATTATCTTGGTGATGATGGCTCGAGCCTATTGCCTCATGTAGATACCACTTTTGATATATACTATGGAGGGTTGCGATGACTATCTAGGTGAGATGAATTTCCCCGAGTCAACCGGGCAGTTGTTCTTTCCTTTCAATCAAGCTAGATCTACCGACTGCAATTCAAACCCACATACGCCAACCCGCTCCCGACTTGTTCTTCAGCAAACCGTAGGCCAAATCGTTGAATTCGACGACCAAAGCCTCTATCTCAGGCTTGTGCAACAAGTCGAGATGATCGCTGAGCGTGGCACTGACGAGATCGCGTAAGCCTTTATCGTGGTAAGGTGTGCTAGAGAAGACGTGGCGCACCGCAGCAGGGAAAAGATCGTCATCCCAGAAGTGACCGCAGGATCTGCGAAACTTCTCTATTACCAGGTCCTTGAGCCCAGGAACGTTGTACTTGTCCGCGATTTGATACATCTTGGAGTGAAGTAGAAGCTGATCGGATGCGCCGTTGACAGGAAGTGGTGGAGGTGTTTCGTTGCACTTCTTGCAAACGAAGTTCTCACAGCACTCAACATCCGATTCATAACCATTCAAGCTTTCTTGATAGTTGCATGTATGATGCGGGCAGTTTCTGTAATAATTACATGCACCGTTGGTTGTCCTGTCGGTGCAAGTATGAGGAAACTCGTAGGTATAAGGCTCATGTTCATACTCGTTGGGTTGAGGACGGATTGGTTCAAGATTGGCGGATGATTTGGTGTCGGGTAGTAGCGGTGCATGCTCTCCTTCATACAAATACTGAATCAAGAGCTTGACAGCCGCCCCATCGTCTTCCGGAAGGGCAATAACTCCATTCTGGGACTCCTTCTCGAGTGGTCAGTTCTCATTCATTGCACAATGTATTCGATACTCACCTGTCCACCAAATCTGAGCGCACGCGCGAAGAAGTCAAGCCTTTCGCAAACAACCGCTTTGTGCACTTTGTACGTGTCACTGCCACACGTGATGGTGAGATCGGAGTATGCGCCGGTTTCGAGTAAGCTGTACAATCCTCTAGTCAGTGTTGCTCTACGCCATATTGGGGGAAGAGAGTTTGTATGGATTGACATACCCCTTGAACGCACGGAGAGCCTGCTTCTTAGCCACTCCCGCCATTGTCGTCGCTGTTTGTGGTATCGAATTTGGATGAGAGATAGAGACAAAGCGTCCCTAAGATACAGCGAGTACTTATTTATGGAAGTCTTGCAACTAGCGGGAAGTTACTGCGCTGCAATCGAAAGACCAGGTGAAGGCGAGTGGGGAACTTGGCACTACAGAATTTGGGTACAGCGGAAGCGCGAGGTGCTTTTTGCGAGCAGGTGAGAGACAGATAGACGAGCCTCTGGCAACAATCGTGTCGATTAACGTCTAGTGCTGCTAAAAAAAAGACATCTAACTGACTATTACTAATTTACAACCTCGCCTCCACAGCCGTCCCTTGCGACTGCTGCTCTTGAGCCTGCCCTTGACCCTTCTCCCGTATCGCCTCCTCGAAGATCTGCATAAACCGCCAAACATCGCTGAAAGTGTTGTACATCGGTACAGGCGCAACACGAATGATACCGGGTTTCCTCTTGTCGCAGACAACACCATTCTCTACTAGCGCCGCGCTTGCATCATCAAAGACATCCTCTGGTAGCAGCACACTCAGTTGAGCGCCGCGGAAGCGGGGATCTGTGGGTGTGATGATCTCGAAGGGGAATTTGCCGTCCTTGATGTTGCGCGCCGCGATTTGAGCAAGTAGGTGCTCGGCGTATGCGGTGAGGAGTAGAGATCGTGATCGCAGGTCGGCCATGGAAGTCTTCTCGAATACGCTGAGCGAGCCAGCCAAGCATGTGAGGTCGACGATCGATGGGTTTGAGCATTGGAAGCCCTGCGCGCCAGGTGTAGGAACGAACTTGTTGTCCATGAGGAAGCGTGATGACTTGTCGTGGCCGTACCAGCCCTTCAGTCCCTTGTAGTGGTCGTTGTTGCCGTGCTTCTCGTGGATGAAAGCACCGGCGATGGAACCGGCACCGGCGTTCATGTACTTGTATGTGCACCAGCACGCGAAGTCGACATCCCAGTCGTGGAGCTTCAACTCGGCGTTTCCGGCAGCGTGTGCTAGATCCCATCCGATGGTGATGTTGTGCTTGCGTGCGTGTGCGGTGATGGTGGGGATGTCGAGTAATTGGCCGCTGTAGTACTGGATACCGGGCAGCATGATGAGAGCCAGCTCATCGACATTCTCGTCAATGAGCTTGAGGATGTTCTTGGTGGTCATGATGTATCCGTCGTCCGGCTCGACCAGTAGCATAGACTTCTTGGGGTCGAGACCGTGCCATTCTATTTGCGACTCGATCGCATACCAGTCGCTGGGGAAAGGTCGCCACTCGCACATAATCTTGTGCTTCTTCTCTGTTGGCTTGTAGAATGCAGCCATCATCAGATGCAGGTTGATGGTCAATGTGTTCATGGCAACGATTTCTGAAGGGGATGCGCCGACAATGTCAGCCATCTTCTTCGAGCACCCAGCAGCCATGTCCTGGTAGGGTGTGAGCGGCGAGTCCTCGAGGGCGGTGAAATGACCGCCAACAGCGATTGATCCCCATGTCTTAAGGTACGCGTTCAAGTGTTCGCCAACAGCTTTCGGTTGCAGTCCCAAAGAGTTACCGCAGAAGTAGATGGCCTCGTCGTCTGGTGTTGATGCAGGGTTGGCGGTTTGTGCGTCATCGTTCAGGGTTTTCCGCTTTAGCTGCGCTTTGCTGGGAACAACAAACTCGGGTCGGAACGTCTTGGGAATGTCTGCACTTTGGTCGAGCGAATGCGCAAAGTCTGCTGATTCGGCGTTTGTTGGCCACTGTGGCTTTTGCCCTTGGCGAAGCTGTTGGATTGCGGCAGGTGCGTCCATGGTGATGATGTGCTGTCGGTTAGGGTATGTCTTGGGGAACCAACGAGATGCAATGTGATGTACGAATGTGATAATGATACTGAGAAGACGGCGTCAGACTATATATGCATCACGATCTGGCCATTACGTCTCCAAGCAAGAGGCTTGAGGCTTGCGTCAAACTAAGCTTGCACCTTCTTCATTGGGGTGTCGGACTCTCATCCGACATTGCTTCCGTCATTCCGAGCTCGGAAGACTATCGGAACGCGACCGTGGGTGAGTGTGGACCTCGCTCTTCAGCGCAATAAAGCAGGAGTTCGCCGCTACAAGGAAGGACATACTCTTCCGATATTACTGTGTAACTTTACCGTCGCTACCTTTTCCGCCGCAATGAGCCCTCACAAGATCCCCGTCCTGCCATCACCCGATGCGCTCCCCAATTACGGCATCTCAAAGAACGGGTTCTTGCCTGCCGTACCACCACTAAAACGCTTACCGCACACCTACTATCAACCATGGGAAAAGATCGTTGAGCAACTTCCAACCCTCATAGAGACACAGCAAATACGGCAATGGGTTGACGAATTGCCCGTTCTCGATACGTCGCATCTCTCCAGTGAAGCAGAATGGCAGAGAGCACACTCGATGCTCGCTGTCATAGCCCAGGGCTACATATGGGCAGGTCCCGAGCCATCAGAGGTATGTCAGCATGAAATCGCAGTACCTTAAAGTCTCCAGTCGCTAACAAGGAAGCTAGCGACTACCCCCAGCGATCACTGTGTCGTTCCTTCAGACTGCCGACTATCTTGAGGTGCATCCAGTGGCCACATATGCAGCTCTGAACTTATGGAACTGGACACCACTCAACGAAGACGCCGACTTGACGCAACCGGAGAACATGGTTGCACTACACACAGCGACGGGCACCGATGATGAGTCGTGGTTCTTCATTATTTCGAATGCCATGGAAGCAAGAGCAGGCCCGTTGATCGAGGCCATGCTTGGTGCTATTGAAGCTGTCGAGACTGATGATGCCACAACGATCATACACG
>Ga0265797_10005000_pt1 | contig 19696 bp, 20 predicted proteins | sample P2T30metagenome_FD_192433 | JGI IMG/M metagenome (GOLD analysis project Ga0265797, IMG submission 192433) | Plant litter microbial communities from East Loma Ridge, Irvine, California - P2 T30 | ecosystem: Environmental > Terrestrial > Plant litter > Unclassified | place: USA: California...
CCGTGGCGGCGCCGCCACGGGCCTCCAGGCCGTCACGACGTCACCACCCGAGCGTCTGGCCGTCCTCCAGGAACACGCCGGTGGGGCCCTCCGGGCCCGCGCTCGCGGCGGCCGCGATCGTCGCCGCGCTGACCTCGACGGGGCGACCGTGCGGGTTCGGCATGCCACCGAACTCGGTGGCCGTGTAGCCGGGCTCGATCGCGACGAAGTGCACCTCGGGCACGACGCGTGCGTACTGCACCGTCAGCATCGAGACGGCGGCCTTGGACGCGCCGTAGACCACGGCCGGCACGCTGAACGCCGGCTTCGACGGGTCGTGGGTGGCGGTGAAGGAGCCGAGCGCGCTCGAGAGGTTCACGACGATCGGGTTCGCGGAGCGACGCAGGAGCGGCAGCGCGGCCTCGGTCGCGCGGATCGTGCCGACGGCGTTCGTGTCGAAGACGGCGAGTGCGTCCGGGCCGCTCTGCCCCCAGACGGCGATGCCGGCGTTGTTGACCAGCACGTCGAGTCCGCCGTTCGCGTCGACGTGGGCGAAGGCCGCGGCGACCGAGTCGTCGTCGCGGACGTCGAGCTGGACGGAACGGGCGCCGATCTCGGCGGCGACCGCGGCGCCCTGGTCGGCGTCACGTGCGCCGATCCAGACGGTGTGGCCCGCCTCGACGAGCTGGCGGGCGGTTTCCTTGCCGAGGCCGCGGGTGGCCCCGGTGATGAGTGTCGTTGTCATGGGTCCAGCGTCACGCGCGGCGACGACCGCAGGGAGTCGACCCGTTGTCGTAGGACCGGCAGGGCCAGGACCCGGGCGCCCCTCGACGCGCAGACTGGGGGCATGGCGGACACGGACTTCGGGCACACCCTGCGGCGGCTGCGCGACCACGTCTCCCCCGAGGCGGCGGGAGTGGTCGTCGGGCCGCGTCGGCGTGCGACCGGGCTGCGGCGCGAGGAGCTGGCCGGCCTCGCGGGGATCTCGGCCGACTACCTGACCCGGCTCGAGCAGGGGCGGGCGACCTCGCCGTCCGCCCAGGTGGTCGAGGCGCTCGCGCGCGCGCTGCGGGTCGCCGATGCAGACCGCGAGCTGCTCTACCGGCTCGCCGGGCACGCGGTCCCCGGCGCCGACGTGGTGCCGTCGAGGATCCCACCGAGCGTGCAGCGACTGCTCGACCGCCTGGCGGACACCCCGGTCGCGGTGCTCGACGCCGCGGGGAACCTGCTCGTCGCCAACGCCCCGTACGACGCCCTGATGGGGCCGATCGGGGCGCTGCGCGGGAACGACCGGAACACCGCGTGGCGGCACCTGGTGGGGTCCGGCAGCCGCGCCGTGCACACGCCCGAGGAGCAGGCGGCGTTCGAGGCGAACCTGGTGGCGGGGCTCCGGATGACCGCGGCCCGCTACCCGCTCGACCGCCAGCTGCAGCAGCTCGTGCGGGACCTTCGGGCGGCGAGCCCGCGGTTCGTCGAGCTGTGGGACTCCGGCGCGACCGCGCTCGGCGAGACCGCCCGCCGGAAGGTGATCGACCACCCGGACGTCGGGCTGATCACGCTCGACTGCGACACCCTGGTCGTCGGGCCGGAGGACCTGCGGATCCTGGCGTACACGGCCGAGCCCGGATCGGTGGACGCGGAGCGGCTGGCCCTGGCGATCGTGGTGGGGACGCAGTCGTTGGTGGAGTGAGGCGGGGGTTCGATTTCGGTGTGCCCCGACTCCGGCGCGGCCGGACTAGCGAGCGGGCCGCACAGGTCTCCGCGGTGGGAGCGCAAGGGAACCACGACTGTGGAGGACGAGCAGGACCAGCCCGAGGGCCACCGGGAGTGCCACCAACTCGACGGACCCGCTCCCGACGTCCATCGCGCGGACTTCGTTCACCGCGAGCGCCCCGACGTACGGGACGAGACTCAGGACGATCGTGAACGCTGTCCGCCACCACCGCATGATCGCGAGAACGACGGCGCTGATCTCGAGCACTGCCGTCCCGTACCAGGCGTAGAGGTTCCCGTCCCACAGGGACCGGCTGTACTGCCACTGTCCGGGATCACTGACGCTGCAGTAGCTGAGGGCGCCGAGCAGGAACCACCCGACGGCTGCTGCCGCGGTGTGCTGGGAGCGGTGCGGGCGCCCGAGGACCGCGACGACCGCACACGCGCTGAGCAGGAGCAAGGTCGCCCGGTCGACACTCCAGACGCCCGGGTACCGGTTCAGGAGGTACGGCGACACGGTCCCGAGCAGCACGGACACCAGCAGGACGACGCGCCCGACGTTCCACCGGCCGGAGAGCGCAGTGACGAGGGCGATCACCCAGAGCGCCGCGAACACGAAGCCCGTGTCGCGGAACGGTCCGACCTGCACCATCGATCCCGGAGCCGGGTTGCCGGTGATCCACGGCGCCCAACTCGAGAACAAGAACTCGGCGAGAGCAAGCCCGGAGCCGAGGGTCAGGGCCACCGTGCTCGCGGGGTTCCGCACATCGGCCACCACGAGCCCGTCGAGCCGCAGGCCCACGCCGTGCTCGGCGATGGCCCGACGTTCCCGGCGGGTCGGACGCTCTCGGCCTTCGCCCTCGGCGACGTCGAGGAGTGTCCCGACGAGCGCGTCGGCGTTCGCGGACCGCCACGCAGCCGGGTACCAGGCGAGCAGTCGCCGGTACCGAACTTCGAGTTCGGCGCTCATGCTCCGGCCACCTTGCCGGAGATGCTCGACGTGCGCGGCAGACGGGCACGCACCGCGCGCAGCCTGACCTCGAGTCGCTCGGTCTCCAGCGCGAGCCGCTGTTCGCCCTGGGTGGTGAGGGCGAAGTAGCGCCGGAGACGCCCCCCAACGACTTCGTCTCCGGCGCCGGTCACCAGTCCGTCCTGTTCGAGACGTTCCAGTGTCTTGTACAGCGTCGTCACCGGCAGGCTGACGTCGCCCTCCGTGAGTTCGGCGACGGCCTGGATGATGCCGTACCCGTGGAGCCGTCCCCGGGCGAGGGTGGTCATGACCCAGAACGCCGGCTCTCGCAACTCTGCTGTTCGCATGGTGAGACCATATGCCCGAAATGGCAATATTTCCACTTCTCCAGATGAGCGCTGCGACGACTGCGGCGCGATGCCGCTCCCCCACTTCGCGGGTGATGCCTGCCCTCGGGCTCAAGGACGCTTCACAGGTTGGCTACGATCCGAGGGCGCCGGCTTCCGGCGATCGCACTCGTCCGGCCGTTGTCGGACGGCACACCCGAGGGGACAACCCGTGCCGCACAGCACCGCAACACTCCGACGCGCATGCGCGATCGGCGCGACGATCGCCGTCATCGGCCTGAGCACCGGCTTCGGGGCGCTGTCTGCCTCGGCGGCAGAACTGCCGGACGCAGCACCGGCGAGCGCGTCGGCAAGTTCGACCGCGGCCCCCACCGAGGACACCGCGCCCGGAACCGGCACGGACACCGGCACCGGCACCGGCACCGGCACCGGCACCGATGAGGAGACCGCAGCAGCGTCGCCCGACGCGGCGGCTCCTGTGGTCCCGGTTCCGGCCGCCGAGGACACGGAGGTGCCCGCGGACGAGACCACCGTGCCCAGCAGCGCTCCGGCCGCCCCGGCGACGTCTGCTCCCGCCGTCGCCGGCCCCACCGCGACCATCGCCGGGGATGCGACCGTGGGCAGCACCCTCACCGCGACGGGGACGGGCTTCACCGGCACGCTCTCGTACGTGTGGACGGGTGACGGCACCACGCTCCCCGTCACGACCGAGTCCTACCTCGTCCTCCCTTCGGACGCCGGCAAGGTCATCGCCGTCACGATCACGGGCGATGATGACCAGACAGCAACGGCGTCGACCGCTGCGGTGACACAGGCCGCCTCGTTCCCCGAGGCGACCACCGAAGACGAGCCGGTCATGCTGTCCACGACGGCCGGGGAACGGTTCACCCACACGTTCGCCGCGGACGGGTTCCCGAAGCCGACGTACTCGGTGGAGTACTTCTCGCTCGACGACCCGTACGCCGACGAGACCGATCAAGACGAATCCGGTTACCTCCCCTACGGTCTGTCGCTCGACCACTCCACCGGGGTGCTGTCCGGCACCTCTGACTACTCGGGCACGTACGCCTTCCGCATCGTCGCGACCAGCGGCACGACGATCGCATCGCAGTACGTGAACCTCACGACGGACGCCTCGGCACCGCTCGGCGTGCGGGTCACGGCCGAGGACAAGGACACCTTCCTCACCGCGCACTCCACGAGCTGGGTCATCGAGCGCGACGGCACCGTCTGGACCTTCCAGAACGAGACCACCCCCGAGCCCGACGGCGGTTACAGCTCCATGGGCGTGGGCTTCGAGGGTGGGCGGCCGACCATCGACCAGGGCGGCACGCTCCTGGTCGGCGGGAGCCTCGTCGATCGTTTCGGCAACGAGGTCGACGGCGCCGACGGCTACCCGGCACCGTTCACGGTGACGTCCGACCACACCTCCGACGTCATCGTCCCGAACACCGACCCGTGGGCAGGTGCCGAAGTGACGTTCCCGCACGCGTCCACCCATGCCCTGACCGTCGCGTCGAGCCGCTTCGCGACGGCGTTCACGGTGGACGTCCGTCCGACCGCTTCGACGGTGGCGACCCCTGTCGCTCCGACGAGCGCGGTCTCCGCCGCCGTCCCGACCGGCCAGCTGGCCTACACCGGGAGCGACGCGATGCACCTGCTGCCGTGGGCTGCGGGACTCGCGCTGACCGGCGTCGGCGTGATCGCGCTGCAGGCCCGTCGTCGGAAGCGATCCTGACCCACCACCGATGAACGACCGAGGGGCCCAGCGCGTGCTGGGCCCCTCGGTCGTTCGCTGCGAGCCCGCCTGAACCCTTCGGAGAAGGCCCACAGGTCGGGTCCTTCGCCCTTGTCCGGCTCGGACACCGTCCATAGGCTCCCGCTGTCAGACGATCGTCTGACTCTAGAACGGGACGAGGACGGGCATGAACGACGACACGCAGGTCAGCATGAACCGGGTGCACTGGGACGGTGGCGTGCCGCGCAGTGCGGTGGACGCGCTGCTGCACGACGGCGGGCTGGCGGTGGTCCCCACCAAGGTCGGCTACATCCTGATGACCTCGGACCGCGCGGGTCTGGAGCGGAAGTTCGACGCGAAGGAACGCAACCGCAACAAGCCGGGCGTCGTGCTCGTGAGCTCGCTCGAGATGCTCCGGAGCATCGCGCAGCTCACCCCCGAGATCGACGCCCTGTACCAGCGGTGCTGGGACGAGGACATCCTGCTCGGGTGCATCCTGCCCTGGAGTGACGAGGGCCGAGCGGCGTTGCCGGCGGACGGCTCCGACGAACTCATGATGGACACCCGTGGCACGTCCTGCTTCGTCATCAAGTTCGGCGTCCCCGGTGAGCTCGCCGCCCGCGAACTCTGGACCGAGCACGGCAAGTTCGCCTTCGCGAGCTCGGCCAACCCGTCGGGCACCGGCAACCGTGGCGTGGTCGACGGCATCGGCGAGCGCATCGCCGAGCGCGCCGACGTGATCGTCGAGGCGGACGACTACGTCGCGTCCATCCAGCCGGAGCAGAGTGCCGAGACCCGCTACGAGCAGGGCGTCATGGTGTCGATGGTCGACAGCACCGGAGCCCTGATCCCACTGCAGGACGGACGCCGATCGGTCGTCCCCGCACCGACGCTGATCCGCAAGGGGCTCGACGTCGACCGGATCATGGGGCTGCTCGCGGACACGTTCACGAGCTGGGACTACCGGCAGGGTGAGTACTACTGAGCCCGCACGAGAGGACTTCCGTGGGCCGGCAGCACCTGTCGCGTGAGGACGCCTCGAGCCGCATCACCGCGTTCGTGTACGGCAACATCGTGATCCTCGGCACGATCGCACCGATGGTCCCGGACACCGCCGAGAGCGGTCGGGGGCTCTGGTACGTCCTCGCCACCGCGTTCTCGACCTTCCTCGCACACACCTTCGCCGAATCGGTCGGACGACGTGCGCGGAGCGACCACCGCCTCACCGGGGAGACCGTCCGCGCCGAGCTGCGAGATTCGCTGCCCATCCTCACCTCCGGTTTCCCGCCGGCTGCCGTCCTCGCCTACGCCTGGCTGACCGGCACGTCCGGGCTCGTGGCCGAGATCATCGCGATCGCGTACCTCGTGGTCCGGCTCGCGCTCCTCGGGCCCGTCGTGGCCAGGCTCCGCGGGGAGAACCCGTCCCCGCGGACGTTCGTGGCCGGCCTCGTCCTCGCGCTCGTCGGTGTCGGCATCGCGCTGGTCAAAGCGGGTCCGGGCTTCTGAGGCGAGCGTGCGCGGGAGCACGGGAGCGCGGGAACCTCGACGCCTCGCGCCGTCACGTGGCCTGGCCGTCGGCGACGGCCGCGACGGCTTCGATCTCGACCAGCTGGTCGTCGTAGCCGAGCACCGTGACCCCGAGCAGGGTGCTCGGCACGTCGTGCGTACCGAAGGCATCGCGCACCACGTGCCATGCGGTGACGAGGTCGGCCTGCCGCGAGGACGCCACGAGCACCCGGGCGTTCACGACGTCCTCGATGGACGCACCTGCGGCACGCAGCGCCTCCTGCATCGTCTCGATGCACCGGGCAGCCTGGCCCGCGTAGTCGCCGACCGCGACGGTCGACCCGTCCGGGGCCAGCGGGCAGGCCCCGGCGAGGAACACGAGCCGCGTCCCGGTCGGCACGGTGGACGCGTACGCGTACTGCGCCGCATCGCTCAGGACGTCGGATCGGATGAGACGGACAGCGCTGGCCATACCGGTCATCCTGCCAGCAGCGACGTTCGACCTCGGTGGCGTCAGGCGCAGTACTCGTACGGCAACATCGCGACCGACCCCACCCAGATCGCCCCCACGGTGGTGCCGTCCGTCCCCAGCTGGAACGTCATGTAGCGCCCGTCGGCCTGCACGCTCCACATCGAGTACGGCCCCTGGTCCCCACCGTAGGTGCCGGTGTACTGCAGGTCCGGGTACGCGGAGCGCACCTCGGTCAGGGGCGCTCCGATGCCGATCCCGGCGTCGGTCTCGGGCGAGTTCGTCGTCACCGGGTCCGACCCCACCCCACCGATGGTCACCCCGGCGACCTTGCCGTCGCGGGGGATGACGATGAGCCCGGGGGCGTCGGATCGCTCCCAGAACGTCGTCTCCGGGCTGGCCGGGCACGCATCCGTACTCCGGGTGTAGGCGGCTGCCAGGTCGTCGATCTCGCCCTGCACCGGACCACCGAGGGCGATCGGTCCGACCTCGTCGGTCGAGATGGTCCACGTCGCGGGGTCCGACAGGCTGAAGGCCGTGTCCGTCTCGGTCGGGGTCGGAGTTGGGGTCGCAGTGTCGGGGTCAGCCGGCGCCTCCGGGGTCGCAGTCGCAGTCGCGGTCACGGTCCGGGTCGGCGTCGCAGCCGGTGAGCCGGAACAGGCGGTCAGCGCCATCGCTGCGATGAGCCCGAGGGTCACCCCGGCGGTCCGGGCGGTGCCGTTCACGCGGCCCCCGCCGCACTGCGCCGCTGCCGGTCAGGCGGGAGCTGGGGGCCGAGTTGCTGCACGGTCCTCCAGCTGCCGATCCGCGGGTCGAGCCGGACGGCGTCACCGCACTCGTCGCAGTGCGCCGCTCCCGCCTCGCCGAGCAGGATCTTCGCGCCGTCGTGGACGAACGGGTTCGGGTTGCCGGGCATCGTCTGTTTCCCTCCGTCGGCGGATGTCGAAGGGTCCCCGCCCGCAGGCGGGGACCCGACCGGCGCGCGCTCCGGAGAGCCGCAGCGCCGGCCGATGACCCCCGCGCCGTTGCGATGGCCGATCCACCGTACGTCGAGCCTCCACGAGGAACGGAACCCCTCGTCCGCCATCGCAACCAGAGCGTTACACAGCTTCCGACGCAGCGATCAGTCGGCGTCCTCGACGTCGAACACGACGACCCGCGCACTCGCCGCACCGATGAACTCGGCCACCGGCCGGTGCTCCGGGTGCGGCAGGTACCCGGCGAGCGCGGCACGATCGCGGAACCGGACGACGAGCATCCAGTGGAACCCGCCCTCCAACCCCTCGGTGCTCACGCTCGTGCCGGCCTGCACCGACTCGACCCCCTCGACCCGTGGCAGGTGCTCGCGCGACGAGGCCGTGGCCTCGGACGACCGGTCCTCCCCGTCCCACTCGACCAGCACGGTGTGCGTCACTCCGGACACGTGGTCCCCTTCCTCGAATGCAAGAACGCCAGAACGCCAGAACGCCAGAACGCCAGAAAGTCAGATCAGAACGCCGGCGTCCCGCCCGCGATCGTGATCGTCGACCCGGACTGGTAGCTCGACTCCGGGCTGACCAGGTGCACGTAGGCGGCACCGAGCTCGGCAGGCTGACCGGGACGGCCGAACGGCGAGCTCTCACCGAAGTGCGACACCGTCTCGGCGTCGTCGGAACCCGGCTGCAGCGGCGTCCACACCGGCCCCGGCGCGACGGAGTTCACACGGATGCCCTTCGGCGCGAGCTGCTGCGCGACGGCCTCGGTGAAGAGCTTGATCGCGCCCTTCGACACGGCGTAGTCGATCTTGTCCGGCGAGGGCGTGGACGCCTGGATCGAACCGGTCGTCACGATGGTCGACCCGGGCTCGAGGTGCGGCACGGCGGCCTTGGTCAGCCAGAACAGCGAGTAGATGTTGGTCTTGAAGGTGGAGTCGAACATCGAGGTGTCGAGCGTGAGGATGTCCTCGTTGCTCTCCATGCGCCCCGCGACCATGACCAGGGTGTCGAGGCCGCCGAACTCGTCGACGCCCTTCTGCACCAGGTCCGTGCAGTACTGCTCGTCGGAGATGTCCCCGGGGAACAGCACGGCGCGACGACCCTCGGACTCGAGCAGGTCGCGGACCTGTTCCGCGTCCTCCTGCTCGTCCGGCAGGTACGAGAGCACCAGGTCCGCACCTTCGCGCGACAGGGCGATGGCGGCGGCACGGCCGATGCCGGAATCGGCACCGGTGACGATGCCGCGGTACCCCTTCAGCCGTCCGAGCCCGACGTAGCTCTCCTCGCCGTGGTCGGGCTTCGGGTCCATCTTCCACGCGGCGCCCGGCAGCGACTGCTCCTGCTTCGGGTACGGCGGTGCCGGGTAGAGGGTGTTCGGATCGCGCTTCTCGTACTGGCTCATGGCCCCACTGTCGTCGCAGCGCCCGCACGGGCGCTCAGCTGGTGGGTGGGCGGACGCCGAGCAGGCGACCCCGGTTCTGGAGACGGGTGGGGACGCCACTGGAGGCGCGGTGCCAGCTGACACCGCGCCTCCAGTCGGTCAGGTGGTTCAGACGCCGGCCGTGGTGCGGATCCAGGACGAGGCCTGCGACAGCAGGGCGTAGTTCGAGCCGGCCTTGGTGTTCGCACCCGGGTCGGCGCTGTCGCCGGTGGAGCAGACGGCGACGACCTTGCCGTTCACGAGCAGCGGGCCGCCCGAGTCACCGTGGTTCGAGGCGCCGGTCACGCCGGTGAGGTGCTGGGCACGACCGCTGAAGGCGTCGGTGCTCGCGCCGGTGAGCGAGACGGTGGCCTGGTACAGGCCGTCGGACTGGGTCGCGTTCGCACGCAGGCCGTAGCCCTGGATGGTGCCGGTGCCGCTCGACTTGGCCGTCGCGGTGAGGTCGAGGGGTGCGTAGGTGGACAGCGAGTAGGCGGTCCGCAGGTGCACGAGCGCGATGTCACCCGCCGGCGAGGCGCTGACGCGGTCGACGGCGACGGCCGTGCCGCGGTTGACGGTGGAGTTCGAGTGGTACACGTTCATCGCGCCGATGCCGTCGATGCAGTGCCGGGCGGTGAGGATCCACGAGGCGTTGAGCTGCTCGCCGGTGCAGTTGCTGACGTAGCCTGCGGGGATGCTCCCGCCCGAGGCTTCGAGCTGCACCGCCCACGAGGTGGTGGGGGCCTTCTCGCCGCCGACGACCTTCGTGCTGACGGGCAGCGCGGACGCGGGCGAAGCGGCGAACACGCCGGCGGTGATGACGGCGACCGCGGCGAACGCGGCTGCGATGGACTTCTTCATGACGACTCCTCTGTCGGTGAAGCACCTGCCAGTTGCTCTGTGCAACTGATGCGTCATCCTGACCCCTCGTCAGGGGTCGCACCAGTCCGCACTTCGACGGACGCGGCTCCCGGAAGGGTCGTCCCGGGCTGGCCGGCGGTCGTCCGGTACGCGAACTGGCTGAGCCGTGCGCCATCGGTCTGGTCGTAGCGTCGAAGCATGACGACCAGTGACGCGATCAACCTGCCGGATCGGTTGGTGCCGGCTCTGGACACCGACCTCGAGGTGCTCGACGCCATGGACCGCGTGATCGCGGCGTGCGTGGAGGGGACCTCGGCGACGGAGGCGGGGGTCGTGCTCGCGGACCGGTCCGGTGCGCTGCAGGTCGCCGCCTCGACGAGCGAGCGCAGCAGCGAGGCCGAGGAAGCGCAGCTCGGCACGAACGAGGGCTCGTGTCTCGACTGCTACCGGACCGGGAAGACCATCGACGTGCCCGACGTGTCGACGCACGAGTCGGAGTGGCCGGAGTTCTCAGCGACGATGCGTGAACGCGGGCTGCACGGCACGTTCGCCGAGCCGATCCGTCTGCGGGACCGGACCATCGGCTCCCTGTGCGTCTTCGCCGACCACACGCGCGGGCACAGCGACCAGGACGTCGTGCTGATGCAGCTGCTCGCCGACGCGGCTTCGGCTGCCCTGGTCCGACAGCGCGACCGCGGGGTGTCGGCCACGATCGAGGAACAGGTCGAGGACGCGCTCGAGGCCCGGGTGCTCCTCGAACAGGCCAAGGGCGCACTCGCCTACCGCCGGGGCATCCGCATGGACGAGGCGTTCCAGATCCTGCGACGTGCTGCTGCCGGTGCGGGCCGCGGGATCCGGGCCATGGCGGAGGACGTCGTGCACCGTGGTGCCGACCTCGGCAGCACCGGCTAGGCCCGTCGGGTCCGCGGCCCGTCCGGCTCCGTCCGCAGCACCAAGCCGTGGTGGTCGGTGGTGAGCGTCACCGCGACCACCTCGCCGAACGCGTCGCCGTCGAGCTGCACACGCTCCGGGGTGTCCACGGTCAGCCGTAGCGTCCGTGCCCGGGTGTACCGAAGCGCGCGCGAGGTCGGCAGGACCCGGGCCAGGAGCCGCCCGAACCGGGTGCGCGCGAAGAAGCGGTTGAGCGTCAGGGCGTACCCGACCTTGGTCCAGCCGAACCACCCGGCCGGCCGGAACGCCACGGCGTCGAGGATGCCGTCGTCCGGTCGGGCCGCGGGGAGCAGCAGGATGCCCGCGGTCAGGGTGCCGCAGTTCCCGACGATGATCGTGTGCGCGCTCATGCTGCGGAGCGGGCCGTCGTCGATCCCGTAGTGCACCGGGATCTGCCGGTTGCCGATCACGGACCGGGCGATGGGATCCGAGTAGGCGACCCACCCGAACCGCTTCTTCACCCACGCGTTCGTGTCCGCGGCCATGCTCGCATCGAGCCCGATGCCGGTCATCACCAGGAACGCGTGCGACGTCGTGACGCCTGCCGGGTCGGTCAGGTCGGCCAGTCCGACGTCGATCGGGCGGTCCGTCCCGCTGAAGCCCGCTCGGACCGAGCGCACCAGGTCGCCGAGGGGCAGACCGAGGTTCCGCGCGAACAGGTTGCCGGTGCCGCTGGGGACGAGCGCCACCGGGGTCCCGGTGCCACGGAGCTCCGCGGCGACGACCCGGAGCGTGCCGTCACCACCGGCGACCAAGACGACGCTCGGGTGGGCGTCGCGCGCGGCCCGTGCAGCAGCCCGGCCGTCGTCGTCGGCGCTCGTCACGAACCAGAGCGACTCGGCCCAACCGTGTGCGCGCTCCTCGGTGCGGAGCACTGCCCGGAGCCGGGCCTGGTCGATCTTGGTCGGGTTCACGACCACCGCTGCTCGCAGCTGGTGGGGTTCGTTCGGGAGGCTCGGCACGGGGCGGGGCGGGGGTCAGTGGATCCGGAGTTCGGTGATCATCGGGCAGACGAAGGGGTCGCGGGCGGCGAGGCCGACGCGGTTGAGGTACCGGACGACGATGCCGTAGGAACGCAGCAGCGTGGTCTCGGTGTAGGGCACGTCGAGGGTGTCGCAGTGGTCACGGACGAGCAGGCGGGCCTGCTTCAGCGCCGGACGCGGCATCGAGGGGAACAGGTGGTGCTCGACCTGGTAGTTCAGCCCACCCATCAGGAACGACACCCACCAGCCGCCACGGATGTTGCGCGAGGTGCGCACCTGGCGGGAGAAGAAGTCGACCTTCGCGTCGTGCGCGATCGTCGGCATGCCCTTGTGGTTCGGGGCGAACGAGGCACCCATCATCACGCCGAACACGGCCAGCTGCACCCCGAGGAACGCACACGCCATCCCGAACGGCAGGAACCAGAACACCACTGTCAGGTAGATCGCGAAACGCGCCACCAGCAGGATGCCCTCGAGGACCCGCCCCCGGACGTCACTGCGCCCACCCGTCCCGCGGAGCACCGACATGACGGCGGCCCGGTGCAGGTTGATGCCCTCGAGCGTGAGCAACGGGAAGAACAACCAGCCCTGGTACTGCACGAACACCCGGAGCGGCCCGTTCTTGACCGCGGCGGCGTCCTCCGGCAGGAACCGGATCACGTCCGGCGCGATGTCCGGGTCCTTGCCGACGGTGTTCGGGTTGCCGTGGTGACGGGTGTGCTTGTTCATCCACCACGAGTAGCTGAGGCCCACCAGGAACGTGCCGACCCAGCGGCCAGCGCGGTCGTTCCACTTCTGGGACGCGAACACCTGACGGTGCGCGGCCTCGTGCGACAGGAACGCGAACTGCGTGAACAGCACACCCAGGGCACCGGCCACGATCAGCTGGAACCACGAGTCACCCAGGAACGCGAACGCGACCCAGCACGCGGCCGTCGCCACGACGAGCGCGGAGAACAGCGCCCAGTAGAACCCCCGACGGCGCTCGAGCAGCCCGGCTTCCTTCACCTGCGCCAGCAGCGCGGAGTACGACGAGGTGCCGCCGGTCCGCGGTCCGGCCGGGGAGCCGGTCTTCCGGTAGCCGCCGGTGAGGGGTTTCGAGCTGGTCTCCCGCTGCGGGCTGGTACCGGCGTGCTGCGTCGTCATGGATTCCCTGGTCGTCGTCGGAATGGAGGAGCGTCCCGGCGGCCGGGGTCTGGGGCAGCTGGTCCAACGCTAGAGCCGCCGCGCTCCTCGGTGCAAGCCACAGGTCCGCGTGTCCGCTGCTCGGCTACGGTTGTCCCGCCTGCTCGACGGAAGGACCGTTCCCCACATGACCGAGGTACGCGAAGCACGACTGGTCGAGACGTTCGTGACCCTCACCGACAGCCTGGTGGCGGACTACGATGTGGTCGACGTCCTGCAGACGCTGGTCGACCGGGCGGTCGAGTTGTTCGACGCCGCCGCGGGCGCGATCCACCTGCTCGACCAGCAGGACGAGCTGCGGGTCGTCGCCTCGACGAGCGAGCGCAGCAGCTTCATCGGTCTGCTCCAGCTCAACGCCGGCGAGGGGCCCTGCCTCACCGCCGTGACCACCGGCCGGCTGGTGACGTCGGAGAACGCCGACGACCTGCGGCAGCACTGGCCGCGGTTCGCCGAGGCCTCGCGGGCGCGCGGCTACGCGGGGGTCCACGCCATCCCGCTCCGGCTGCGGGACACCACCGTCGGGTCGCTGAACCTGTTCCGCGAGACCGAGGGGGCGCTGAACGGAGCCGATGCCCGGGCCGCCCAGGCCCTCGCCGACGTCGCGACCATCAGCCTGTTGCAGCAACGGACCCTCGAGCACGCGACCCTCACCGCGGAGCAGCTCCAGCGTGCGCTCGACAGCCGGGTCGCCATCGAACAGGCCAAGGGGTACCTCGCACGTGCGGCCGGGGTCGACGTCGAGCAGGCGTTCGGCATGATCCGTCGCTACGCCCGCGCCCACCAGCGCTCGCTGAGCCAGGTCGCCGCCGCCGTGGCGCGCGACGACGTCCCGCTCGCCGACCTGATCGGGGCCGGAGCGTCCTGAGGGTTCGCTCGGGACGCTCCGGACCGCGCACGGCTACTTCGTCGTCGTGAAGGTGCCCCGGGCCCGCTGGTCCGAGCCGTATCCACGGGCGTGCACCACGTGCGTACCCGGCGCCAGCGCCGCCACGGCCTTCGTGATCTTCAGGCGGACCTTGCCGTCGGCGTTGGCCGTCGTGCGGGTGGCCCGACCGCCGTCGATGCTGACGGTGACCGACTCGCCGGCGCGGAACCCCGTCGCCGAGATCGCGACCTTGGCACCCTTCCGGCTGCTCGTCGGCGTCACGGCGATGGCCGTGCTGGTCGCCTGTGCCTCGGCACACGCGTCACCCGGGGTCCCGACCGCCGGAGCGGACGCAGTCGGCCGTCCGTTCACGCTGCGTACGCCGTCGTCCTCGCGGATGCGCATCGTGCCGACCGAGTCACCGATCACCGAACCACCCTGGGTGTTGCTGAGGGTCATCGCGTAGTCCGATGTCCGCGAGAACGACGGCGTGCGGTCCCCGTTCACCGAGACCGCGACCGTGCGGCAGACCTCACCGGGCTGGAACGTGACGGGCTGCACCGCCGGGCGGATGCGCCCGTCGTACGCCTGGTCGAGGTCGAAGTACACGGTGGTGGCCTGCTCGGCCGGTCGGGAGAGCACGACCGCTGCCCGCACCACCGTGCGCGTGCGGCCCTCGTCGACGAACCGGTCCGCGATGCGTGCGGCGGGACGTTTCGTGACCACCGGGGTGCCGAGGGTTGCAGCGGGCACGAGCGACAGGTCGCTCAGCAGGACCCCACTGTTCTTCTGCGGGACGTCGATGGTCACCTCGCGCACCGACGTCAGGTCGATGCCGGTGAACGCGTCGAGGGGGATGCGCGCCTGCTGCAGGATCGTCTTGCGCGGGGCCATCCGGGTACCGGGGAGCAGCTGTCCGGCACGGCTGGTGTCGGACAGGCGTCGGGTCGCCACGGCACCGGTCGCGTCGCGGAGGGTGATCGAGACGTTCGCGTTCGTCGTCGCGGTGTCGTCCGGGGTGAGGCGGAGCGACAGCGCCTGGAACCCCGTGAAGTCACCGGCCGCCGGAGCCACCGGGACGTGCACCTGGCCGCCGGTCGCCGCCTTGGTGGGCGAGACGTGCAGGGCGGGGGTGGCCGGCACCGAGGACGCCAGGTACGCCGGTGTGTAGTCCGGAGCGTTGGACGAGATCGAGACGCACGCCGGCAGGATCTGCTTCGCGGGCAGGTTGTCGGTGCTCGCGCAGGTCTTCGTCGTCAGGGCGCCGGTCGTGGTGATCGCCGGGTTCGCGGTGTCGAAGAGGGCGAGGTCGCGCCGGCTCGCGCCGGGCTGGGAGGCGCTCACCCGGATGTCGGCCGTGCCCAGGGCGGCGGGCTGGCGGTTGGTGCCGTCGAACATCGGCAGGAACTGCTGCTCACCGTCGAGCGTCAGGCGGAAGAAGCCGCTGATCAGGCTCGTGCCGACGGCGTACTGCTGGTCGGACGAGAGCCGCGTGGTGCGCTTCGCCTTCGCCCCGCAGACCGCGTCGGACTCGTCGTACCAGTCGTCCGACGACGCCTTCGCGTACTTGCCCGGCGTCCACGTCGTGTTGAAGAAGTTGTGGTTCGCACCCATCACCAGGACCGAGGAGCGCAGGACGTCGTCCCCGAAGGCGGTGCGGGAGTCGTCGTAGAAGTGCTGGCCCTGCAGGTCGGACACGTCGCCGTCGCAGTACGGCAGGACGACCGCCGTGTTGGTGTCCGGCAGGGTCATGCGCCCGAAGTCGGTCGGCGCCAGGGGCAGGACGGCACGGATGCCGAAGGGGTTCGTGCGCTGCGGGTTGAGCAGGGCCGCGCGGACCACGCCGTCACCACCGCGTGAGTGGCCCATGAGGCCGACGTCCTGCAGGTCGAGCTTGCCGGTGAGCAGCGGCGAGAGCCGGGGCTCCTGTCCGGCGTCCGCCCGCTGCAGCAGACTGAGGTGGTCGAGGACGAGCTGCCCGCGGGCCACCGCTCCGCCGTCGTCCGAGTAGCTGCCGTCGAGGGCGTTGATCGCGTTCGCGGAGATCGACACGACGACGTTGCCGTGGCTCGCCAGCGCGGTCGCCGCCGCGTTGTAGCCGAGGTAGCTCGGGATGTCGGTCTGTCCCTTCCCGCACGGCCACGCCTTCGGGTTGTACGTGCCGCCGTAGCAGGCCTCGTGGCGGCCGTGCAGGAACACCACGACCGGACGCTTGCCCGGGGCGTCCTTCGGCACGAAGACCGCGGCACGCATCTCGCCCTTGCGCCCGAAGCCCTTGATCGTCTCTGCTTCGTTGCCCAGGTCGTAGTCGGCCCGGGTGACCGCGTACTGGCCCGCGGCCGCCGGGTCGTCGGTCAGGGGCGCCGGGGCTTCGCGCGGCGCGACCGTCTGCGGCGCGGTGGCGGCCTGCCGGTTGCCCTGCAGGTCGGTCTCGCCCGTCCAGCCGAGCTCGACGCTGCGGGCATCGGCGACCGCGGGGTCCGTCGTGGTGACCGTGAGCTGCCGCTGGTCGAGGCTCGTCTGCGCGACGCCGATGTCGGTGCCGTCCACGAGCAGGACGGGGGCCGCCGCACGGAGCGGCAGGGGGTCGGCGAGGGTCAGGACGACGGTGTACCCGCCGTCGGTCGGCGTGACCGTCCAGTCGTCACCCTGCGCGACGGGCGTGCCCGGCGTCGTGATCGTGGTCGTCCCCGTCGCGGCGGTGGACCCGTCGCCCGGCGCGGCCGTGGCCGGCAACGCCGCGATCGTGCCGGAGACGGCGAGCGCCCCGGCGATGAGTGTCGAACACGCGATCTGCAGCGCGATGGTGGAACGGTGTCTCGGCGAACGGTTCACGTCGGATCTCCCCTGGTGCGACGGGCATGCGCCACCGCACGCTCCGTCGCCAACAGTAGGGAGCGCGCTGCTCGCCGCGGATCGTCCTGGAGGATGAGGTGACGGCTCAGTCCCTGAGGGTCCTCACGGGTGCGACCACCGGGTGCCGGGCGAGTAGTGGCCCCGGCCCGGCACCGTGTGCCGGATGCCGCCGGCCGGGTCCGGCACGTCGCCGCCGTACCGCGGGATCACGTGCAGGTGGGCGTGGAACACCGTCTGCCCGGCTGCCGCGCCGTCGTTGAACCCGACGTTGTACCCGTCGGGTCGGTACCGGTCGTCGAGCACCAGCTTGAGTGCGCGCACGAGCCGCGTCATCGCGGCGACCTCGTCCGTGGTGGCGTCGAACCACGACACCACGTGGCGCTTCGGGACGACCAGGCTGTGCCCGGGCGAGACCGGGTTCAGGTCCAGCAGCGCGACGACCAGGTCGTCCTCGACGAGCCGGGAGGCCCGTGGCACGTCGTCGAAGACACAGTCGGTCCGCATGCCCCCATGCAATCGGGCACGTGGACCGACCGCAAGGCCGGTGACGGCACGCAGACGGCCCCGCGACCAGGGTCGCGGGGCCGTCGATGGTACGGGTGGATCAGATGCGGCCGACGGTGCGGCGACGACGACGCAGCAGGACCATGAGCGTTGCACCCGCGGCGAGCAGTGCCGCGGCGATGCTCAGCGGGACGGTCGGGTCCGAGCCGGTGAACGCGAGCTCACCGGTGGGCTGGTCGGTTCCGCCGCCACCGCCGCCGCCGGCGCCTGCGGGGCCGCTCGGGGTGGCGGTGGGCACCACTGCGGGTGCCGTCGGGGTGGGTGTCGCGGTGGGCACCGGTGCCGGGGCGCGGACCGTGATGGTGACCGTCTGGGTGTCGTCCGGGCTGGTGCCGTTCGACGCGGTGATCGTCACGGTCGAGGTACCCGGGGTGGTCGGGGTGCCGGAGATGACGCCGGTGGTGCTGTCGATCGTCAGGCCGTCGGGCAGGCCCGTGGCGGTGAAGGTCGGGTTCGGGGTACCGGTCGCGGTGACGGTGGACGAGTAGGGCACGTCCACGGTGCCGTCGGACGGGGTGCCCGAGGTGATGGTCGGCGACTCGGACGGCGTGCCCGGTGCGGGGCAGCCGTTGGAGGCCGTGATCGTGTTCGTGTCGAGGGTGACCGCGCCGGTGCGGGCCAGCAGTCGGCCCTGCACGGTCGCGCCGGTGGTGGCGGTCACGGACTGCTGCGCCAGGACGGTGCCCTGGAACTGGGCGCCGGTGCCGACGGTGGCGGAGCTGCCGACCTGCCAGAACACGTTGCACGAGCTGGCGCCGCCGGTGATCACGATCTGGCTGGCGGACCCGATGGTCAGGGTCGACGCGGCCTGGAACACCCAGACGGAGTTCGCGCTGCCGGCGAGGGTCAGCGCACCGTTGTTCGCCAGGGCGAGGGCGCCACCGGAGTACACGCCGGGTGAGAGCGAGAGGCCGTTCAGCTCGGTCAGACCGGTCTGGGTCGGGGAGAGCGACGCGGCGACGTTGTACGCGGTGGTGGTGTCGCGCTGGGCCTGTGCGGCCGCGGCGTCGGTCTGGTGCGTGGTGCCGTTGACGACGCCGTTCGGTGCGCCGCCGAAGCCGGTGATGGACGTGCCCGGCGACAACCCGAGGTCGCCGTTGATCACGGAGGGGCCGGTGTTCGTGACCGCGCTCGCGCCGAGGACTCCGTAGGTCGATGCGGTGCCGAGGTTGACCGGACCGTCGATGACCGTCGCGGCGGATGCTCCGCCACCGGTCCCGAGGGTGACCAGCGCGGCGACGGCAGCCGCCGACACGACCAGGAGGGAACTGCGTCTGAGATGGCGAGCCTGCACGGTCCGACCGCTTCCTGCAAGGAGAGGCGGGGTGACGTCGGCGACGAGCGCGCATTCTCGGTGGCTCGAAGTATGCGCTTCTCCACAGTGATTACCTAGGAATGTCTGAACATTCGCCCAAAGCCTGGCAGTTGGCCTGGCTGCCTAGGCGATCCCGGCCTGTGAGCGCATGCTCACCACAGGTTGACCGGCCGCTCTCACCAGCGGACGGGTAGGGAGTTCGGGTCTCCCGTCAGCCGGTGCGGCGCCGGTCCCGGGTAGGACCGGTCGCCCACCCCCGGACACACGGCGAAGGGCCCCGCGATCGGGATCGCGGGGCCCTTGCTGGTGCCGGGTGCTACTTGATGACGACCTTGATGGTCGGGCTGGTGCTCGTGCTGAGCTCCGAGGTCCCGGCGAAGACGGCGTGCAGGTTGTGCGTGCCCTTCTTCAGCGGGAGCTTCGACGTGACCACGCCGTTCTCCACCGTGACGGTGGCGAGGCGCTTCGAGCCCTGGTAGATCCGGGCGGTGCCGTCGACGCTGAAGCCGGTGGCCTTCACCTGGACGGTCGCCTTGCCGCCGCTGTACTTGATGGCGGTGCGGGACGGGGCCTTCTCGACGGTGACCGTCATGGCCTTCGCCGTCTTCGAGTTCGTTCCCGAGTACACCGGGTCCGCGTTGACGAACGAGGCCGTGACCGCGTGCTTGCCGATGGCGAGCGTCTTCGGCAGCGTCATGCTCGCCGCGCCGTCCTTGACCGGGGCGGTGCCGAGGACCTTGCTGCCGTCCTTGAACGTCACGGTGCCCTGCTGGGTACCGATGCCACCGGCGATGGTCGCGGTGACCGTGGCCGGCTTGGCGGTGCCGTAGGTCTGCTCCGCGGCCGACGCGGTGAGCGTGGTGGTCGTCGTCGGCAGCGTGGCGTGCAGGTTGAACTTGTCGACCGTCGAACCGATCGCAGCCGGGTCGGCCGTGGCCGTCGGCTGGAGGGTCACACCGCAGCTGTCCACCTTGCCGTGCTGCACCGCCGAGTTGAGCGT
>Ga0265797_10005001_pt1 | contig 19696 bp, 27 predicted proteins | sample P2T30metagenome_FD_192433 | JGI IMG/M metagenome (GOLD analysis project Ga0265797, IMG submission 192433) | Plant litter microbial communities from East Loma Ridge, Irvine, California - P2 T30 | ecosystem: Environmental > Terrestrial > Plant litter > Unclassified | place: USA: California...
TTTCAACACCACCAGACGGCCCTGGGCATCGTTGACCGAGCCTCCAGTTCAGCTCCATCGCGCCTGTTGACTGTCGAACGACGACTCCATCTCCGCCTTGAACGCCATACTCATCCAGCCCGACACCCACGGCCAACTGCTCACAGTCACTCACCTCGACCACTACGCACCCGCACCGCCGGACCAACCCACGCCCGCAAGGCCTTGCATGTGTCCACGCCTCGGTGTATAGGACTCCAGTGCGACACACACAAATCGGGAACATCGACCCACGCGCACTACTAACCAAACCAGCACATCACCACCATGGTCTACATCAGATTCGCCTCCGTCTTTGCGGCGGCCTCGATGGTCATGATGGCCGCCGCTGCGGACGAACAGCCGACAGCAACCAAGATCAAGAACCCCATCACCACACCAACAGTCACCCTGCCAGCAAGTGCCATGACCAGCATCGGTTGCTTTGAGACCTCAACCCCACTCGAGAACCACGGTCCATACGGTTTCCAGTCGCCTGGTAACTGCCAACTCGTTTGCCTGGAGCAAAACAAGGACGTCATGGGCCTGTCCAACGGCAAGGAATGTTGGTGTGGTGACGAGATACCCGCCAAAGATTGGCAGACTAAGAACGAGACATGCGGTACCCCCTGTGCCGGCGACGATACGTCGCTATGTAAGCTGATCGTCTCTTCTCATGCCGCTCGGTACTGACAGTGCATAGGTGGTGGAAAGAACGTCTTGTGGGTCGTTCTCACAGGAAACACTCTGAACCCGGTCGACTATTACGAGCCCGACGTGTCCAGCAGCAGCTCAGCAGCACCAAAGCCGTCGTCTGCTGCGCCAACATCCACCGCTGCCGCCCAAGCGTCGGCCACTCCATCCGAGGCGCCCAAGGAAGACGAAGACAGCAAACCAAACACAGTCGCCATCGCAGTGGGTGTAGTCGTCGGCATACTAGCCCTTGCCTCCATCATGTTTGGTGTATGGTTCCTACTGCGCCGGAGACGTCAGCACCAAGCAGAAGAAGACTATCGTCGCAACGCCGCCAACGTGAATGCTTTCGTCAACGGTGGCAAGCTACACACCAGCAACTCGTCCATGAACGACTCTCGTCTGGACCCAAGTTTCGTTGACCGGAGGCAGAGCAACGGCAGTATTGCAGACAACGAGGACTACTCGAGGCGGATATTGAAGGTATGCGATCCATGATGCTGCGTGGCGGAATGTAGCCGACTAATCCTCTGTCAGGTTACCAACGTATAAGTGCCTTAGCCAAGGCAATTAGCGCAACACGTGCGCTCTTCACGTCGACCCTTTTACACGACTGGCGTCGCTGACGAACACCTCAATACCCCGACCACGCATACACCTAATCTCCTTCATACATGTCTCGCACCACGATGCGCGCGATCACGCTTTGACGACGAGAGTAAGAAACATCTTGCGATTTAGCCCGTTACTATTCAGTACACGACGGAACCACCATACCGTTGTTGAGACCAGCATTTGACGAGGATAAAGAAAGATTTGTGGCGGCTGCAGCGAAGAATCTTTTCCCCCTCTCTTGTGTTATATCCAAACTTTTCTTTTTTCCTCATCTAGGCGTTTATGGGGTGTTAGATACCGGGCAATTGAATGGGTCACTTATAAACTCCATCCGGCGCACAAGAGCACCACGGTCGCTCCCTTGTCTTTGTTCTTTGTTATATGGACGGTAATTTCGTCCACGCCATTCCTTTACCCTGAGGGCATTAGTTTCTGTCCTGCCGCTCTCTACCCACATGTGTGCTCCTCTTGTCTGTCGCCATGTAGCCACCACCATCAACAAGCACCCCCCGTTTTCTAGCTACTCTATCTACCACCTCCGCCAATCAAAATTACCATAAATCAGTCTCCTTGTCTGTCCTCATGCTGTAACTTTTGCAATCAAGTCTCGCTGGCTTCTAACAATCTCTTCATCACAACACATGACAAGTATCTTAGGCACAGCCACACAGACAACGTCATGAATACAGTATGATATCCAGGCCCTGTGCGCCAATATCGCACATGGTTGTGTGTCACACGAGCATTCACTGTGCACCAGCCACCCCTAGCTACTAGCCCCAACATCTTCAGCCTCAGCCTTGCGCATCACCATTAAAACGTTGCTCAGATACCACCAATAATACGTCGTTTCCTTGCCCACCCCATACTGTTCGCGTCGATCGTCTGGATAATCTTCACCCTTTTCGATGAGGGACCAAGGTCACGCGAATTAGGATTGAAACGCTCCTACAACACAGTAGGAAACACTAGGTTAAGAGCCAGTTGATCAAGGAAACTGAGCAAGTGAGAGGCTGACCGCCTTTTCCCCGCATTCTTCTCGGTAAATGTCGCAAAGAAATGACATGCACGCAAAGAGCCCTCGTTGCCGGAAGTCCGTTGTTTGTGGCTGGGTAAGGTGGAGCAGTTCGGTGGATTTCGGCTTTGCTCTTGTTTCACGACCCTCATCCTCCTCGTTTCTCGCTCTCGCCGTGAGGCTGAGGAGGGTACAATGATCTCCCCGAGGTAGTGTACAAATTTCCCGACCTGAGAGAGTCAGCTTGCTTCTGTTTTTGTAATCTCTGCTTTTTTCGGCCTTGTGCTGGCTACCTGCGTCGGTGCGTGCAGGCTAGGAAATGAAGGAATTCTGCATTGGAGGGTGGGGAAAGGCCTTGGAACCTAAGCATCTAGACAGACATTGATGGTTTTTTCATGCGGTGCGGATGATACTGACTCTGGTACTCGGTACATTAAAGTACAGCCGAGGTGAGGGCTTCTTTTTTTTTCTTTTTCATGATGCTTTGAAGTCCTAGGGTTTGAAACTGGACTGAAGCTGATGTCAACGAGTTGGCACAGTGGTAGGCGTCTTCAGCCTGGAAACGCGAATGCGAGTATGCTGAACCATTCGGTATTGGTGCCACGAAGTAGCTTGGTGTTTCTGGGTTGAGGCCGAAGATGTAACCGAAACGTGTCCACCATGTTTTACATCAACGTGGAGATCAGCAGTAGGCCGTCTTCAATGCTGCCAAAGGGCTTCACCGGGCTAGCTGCGTTCATGTTGAGTTCATCCGGTAGGCATATCGGACGTATATATGAGATGCAAGGAGCAAAGCATGAAACATGTACATGGTGAATATATCGCTTACATGCAGTCTTTGAGTGAATGGTCTTCGATCGTTGAGACCTTTCCAGTGAGATTCAAGACAAAATGACGTTCAGGAATGGATTGTAACAAAATATTAACACAAATTACCATCTCTATGTACTAGTGACGTGTATCACGCTGGGTATCAAGGGGTATGGAAGACGCATGAGCACGTGTGCTCACACGCTCTAACGAGAGAAAGAATCGCGGAGAAAGGTGTTGCAACATCCATCGCAAAGGTCATCACAAAAAGGCAACCCAGATGTATACCTGCTCTTTACCAAACCCATAGCCTGCCCTTGACCGGCCATTGTTCGTAAGCCCTTATCCTAGTCGTCCGATTCGTATTACTGCATAATCCATGACCCAATTTCGTTCAGTCGTTGCCATTACTTGATCAATTGTACTTCAGAAAAGTTGTGGGCTGCTGCGACGTTGTGGTTCCGGTGGGCATCCTAGCAGCACTCGTGGCATCACCGACAGTCGTCTTGGGATACTCACCCGGAACATGCAGATCACTAACGCTGATGTCGGTGTTTATCCGCTTACCCATTCCAGGGTGAACCATCTCGTCTGCAGCATCCACAAGGTCGACTGGAACGGGTCCCCCATTGACAGTCTTGCCAAAGGCAGGGGCGGCGCCGACCTCAGACTCGCCTAAAAAAGACGACGTGGTTGCTAGTGTATCTGGACTGCTGGCATGATGAGGCTGAGTCTGGCCACTGGAGATAGGTGCGACGATCGGGGCAGATGTTGGCTGCACAGCAGGTGCTGCAGACGGAGCTACGTAGCCAGTATCATCGATCTGGTCGGGGAGGATGTGATCCGGATGCCGTTCTGGAACCTGCGTAGGAGTAGCGTCTGAAAAGGCCGCTGCTCGAGACTGGTCAAACGGGTATTGTTGTGTTTGGTCCTGCTGATGTTGGGCATCGAGATGTTGCTGAGCCAACTGCTTCTTCCTGTATGCTTCGTTTGCAAGAACTCCAGTTGCTGCTCCTCCAACAGCAGGTGCCATCCAGTTACCGTAGTTGTTACTATCATGGCGTTGGATAGGTTGAGCATGCTCCAAGGATGGCTGGTTGACTGAGGCTGGTTGGACAGGGTAAGTCTGGGGAATGGGCGTGTACGAAGAAGGGTCAGTAGTCAGCGGATCATATGGCTGCTGAGTGGGTGGGTTTGGATTTACGAAATTGGTTTGGGGTTGATGCTGGATGGGCTGGGTATACTGGACTGGCTGGACCGGTTCGGGCTGGTAGGGTGCGGTTTGGGCAAGATACATCGGGTGAACCTCCTGTGGGGGACCTCCGGACATAGTTGTTAGATCATTGCCGACCTCTGAACTTCCACTAGATGGCGAGAGAGGCGCTTGTAAGTTACGGTTGACCATCAAATCAGACGGGAATCGCCCACCTGGAGAAGGCCGTGAAGGTCGCGGAGACTGGTCCCGAATGGCCTGTTCCTTCATCGACTGGTTGGCTGAGAACGGGACTGCATCTGCCTCGTCTTCTTCTAGACCGCCATCAGAGCTCGCTGAACGGGCGCTGCCAGCACTGGTGCTCCTGACGCTTGCATGGCGACGAACAAAGGCATTGCGCTCCTCTCCACTCTTCTCGGTCAAGGCCTTGATATCTTCAAACCACGCCACCATAGTTTCGTAAGTCTCTGCCCGGAATACCCAGGTGTGGCCACGGTGCATAGATCCAGCCTGACGGCCTTTGACAACGAACTTGTGGGAGGAACTTCCGGGCTGGGAACGAGAACCAAGCTTCTGGTCTGGCAGATACAAGGACATGACCGGAGGCTGAGTGTAGATGCGATCGGCCGATTTGAACTCGTGGATGTGCGTAGGAGATAGAACATACCTGCAAACGGTTAGATGAAGTGGTTTCACAGGAATAGGTTGCTTACCAGCCTGGCGTATAGGACTTGAGATACTTGCTCTTCCGCTCAAGCATGCCTGCCCTGACTTCGGTGGTAGCTGGGTGGTATTTTCCGGGGTACTGTATGTCTTCCAGTCTGCGCAGCGGCATGTCTGGGTTGACGAAGTGAGGGTCGCTCCTCACAAACCTGCTCCACTCGAGATCGCGCGGCATCGCAATCGGACCATTGCGCAACTTCTCTACCGTGTTGTACTGCTCATCGGCATCGCGCTTCAAGATACTAGCAAGAGCATTGTAGGCCTTCTGTACTTCACCAACAACGATGGATTCGAGTTCGCGGCCAGAGTTCTCAAGGTTGAGGTACGCCTGTTTACGTTAGTTATGAGTAGCCTATATGGGCCTGATGACTTACTCTGTGAAGATAATTCTCCTCGTCAATCTGTCTCTCGACTTGGCGCTCGACGCCCAGACGAACGACATAGGGATCTCCCTTGCCCGCGACAGCAGTGGGGTCAGAATCGACCAGGGCCAATGCCTCCTCAAGTGCTGTCACGCACTTCCTCGTAGTCTCCTTTTCCTTCTCGACGTTGTTCTTGAAGTCGCCTGAAAGCGATTTGATCTCCTTGATCTTTTGTGCAAGATCGGCTCTGAGGCCGCTGAGCTGATTGATAACATCTGCCTCAACGTCTCGCGCCTTGTTGGCCTCAAGAATGGCCTGCTTGTGGAAGTCGCGGAGAATACGGTTGGCGTCATTGAGGCCTCCTTCTACGAGAAGAGCGGCGGGCGCATTGGTGTTGTTGATCACGTTGGACACTTTGAGCAGCGACTTGGCGCGGTGTTCGTAGGAGGCTGCCACCTCGCGGAAGTAGGTGATGAGGTCTTTGAGGAACTTGCGCCAGGCTATCGGATGTCAGTGAGTTAGACAGGACAGTCACATGCGCCAACCTACTCTGAAATCGGTCTGCCAGTATCTCGGTGGGGGTGCCTTTGGTAGGCACGGGTGTGTAGAAGACACTGTCCTCGCGGTCGTAGCCGCGCTCTTGGTCGTCAATGGTCACGCCCCTAATGGATCCGGCATGCATGGATTTCCTGCTCCCGCTGCGCTTCATGCTTCCCGTCCTCTTGACTGAGCTTTTCTTCTTGAGGGTGCCACTGCGCGAAGGCGTTGCGCCCTGGTTCAGGGTGGAGGAGCGCGAGGAGGAGCGCTGGTGCATGTCACCGTCAAGGACAGACGAGCCCCGTGTGCGCGCATCGAAATCCTCCTCGAACCTCCCTAGGCGCGAGCGGTCATGTTGCGCGCCTGCCGGCGAGTTTGCAAAGTCGTTCACAGAGGAATTGCCATAGCCACGGCTGATGTGGGCAGGGTCTTCTATATGCGGTACGGGGTCGTACGAGGCCGAAGGGGTCACTGGTCGCTGCATCGCCATGGTGGGTGCTGGTCAGGCTCACTGCCTGGTCGTGGATACTGGCTGCAACGGTAAGGTAGACCCTGACGAATATATGTTAGGAGACGGTTCAGTTGGCAAACAACCCTGAGCCGCCGTCGCTGTGGCTGGCGATGACGTGTGGAGTCGCGCTAAGGGGTGAGCTGCCTCGGAGGGGTCGACGCGCAGATTGCGAGCGACGAATGGAGAATGGCGCCGTAGATCAGTACTTACAATTCTGTCCGGAGCCGCTGGAATTTTGCGTGTGCCTGAGGATGCTTGCGGTATCAAGAGGCAAACGTCAGGTTTATGAGTATTGAACAATAGCCGTCAACGGCGGCTTCGCGGCACTGAAGAGGCTCACCAAGATGCCTAGGTGATGTCATGTTCCCTTCAATGCTACGCGGACAGCAGCAGCCGCGCCACAGACTAAGACAATTCAAGGGTCGGGCACTGCTGCACGATGACGATCATGTCCGGAAGGTGTTGAACGGCCTATCATGACTTGCTTGTAACTCCATCCATTGCGCCGTTGGGTAGCCCCGTCGCGTCGATTGTCCTAGCAGCTGTCATGCGCGGGCTTGCGGAACACGTAGGCGAGCACAAGAGCATCTTCGTTGTTGCCAACTTCTTCATCTTGAGAGTTTTAGTTTCGATAGAGCGTCTCGGTGACTCTTCAGCTGCATCGTCCGTCGCCACATCCATTGCCGCTGGCCAAACACGTGGAGACTCTATGTGGGGAGAAAATCAGCCGAACGTGCCGACCCAATTCTGATTTGCATTCATCCTTCCGCAGATCAGTGCAGCAAGGCGGCGATGCCGACATCCTTCCTCGACTTTGCTGCAACTTGCTCCTGGGACCTAATTCGATTTTTTCAGGGGTCCTTTCGTGCCCGATCCTCTGAGACTAAGCCCGGTAGTATCTCTAGCCGACCACGGAATACTCCAGGTCACGTTGAACAATCAACCAAGGAACATCTCGGGTTGTCGTCATCGCCTGCTTCACCAGCGTCGCTTGAGAGGTAAGGAGAGACACTAAACACCTCTTTAGGGTAGAGTACTGCTTCTTACTACAATAAAGCGTATCAGAGCTGTATAGACATAGATAGAGAATCTAAAAGTCTACAATGCTATTATTTTTCATAAGCTCGCTTCTTGGGAGCTAATGTAAGCCGTAAGGTAGAGCTTGTTATCTCTATACCTGTTTGGTTGGTCTCTTGTATGGGGTGAGTAATTGCTGTTTGTCCACCTGCCCAACAATCTTGACTATTCAGATCGACCGAAAGCCACAATTCAGATATATAAGACCGCCCATCATCGTCGGACTGCTTGACTACCAGCCAATAGTTAAAAAATACTCGAAAGCGCATGTAATGTGTGTACATAGTATTGCATTACATCTTACTACATCAGGCCTCAATGTTTACCCAGACAGCTGACCTTGCGAAATCCCACTCATCGTCGACCCGTAGCTGCGATGCACAATTCCTCATAATACGTGCCTGGAAAAGGCGGAATCTGACTTGGCCGTTACGCCGTGCCAGTTGCGGAAGAAACGGTCCAGATAAAATGGCTTGCGAGACTTTACGGAATCATCTACACATTATATCCAGTCATAAGGCACAATAATGTTCGGATGGACAGGAGATCGGTAGACGTCAAAGGCTTCAAGCAAGCTTGTCTATTTTCGCGGTGTTTTGTTCTACTTCCCCACTTGTGAACCAGTAGTCCAGGGGTACTTATTGCTTCCTAATCTTAAGGAGGTATGTTGTCTGATGACGGGATGTCTGACTCTTTGATATCTAATGCTCTATCGCCAACGACTGCTTGGGACCAGAACTCGTCCATAACGCGGTTTATCGATGGCCATGTGGAGGGATGTCTCTGAAGAACTGGTATCTTAAAGGGCAGCGATTGCGATACATGGCTGAGTACGGCATCTTGGAACTTGGCCGTCATTGGATCTCGTGATGCTGCAAGCTCTGGTAGTACTCTCTTGACCAAGCTCTTGATGCGATCTGCTGGCAGTGGTGGTCGTTTTGCTGTAGAAGCGACTGACGAAGATTGGGGTTTGCCGCCTACAATACTAAACTACTGCTTTGGCAACAATCGTAGAAGCCCATGTAGCCTTCTGGGCGGCACCCTAGGAAACAGCGACCAGATTCATCACTCTCCGCTTTTCGGCGGCGATGCTGGGTGATAGCACTCCAGCTTCCGGGCTGCAGTAGTAGGAAAAGGCTTATGCTCCTTCTGGAAGTGTTACGTATATCGTCGACTTCTGCTTTTCTGAAACAAGGTTGTCGCGTTCTGCTTCTTCGTGGCGAAGTGAAGCGAAAACATCCCAGCCTTAGGGAGGTATCCTTAGAACATGGGCTGGCAGGGAGACCTTGGGAGTATAGGAGCTATGTCGCGACTGAAATCTTGACAGGATGCGAAGTTATGAGTAGAAATCGTATGATAGGACTACGGCGCAACGAGGCCAGGTTTATTTATAGCCGAGTCAGGTTGAGTCGCGTGGCTGAGCGGCGTGGCGGTTGTGAAAGTACTGTACCTAGTAGCAAAGGGTGCGCATTGTTGGGATAGTAGCCCATAATACTTTGCACATGTGCGTAGGATAGTAGCGAATATTAAGTTTTACATTGAGCAAGCTGTGATGATGATTTTGGTTGACGCAGGAAGAATCCAAGGTTGGATTAGGGTAGGACATTCGACACAGGCACAGGAGATTTTTCGAAGGCCGGGGCTGACCACTTTTTCCAGCGCGATTTAAATGTCAGCATACTGTATTTTGATGCAGTTAGGAGGCGAGGCGCATTAATGCCTTGGAGTATGAGAACAGTAGGTCATCTAATATGTGATGTTAGATGTTGAAGAGATATCGAGGTTGCGCACTTGGTAGGTATGTTGGGTGGGGCCTTTAGACCTTCACCCCATTATACTTCTCCAGCACCCCAACATGAAAAAGTAACTTTTGGTGTAACATATACACAGAATTCGAAGGTAATTTGGATGCGACAATTTTGGAGTTGTCTAAATATTGGTTCTGGCGCTCAGGAGGTCACTGTTCCGCCACACCACCAAAAATTAACCGAAACCTCCCAAAGAACTTCACCAACCAATACAGACCACTCCGGATACCCCAGAACAGCAAAAAGGAAGCGACGTGGGCAGGATTCGAACTTTTTGAGCATTAGTAGATGCGACGATATATCTGGAGTAGATGTATCTTACCCTGCGCGCCCGAAGGCATATGATATCTAGTTGATGGAGATCGTTCGAGTCATACCCATTAACCACTCTGGCACCACGCCTTGTGTTTGTTTGATGGAAATTTGATCAGCAAATGATATTATATCGATAGATTGCCGCTGTGTCTAGGCGGGGAGAGCAGATCCTTTCAGGGTGGGGTAAAAAGCCGAACTTGGCCGGACCTATGAAGAGCACCCTCTTGCAAGATTCATTGCAGTCTATTAATAGTGTCCTCGCATCGCTCTCTAATCGGCGCGAAGCATCAAATGTTAAGCCTGTCTAGATATACATACTTACATCTGCACACTGTACGGCAATGTAGGTATCTAACACTGCCAGTTCTACACAATTGGTTCCTTTTTCTCGCTTTATCTTTCTCGGGCTCGCCTGTCGCTAGCTTCTGCACTACTCAAGCAAAGTCTTATCTTCCATGGTTGTCCATACCAAGCCCTGAAAGTACCTCAAGTTGACTGAAGTTTCATGCTTGAACAGCTCACAATGCCTCATTCGAATCAGGGGACTAGAATCGCAATGTACAGGTGAACGCACCGTGTAATAACTCGAACAGAGAGTATACTGCCTGCTGAACAAACCATGTTGTTCATCCTCGATTCGAGATTGCGGTAGCTCATCCACCAGCACAGGCGCCTGCACGCAACCACAATCACAGCCACAATACACAACACCATCGCACAACGGCGTTCCCCCAGGGAGATACGAATTGGGCATTACTATCCTGTCGCCTATGAAACTCTCTCAACATTTCTAAACCGTGTATACGTAGAAAGCTACTTAGGTATGAAGATGCTCGCGAAACCCGCCCAAATGCCACCCGGGACGCTACATTAGGGTCTTAAGTCTCCATTGATCAACCAAAGTCCCAACGTTACCTCCAATCCTCCCCAGAATACCAACCCCCCATTCTCACACTTCCTAGCATTGCAGCACCGCAGGGCCAGGAATCTTGTATGGCGTTCCGTTTCCCTTGGGCTGACCCTGAGCATTATAGATGCTGAGTTTGATCCCTGCATCATCCGCCTTGTAGGCACCAGGGAAGCTGACCGTATTTCCGATCTTCGATCCCGATCCGGAGACGTTAATCTGCGCGCAGCCCATGTAGAATTGCGCACCACCAGTCGTGCTAGCACTGTGCAATGCAATCATCTCAGCCCTGAGAAGATACTGACCGGGCGCAACACAAGATGGCATTGTCATCTCCGTCCATCCACCATTGTTTATCATTCTGTCGACACCTAATAGGCGCGTATACAAAGTCAGTGCATTTCTCACGTGTGTTTTGTACAGAAGTGTCGCTTACCCCAGTTCCCCGAGCTGTCGAGGCCGTCTTCAGAGACTTTGAACCATTGGAGGCCAGAGGGGGAGGCAGAGGCAGCATTTGAGACCTTTGCCATGTAGAAGATAGCCGGACCCTTGTGAGATTTGGCGATTGGGTGGTCGGGATCGTTTGCGAATCTTGGAGGAATTAGTAAAATGTTGGTGAGAAGATTAGGACGACAAGAACATACTGTGCTCCGCCGACAACATGACCCCAATTAACACCAACCCTGTCTCCAGGCTTGACGTCAATGACCTTGCTGGAGGAAGAAGCACCAGAATTGCAAGCAATGTTACCATCATTGACGTTCGTGATGGGGTTGTTGGAAGGCGCAACGCGGATACCATTGCCTTGACCAAGGTCCTGTCCGTTAATCCTGACGCGCTGAGCAATTGTATGTGCTGACCCAAGTGCGGGCAACAGGGCGACAGCAACAGCGAAGAACTTCATATTGAGCGGAATACGGGCACCTGGGTAGTACAAAGGTAAGCAAGGAGTGTCAAGTTGCGGATGAGGCGCTGTCACTGGATGTCATGCCTCTTTCTTATATACTTCTTTCCACTCCCATGACCACACTTTACCTACCACCCGAATACAAGCATAATGACGCCCCTACCTCTATATCATCTACCTCAATCGCTGGGCTGCAATATGACCACGCCACATGCAAGCCATCGCTAGGTGTTCTCCAAGATTTCAGCATGCACCTCAGATGTCTTTTCTACGACGTTTGGGGCGGCTGCTGTCGGCAGTCCTGCATTTTAAGATGACACAGCCAATCATGGGACGCGTGTGTCGAGTTTTCTAGGCGCTCATATATGGCGTTTCGAAATAGATGGCTTTGTGCGATCAGTTGCCGGAAATCAGTACTTGGCAGTGGATATATGTGTGCGGCCGGTTAATATATATCGCGATGCAGGCCCGTGAACAGCAAAACCCATGACCAATCTTTCGAGACGAGACGTCCACCATGAACGGTCGTGTTGAGCTTTGGCGTGATCATCTCCCATGGAAGAGGAGAACCTGTTCAAACCATTCGGCGGGCCAGAAGATAGTTTGGTATGTTGTCTACGCCATTTGATGATACCTGCTTTGACTTGTACTCTACAGCACTTGATCTCTTCATACTCAACAGCGGACGAAGCAAGCACTGTGCTCCTGCATTCTTCTCAAACTAGCCTTCCGTTGACTGGGCATAGAGGATCATGACGTCTCCTGCATTGACGTAACACCTTGACGTATCGACCGTAAGCAGATCCTAGGCGCTAACTCTAGTACTGGTGTGAGGGCTCAGGTACCGATAGATCTCCGCGTCTATTGGCATCCAGTCGCACGTGAACCTATCGCTCATTCTAAGGTGAAGGTTGCAATTGTTCTAGGAGGTACTGGTCCCGCAGTCTACACAACATACCTCCAGAAAAACGACGTGCCATTTACCCGCCTCTGGTACCATAGTACACAGCGATACCGTGATGTGCTCCCAGCTGGATGGATTGATCATACTACCGCGAGCAAGGATATGATCAAGAGGGTCACGTTCGGTGTCTGCCACCCTGGGAAGTTCTGCCAGGATAGAGGACAGCACATCACGAACGTTCAGCAAGTTATCGCAGTAAGAGAATGTCTCCTTGACTACGCGATCGCATTGTTATTCAATGACACGCACCTGCAGACTTTCCTTAGCTGCACTAGTTACTTCTTTAAGCTGGCACGAGGAGATATTGGCCGTTGGAGGAATTGCGGGTATGCGCGGCAACGATATTGGAGACTTCGGGTAGAAGACGAGAAGTTGGATCCAAAGGCCACTACTAGTAAAGCACTCGTAGACACTGGCGTCTTCCTTGGTGGTAAGGAATTTCTGAAGAAAGATAGCGATCGTTTTCAGCCCAGACTACTACATGAGCTTCCACGCGTGACGCTGAGGTTGTACCTTAGACTTGTAGGCGGTAATTTTGTGATAGGTCTTAGGACATGGAACTGGAGAAGTTGAAGTAATCGCGACAAAAAGAGCCTCGACATGCTCCATCGCAATGTGCCTGTTGGACCTCGGGACGGGTGGGGCGGGAGATGCGCTAGTAGCGCCTGTGCTGATTGGTTTCATGCATGTCCGCCTCAACCCCAGAAATAACTCCCCAAGTCGCGCATCGTGAGCGCCGCTTTGACTGAAGCGTTGCGCCTGTGCTGCTGGTGAGCGCTTCCGAGGTTTAACCAACGTCGCAGTATGTAGAGCGCGAGCACATCGACTGTACCAAGCCTCGAATTGCCCGGCACCATGGACACGATAGCAGTTGCCCCAAAGGCGTCGGCGCTGGCGTCGCCCAAGATCGTCAAGAATGCAAAGGGCAATATTGTGCCGAGCAGCCAGATGGCACATATCGCATATGGATGTGGTGAGCATTTGGTCACGCGAACTCTCGACACGAGGTTACTGATTCCACGCAGAGCACATGGGCGAAATGTTCGAGAAGGCGCGCAAGCAGACACTCCAGCACTACCGGGCCATCCTCCAGAACATCCACGAGAAGCCAAGCATAATAGCGCAGACATACAATGCGCCAGCGGAGGCGCGCAACGTCGTGTCACTGAGACCGCTCTTTCTGTGTCTGCAGTGCCCGAGCATCATGACCGAGGCGGATCGGGATCTGCACTTTGAGACCAAGTCACACTGTTTCTGTGGGTTCAGCAGGACGCCGTATAGATGCAAAGGCTAACGAGAAGCAGCCGTGGAATCACGAGATGGCAACATCTACTGTGGAAACTGCCAGGACTTCATCTACGATGAGACTCTGGATGTCCTTAGAGTGCAGAAGGGTACGCATATGGCTTTGTTCTATCACAGGGGCCAGCGTTGGCTGACTGCATGCAGGCAAGAAGCGAAAGTACGAAGACACTACCACGACCGAAGACCACAAGCTCGTCATAAGCAACTCGACCTTTCTCCCCTGCCGAGCGATAGGCCTGCGCGGGCTCTACAATATGGGCCAGACGTGCTTCATGAGCGTCATCCTACAAACCCTCGTCCATAACCCCTTCATTCGAAACTTCTACCTCTCCGAAGGACACAAGCAGACAGAATGCGACAAGGAATCATGCGTCAGCTGTGCGCTGGACGAAATGTTTGTCGAGTTCCACTCAGCTGAGAAGACGGAGGGATTCGGGGCCGTGGGCATGCTCATGGGCAGCTGGCTAGCTGGAGAAGCCCTCGCAGGATACCAACAGCAAGACGCGCACGAGTACATGCAGTTTATACTCAACACGCTGCATCTGGCAAACGGCGGGTCGGCAGACGATTCGGAAGATTGCAAATGCGTGGTACACCAGACGTTTTGTGGGAAGCTGTCAAGTACCGTGACATGCGACAACTGCCGGAATGTTACCACGGCCCAAGATCCATACATGGACCTTAGTTTGGATGTCCGGATACAGGGCAAGAAGCGCAAGATGAATGTAGAGAAGGGTGAAGAGACCCCACTGGATCTGAGAGACTGTCTCGAACGCTTCACAGTCAAGGAGAAGCTGGGCTCGGCCGACTACACATGTCGGAATTGCGACAGCCCGCAAAATGCGACCAAGCAGCTGAGCATCAAGAGATTACCCCCCGTGCTCTCCATTCACCTCAAGGTACGCACCGAGTGTTTTTCTCCACATCTCCATACTAACGTCCACGCAGCGTTTCGAGCATACCAAATCCACGTCCTCTAAGATCGAAACTCCCGTTCGCTTTCCCGTCAAACTAGACATATACCCCTACACAACCGCCCACAAAGCCGCCATGCGCGCCGCGAAGACGTCCGGTGCACCACCTTCGAATCATAACGTCAACAGCCCAACAAACGCCCTCGTCTACGAGCTGAGCAGTGTGATTGTGCACAAGGGCAAGATTGACTCTGGACATTACGTCAGTTACAGCAGAGAGGGCAACGACTGGTTCATGTTCGATGATAGCAAGGTAGTGCTTGTCAGCGAGGCAGAAGTACTTGCTGCTGAGGCTTATTTGCTTTTCTACATGGTCGGTGGACTAGAGGTATAGGATTCGACCTGAGTGGAGTTTCAGGCGGTTTTGGTATTCACTATCTGCTCGAGCAGTCTTGCACCTACCAGCTGCATACCTGGCGTTCAAAGAGGTTTCATGGCGTTTTCGAGAGAAGATGAAGATTTCTCTCCACTCGAGGATACTTTAGCATATGTTGGCTCTCATGTTACCAATCCATTGATATATTCACACACTCCCCTATGTCGATCTTCTTCAAGGCCTCGTTTCATGAAGCTCCTGCTAGCCTTGTTCAATGACTCTAACTTATCCTGAATGCATTGCTATGTGTAGTTCCCTTCTCCATCAGTCGCCTCTGGTCGCCTCTCTGAATCATGCTGTCATGATTCCTCCATCCGGGCAAGTTTGCCGTGTCGATTGCCGATGCGGATATACCCTTCCGCAAACGCGTCGTTTCAACGCATCGCCGTAGGGCAAGAAGCGGTCTGAGCGACACTTGTTTTCACGCAAATGTGGTTATCCGGTGGCTTTACAGTGCCCATCGTAATCTTTTCAGCTCCTGAATCCCTCCTTAAACAGTGGCTTGTGGAACATGGCACCCCACTCAGGCAATATATCTTCATCGTTCCATGATTCAGTTATTCGTGGACTACGTATATTAGGGTGTATCGCTTTTTTATTCTTGCAAGATTCCACCATTTCTTTATCAATTAAATGGCGATTTCGCCTTCGTCGAACCTGCAGAGACATTGCTCCTCGAACTTGAGTCTTCAAACATCGTTTCGATCTGCGTGTTCACCGTTATTCCTTTACCGCCCACGAACTGTTCTACGCCGTTTATCTGATCTGATGGTGGATCCGTGAATAACGAATCCTCTGACCCATTCGCTCGATTCCGGGTGTCGTGCGTCGAATGTAAACCACCAGTTATCTGGCTGGACGGATTGAGGCGGTTTCCGCTGGCTCTTCGTCGCGCAGACGAGAGCTCGTAGTGGCGACCGTAGCTGTTGGATGCGTCCTTGGAGGTATTGTTTGTACCGAGAATCATGGAGCGCAGGGCGGGAAGACAAGTAGCAATTATGGCAATCGCCGTCTCGATCATAGAGACGGTGCACGTCAGCATTGTCTCGTTCTTCTTGGAGTAATAGGCTCGAACGACTGGTGCAAGGTTAGCCGAGTTCCCGATCCATACTCAAATCTAGTGGGTACATACTGCTAGCGATGACGACGAAGAAACCCAAGGCGAAGATTGCGGCCACACCGATCTTCTGCTTGAGTTTCATTTGCAGTCGAGAAACCATGGTTATAGGCAGGCAAATAATGATCACATCTGTAATGATGTTGAAGAAGATGGTGATCCAGTAGTTGATCTCGGCGGCTTTGGGACTGCATTGATCTGCGCATGGTCAGAATCCACCGTATGCATGTACGACAGGGTTTGCTCACAGTTAGGATCAGTGGACCATCGCTTGTTGTGTGGAAAACACTGGAACATGATATCGAAGAAGATAACAAGGTACGTAACAGCCAATCCAGCCAGCGCGAGGTTATACACAAGGACCAGTCGTGAGCCCGGCGCGGCGAGATTCTTGTAGAACAAAACCAGGGCGAATTTGATAGCCCATAGCGATGAGACATAGAGTGTTGATCCGGGAATAATCATCTGCATTATTCCTTTGAAGTTCTCTGGTGTTACTGTTGACATGTCGCCCAGTCCTAGGTTCCACATGTGCTGTTGGATGATGAGATCTCCAATCAGACATGTTAATGAGAGGAGGATGAGAAAATCATCTATTCCCAGATTGCCCAGCCTCTTCCATCGTGCATACATGCGCAGCGCAACGAAAGGGACCGCGGCGATCGTGCAAATGTACCATGAGATCTGCCAGCTACATCAGCGCCGCACGTAGCGAACGAAGGAAGGGGGAGCAAAGTAACCTACCACCTGCCCGAGCCCATTGTCGCCCATGCTGCTTTGCTTGTCCGGCCGTTACCGAGATAGAGCCGTAAGGAGTTCGAGCCTGCTCGCTCCACCTTGGTAAGAGTTCCAAGAGCAGAGTCTGTGGAGAGCTGCGAGGATTTGCAGAAGAATTGACAGCGGGTGTATCTTTATTTCTTCTCCACAGGCAAACCCCCCCTAAAGTAACTTTACAGGATGTTGCGGGTTATGGTACTAGTATGCCGTCCCGTAGCGTTGTGGCATGATTGCATCAGGGGACTCCCCAAAGGCCCAACCGTGACTGGCAAGTCTAATTCAAAAGTCCTTCGGGCGCTAGAGTCGGCACCCAGTTCTGAGTTGCGAAACCCTTGGACGGCCACTACAATGTGGCGGCGTTTTCATGCGTTAGAGCAAGTTTAGCTAAGTTTTGGAAGAATTTGACTCGAGACGAGAGCACTACATGTATGGCATCGTGTCCGCCGACCGCGGCACTGGGAACCTGAACGCCTTCGCTCACATGTCAAAGGGACCGGCGAGTAATGGGATGGCAAACCAATTCTCGCAAGCTTCGGGGCCATGGGTGCGATGGCAGAATGCGATAGGTCTCAGATCTTAATCGGGCGTGCACGACAAGTTCCATGGTTCGGTCCGAAAGAGCAAGCATGCTTCCTGGCTTGCATGGCGATGAACGACAGGGAACAGTGGTCTGGAAGGCGACAAGTAGACACATGGCGAACAATGCCGAAGGTTCTACCTTGGAACCGGTGGCATTCTAGCGCTCTAGGTGTATCAACCGGCTTCTAGTATGGACGACTTGTGGAGACCGCGATTGGTACGACTCGCTTAGCTTGCCAAATTTGCGGTCCCTGATTATCGACGGACCTCGGGAACGCCTGAGACCTGCAGCGACGGAGATGAAAATACCCTTACAGATCCATCAGGCTCCACGCCGGACAATCCTCGGCAGTTGATGGTAACATGGTGTTACCGCGCAGTTGGCGGCCAGAATGGTTCCCATGAAATGGTAAGCACGCCGAAGTGGTGCCCTATATAGCCATGTGTAAGCCCAAACACGATCTGCAGCCTCCCGCCAAACTCTATCTCTTACCCACCATCGTGTCTCGCTGACTTGCGTCATGAAGGTTCCGACAACTCTTATTGGCTTACAGAGCCTCTCACTAGGCCTTTTCCTCGGTCAGGTGGCTAGCACTCCGCTGCCTCCGAAACCTTCAAGAGCAACTGTTACGGACGGCACCGCGACACTCGATCAAGGAACCGTAAAGGGTTTCACAGACGACTATGGAAACTCTGTTTTCCTAGGCATTCCGTTCGCGCAGACAACGGGTGGGGAAAACCGGTATGTGACAGTGGCGACCAAATGTCCTCCCTATTGCTGACCACCTGTATAGATGGAAAGCCCCTAAGGACGTCAGCAAGCTCAAGAAGGGCGAGGTGCTTGATGCGACAAAGTATGGTGCTACATGTCCACAGGCCATCACCGGCACAACATACTCTCAGCAGGATGAAGATTGCTTGAACCTCAACATCTGGGTGCCCTCTTCAAATGGTAAGTCGCCACGGGCGCCGACATTCCCTCAAAAGCCAAATGGACCTCATCCTCATCATCCACCAGGCCCTCCCGCAGGCCCTGCAGGCGGTCCCCCAGGTCCCCCGGGTCCACCAGCTTCTCCACCAGGCTTGGATACACCGGGTCTTCCGATTTTTGTGTATATGTACGGTGGGGCTATGGTCACTGGATCAAGTAGCAATCCTCAACTGGTTGGTGAGAACTTTGCTCGCAAAGGCGTCATCTTTGTTAGCTTCAACACTCGTGAGAGTCTTTGGGCCTACCCGAACTCCGCCGAGCTTGCAAACGGCGAAGAGTCGCAGAACTTTGGCATTCTCGATGTCGACAAGGCTTTGCAGTGGGTGCATGACAACATTGCTCAGTTCGGCGGCAACCCTGAGCACATCGTCTTTGGAGGTCACTCTTCCGGATCGGTTCAAGTAGATCATTATCTCTGGAATCACCCCGACACATTCCTTAAGGGTGCCGTTCAGATGGCCGCGAACGCAAAGTCTGGTCCGGCCGTAGGTCCCACCAATGAGGCGCTTGATCTCGTTGCCAAGGAGGTTGGCTGCCAGACTGGTGAAGGCCAGCTCGAGTGCCTGCGTAAAGTCGACATGTACGCCTTCCAAACTGAGGCCTTCAATGCCACTTTGAACACGTACTTCACACCTGTCGTGGACGAGAAGACGCGCTATCAAGACTACGCCTCACGTTTCGCTGCTGGCAACTATGCCTCGCACGTTCCCCTGCTCACGGGTAACTCTGACAAAGAAGGCGCTCTGTTTGGATTGGTTTATGGCGGCGAGAACACCGTCTTCTCGGAGTGGCTCAACACTTTTGACGCTGATGTAGCGGAAATTCCAAAGGACCTTATCGAAGCCGCGTACGACATCGCTGATTACTCCACTGTCTCCGAAATGAGCGGTGCGCAGTATGGTGACGCACGCTTCTTCTGCCCGGTCGACCACTTCATCGATGTGCGCAGTGAGGTTCAGGACACTTGGTCATACCGCTTCTTCGGCAACTACTCCAACCTTCTACCCTTGCCTGTGGCTTACCCAACGCACGGCGCTGAGATCTCATTCTTCTTCGGAGGTAATGGTGCTTTTGCTGGTATGGAGGGCGTGACTGCCGAACA
>Ga0265797_10005002_pt1 | contig 19693 bp, 29 predicted proteins | sample P2T30metagenome_FD_192433 | JGI IMG/M metagenome (GOLD analysis project Ga0265797, IMG submission 192433) | Plant litter microbial communities from East Loma Ridge, Irvine, California - P2 T30 | ecosystem: Environmental > Terrestrial > Plant litter > Unclassified | place: USA: California...
CGCGCCGGGTCCCACCCGTGTTCGAGGATCACCGCCCGGAGGGCGCGAGATCGCGCGCCCCTCTCCTTTCCGCCGAGGCCACGGAATCGCCACGTCGACCACTGGTTGGCGTGGCGATTCCGCTGCGTGCGGTCGAGCATGTTGTCGCGTGCCGTCCCCTCCCGCACGTGCGAGACGAGCGGGTCGACGTCAGCGTGCACGCACGTCGGGACGTCGCACGCGTGCAGCAGCATCACGTCAGGGGTGAGCGCGACTCCGGTAGCGAGCTCGTACGCGTAGCGCTGCGGGCGAAGGGCCTTCTGGCGCACACCGTCGTGCGTCCAAAAGCGGCCGTACCCGTCGTCGGAGATCGCCCCCGTCCACAGCCAGCAGTCGTCGGGGCTGGGGCCCCTGACGACGTGGGACCAGAACCGGTCGGCGTCCGTCTTGTTCACGCGGAGGTGTTGGTGCCCGTCGACCCGGGCCACCCGTCCGACTGGCGCTCGACGTCGTCGAGGAGGGCACGGGCGGTCGCGGCTGTGGCGCGAAAGTGCTCGGCGGCGCGCTCGGCCGACTCGGCCGCGTGGGGCGTGTCGGCGTAGTCCCGGGCCCTGTCGCTCTCCTCGCTCGCTCGGTGCTCATACTCGCCGACGTAGTCGCGCAGTGCGTTCGTGAGAACGGGGTAGGCGTCCGTGCTCGTGAGGTCGAGAACCACCATGAAAGGTGAGGTGCTGGGGTCGGTGCTCATGAGTCTTCTCCTCGTCGGATGGCGAGGAGCTTGTGCCCCTCGGGCAGGGTCGCGCGGACGGCCTCGATGGCGGCACTGCTCGTCGCATCATCGCGCGGAACGACTGTCACGTCTCCCCCATCGGCGTGCTGGTGGGTCACGGTCCATCTCATGAGGTGGCCTCCTCGGGCTTGGTGAGCTGCTGCACTCGTTGGTGGCTGATGGAGAACGCCGCGCCGACGGCGTCGAGCGTGTAGCCGTCCTCCCGGGCGGCGCGCACGGCGCGTCGGCGGAGGGCGGCGGCGTGCTGCGCGCGCTCGCGCGCCTCGGCGTCCACATGGGCGGCTTCACGCCACAGCGCCTCGGCCTCGTCGGTGACGTGCACGACGACGTCGACGTCGACGTCGGTCGCGGCCGTGCCGAGTGCGAGCGCCGCCGCCTCGGCGGCAGCCCCTTTCATGTCACGCACGTTGGCGGCAGGGGCGGAGGCTCCGACCTCGGGGATGCTCACGAGCCACCCCCGCCCGTCGCGGGCGGCGGTGGCCGTGAGCTTGCGAACCGTCACCGGTCGGCCTGGCGGCGCGGGTACTGCGCGTTGAGCTGGTCGACCACACGCTGTACCGCGTCGCGCTGCTCGGTGAAGTAGCCGGCCGCCCCCTCGGCGGGGTCGTCCTCGGCGTCGGCGGGACGGTCGAGGATGGCGCGGCTGAGAGCGACGTCCTTCGTGAGGATGTCAAGGACGCGAGACAGCTCCTCGGGGGTGACATCGATGGAGACGGTGATCCGGTTCTGTGCAGCTTCGGTGCTCATGATCTGTTCCCTTCGTCGACTTCGTTACCCTAATTCTAGTCAGGCTTGCACAGAAGCGCAAGGGGCACTAGCACTTCAGGTCGGCGGATCTAGTGGCGCTTGGGGACTCGGCGCACGTAGGCCTCGTGATAGAGCCGGTCGGCTTCGTGGTTGAGCTGGTCGATGGTGGCGTGCAGGGCTGCGACTTCGGCGTCGCGGGAGGCGTACCCGACGAGGTGCCCGGCTCCGTAGATGCGGCTCTCGTGCTCGGTCAGCTCCCACGTGTTCACCTCCGGCTCCTCGGCGAGGCAGTCCGGGGGCGGGGCGTCGGCGTCGGTGAGGGGTGGCACCTCCTCTTCGGCCCACCCGCCCCAGTCCACGGCTACGCCCCGGGGGTCTCGTCGTCCAGGCCGCCGCCGGCGATGACCCGGGCGATGTGGTCCGGGCGAAGGCCCGACCAGTGATCGTGCTCCGAGACGACGACCACGGGGGCGCCGGTGTAGCCCAGGTCGTCCTTGACGTAGGCGAGGGCGTCGGGGTTCTCGGTGACGTCGACCACGTCGACGGGCAGCCCCGCGGTGGTGAACTTCTCGATGGTCTTGTCGCACTGGAAGCACTGCGGCTTCTTGTAGACGGTGATCGTCATGATGGAACCCCCCCGGCTCATTGTCCTGTAGTCACTCGTCGTCGTCGGCGCCGAACGCGTTGGTCCAGCACTCAGGGTGAATGCCGCTGCGGATCGTCTCCCGCTCGGGGCGGGTGCGGTCGGGCATGGCGTCCTGGATCGGTGCCCCGTTCCGCCAGTCGTGGTACTCGGCGATCGTGAGCTCGAAGCGGCTCCGGACCCCGCAGAACATGCACGCCTCGGTGGTCAGGAGCACGCTGCCGGGGATGGTCTCGTTCTTGCTCATGCGCTTCTCACTCTCTCTTCCCGTTTTTTTGCCGTGAAGGCGGTTTCCCGCCTTCATGGGTGGGACCCCGGAGTGCAACCCGAAGGGCGGACCGGCGAGAATTTCGGCGCGAAATAAGGGAGCTTGCGACCGCGTGCCGAAAATCTCGGCGGGCCGGAGGCGCAGCCTCTTGCGGTCCGGGGGCACGCCCGTACGAGGGAGCGCTAGCTCCCGACTGCCGAAGGCTTCACGGCAAAACAACGGCCCGCCAGGGCCAGACAGGGTCGGCGCTTGCGCCGGCTCGCCTAGGAGCACAGCGACGCGGGGTGTTGCGAGGGGCTGGCCCCTCGCCTGGCCGTCGTGCGGCCAGCCGGAACCACCGGGCCCGCGGCCGTGCCCGGGGGCTGCACGACTGCGGACCGGGACGGCTCTAGGCGTCGGTCCAGGCTAGGCCGACCGTCCCGGGCGGGCCGTAGCCGCCGACGTCGAACGCGGCCCGGTGCTCGTCCGGCCCGGGGTGCTTGGGGCGGGTGCACGTCCAGTCGGTGCCGTGACTGTCGGTGGTGGTCGCGCCGCACGTGTCGGCAGTGGGTGCGACGTCCCCCGCGGGAGCGGCGGCGTCGACCTGGTCCGGGGCGAGGCCCTGGGGGCGGGCGTAGGTGGTGTGCACGGGGTGTCTCCTTCTCCTGCAGGCGGTGGGAGGGGCAGGGAGGGGCGGCCACGGGCCGCCCCTCCCCCGGGCTCCTAGGCGGCTGCGGCGGCCTTGGTGACGGCCTGGATCTCGGCGTAGGGCGCCGTGTCGGTCCAGCTGTACGGGGTCTGAACGCTCACGGTCTTGGCGTTGGCCCGGACGACGAGATACCAGGACCCGCGGACCTTGACGCGGTCGCCCTTCTTCACGGTCTCGCGGCTGTACCCGGTGGCCGTGCCCGCCTCGATCTGCGCGGCACGGACGCCCTCCCAGTACGCGACCTGGTCGCGCTTCTCCTCGAGGTAGGGCGTCACCCGGACCAGGCGGCGCTCCTGCTCCTCGGCCGTGGCCGGGCGGTAGCCCTTCTCCGAGTCGTAGACGTGCTCCGTGATGCGCCGTTCCAGCTTCCGCGCCTCGGCTCCCAGCGTCTCGATGCGGTTAGCGACCGTGACGGGCTTGTAGCGGGCGTCCGTGGTGTGGCTGGCGGCCTCGGCGCGGCCGCGGGCGTGCTCGGCGTCGCGGGTGGCCTCCACGGATCGGCGCATGGCGGTGTCGGCCTTCGCGATCGCGTTACGGTGCCGACCTTCCGAGTGGTGGCCGACGTGGATCGGCTCGCCGCCCTCGGGCAGGCGGGCTAGGGCGCCCTCGACGCGCTGCCAGGCGGCGTCGTCCGCGGCGCTCTTGCGGTCGGCCTTGGCGTTGAGCGCGTCGACGCGGTCGGCCTGTCGGGCGATCTTGCCCGCCTCGACCTCGGCCGTGGGGCGGTGCTCCATGCTGACGTCGGTCGCGACCTCGAATCCGGCGGCGCGCAGCGCGGTCACCGTGCGGTTGATCTTCCAGGCGTGGGGCAGGTGGTCGCGGCTGTTGGGGATGAACCAGGCCGCGATGCTGCGGCCCCAGCGCCAGCCGGAGGCCTTGAGGACCTCGGCGGTGCCGTCGCCCTTCGCGGTGCCTTCGATGAGGGTTCCCGCCTCGTGGGTGTGGGTGATGGTGAGCATGATCTGTCCTCGTTTCGCTGCTGGGCCGGTCACGCGCTGAGGGCGGCGTGCTGGGCTGGGGTCTCGCTGCGGTCGTGCAGCGGGTAGGCGGCCGGGTCGATCCCGAGCGCCCGCGCGGTGGCGCTGTCGATGACGACCCACGCACCGGAGGCCATGTACCCGGCACGCGTCGGCGGGCACGGGGTGACCGGCTCGAAGTGGTGGAACGTCACGCCGCCGCGCAGGGTGGCGCTGGTGCGGGTGACCAGGTGCACGGCGGGGCGCTCGTCGGTGGGAGCGTGACGGCCGTCGTCGTTCACGACGGTGACCGTCGTAGCGGTGGCGCTGATGCCGTCGGCGGGGCCGTGGAACTCGCCGACCATGAGCGGGGCGAGGGTTCCGGCCTGGGGTGTGGTGGTCATGGGGTCTTGTCTCCTGTCGAGGGGTCTGCTTTGCTGGGTGGAGCGGGACGGACCCAATTCGTGTGGGTCCGTCCCGCTTCGCTGTGCCTGCTACTCGCTGCGGGTGAGGGTGTCGACGAAGGTCGTGTACTCGGTGCCCGGGATCGCGTGCGAGTGCGTGAGCGTCCATCCCGCGGCGGCGAGCTGGACCAGGTCCGACTCTCGTTCGCCGACCTTGCGGAGCTGGCGCTGTAGGCCCTCCTCGGTGACGGTGGGGACGACCGTGGCGACGGTGGTGATCTGCTGTGTCATGTCCTTCTCTTCCTCTCGTTTTTTTGCCGTGAAGGCGGTTTCCCGCCTTAGCGACCGGAGGGCGACCTGCAACCCGAAGGGCGGGGAGGAGAGAAGTTCGGCGCGAAATAAGGGAGCTTGCGACCGCGTGCCGAAGTTCTCGGGGGAACCGGCCGCGGCACGCGGCTTGCGGGGCGTCAGCCGGTTGCTACGAGGGAGCGCAGCGACCGAGCCGCGAAGGCTTCACGGCAAATAAACGGTCCCGCAGGGGCCCACAGAGTGCCGGCGGAGCCGGCTCAGTCAGCGACCGGAGGGCGCCGGGGTGCTCAAGGGCGTGCCCCTCGTTGCCCGGGACGGGCCAGGGGTGCGGGTCGTCGTCCCCACTGGGTGCGGGCCAGCCGCGGAGCAGGAAGCTGGGCCGTGCCCATTGGCGGGCGCACGAGCGACTAGCCGGCACCGGTGCGCGGTGGCCGGGTGCGTGCAGCCGTCCACGGCCGCCGGGGCCGGCCGATGTCGGTAGTACGAGCCCGAGTGGTGCGAGCCCTAGGCTCCGCCCATGACCTTTGCGACGCGGCTAGCGGCGTTCCTCCGTGACCCGCGGGTCCTGTTCCCGTGCCACGCGCTGAGCCTGCTCGGGTTCCTCGGCTTAGGCCTCGCGGGAAACCCGGTCTGGTACTTACTCGCGGTCCTCGCGCTGATGTTGCTCTGCGCCGACATCTACCAGTTGCAGCGTCGCCGCCGGCAAGAGGGCGCCCGGGACGAGTGAGGCCCCCGGCTCGTGGGGGAACGAGACGAGGGCCTGGGCCAGGCCGGTGAGGCCTGACGGGTCAGGTTGGGGGAAACCTGACCCGATCCACGCTACGGACCCCCGGCAGGGCCCGCCATGCCGCATTTACTGGATCGGCAACCTAATAAAAAGGTTTGCCCTCCCCCGCGGCCCGTCCCTCGAACGTCCTCGCGCTCCAAGGCACCAGCGTCAGTACGACGGAGAGTTCTGTCCTGCCGCGGCCTGCGACAGCCCGGCTGCAACCCCTCGCGCCGGCTCTCCCTCGCGGATGGCGTCGCCTTCAGCGCGAAGCGCGTCATCGGTGCCGGACCTGGCGTCGAGCCGGCGAGACAGTGCCGCTGCACGGTGGTCCCGGACGACGAGGAGAACGGTCAGTGCGACGCAGACGGCGACGAGGCCGATGATGACGACAACAGCGGTATTGGTCATGGCAGCTCTCCCCACGCTCACGGTCTTCTTTGACCCGGGCTCTGACTTTTACGTGTGCGGCCAACGTACGGCTCGAGGAACGCGACGTCGAGGCCGGGTCACCGCACTGCCACGCTAACCGGCATCGTGACCACGTCGATCGCCGTCTTACCGTGGACGAGTGTCAACGCCGAGCTCCGTGACCGGTTCGAGTTCTTCGGCCTCCGCCGCGAGTGCGACCCCCTGACTGAGGCTGAGGAACTGGCCGCCTACTGGCGTGCCCTCGACGCCCTCGACCAGCTGCTCGCTGGCCGACTGTGACGCCGGGTGGTCACGCCGGCCACGCCTCGAGCTCAGGCGGGCTCGAGGAGATGAGTGCCCCGATCTCGTCCTCGTGTTGCAGCATCCACGCCACCGCCGAGTTCAGCGACTCGAAGGTGCGTAGCCACGGCCGACGCCCCTGGGCGTCACGGCAGTGTATGTAGACGTCGAACACGTTTCGGCCGAGATGCGAGCGGGTACGGACGTACCCGAGCGGGGCGTCGCGCACGCGGCGCACCTGTCATTCCCCCCACGAGCCAGGGACCGACGGCACCGCCAGCGGGTGCGACGGGATCTCCTGCCGAAGGACGCGGGTCGCGTTCCGGTTCGACGTCTGCACACCCATGCCGGCGACTTTAGAACGCACGGGCGACAGTGCAGGCCTTTGCGGCAGGAGGCGGCCACGCCACCCATGCCTGACTAGACGATGGCGGCAGCGATTGCGGGGATTCCGAAAACCACCGCGAAGAGGGAGCAGAAGGCAACACCCTTCTCAACACCCGACTTCCATTCCACGAACGTCTCGTCCACCGCGAAAGCGCCTAATACTTCCCTAAGTACAAGCAGCACGCCAGCAAGTACGCCGCAGACAACCCAGAGACACGTCCCCTTGTCCACGCCCCACAGCAGCGCGCCCAATATGCCGATCGATCCGACGGCGGCACCGAAGTAGATCCAGAACCGCGTCCTGGGGGAGATGTTCGACTGAGAATTTGTCATGCTTGAACGGTACCGGCGCATCGGGTTGGTACTGAATTGACTCAGTGGAAGTGACTGCCCCGTCACGCTTCGTGCCCGCCTACCGGCCGAACTTCCCGGTCGTGCGCTTCGACTCCCACCGATCGAGCTGGTGTAGCACCTGCCGGGAGTGGCCAACGGCCAACATGGCTTCCTCAATGCGCGCGAGCGACAGATCCTGAGTTACGGCGCGCTCAAGGACGACCGGCATCATCGCGTCGGTCTGCCCGTTGCGATCCCAACCGTTGTTGCCGATCAAGTGCAGCGATACAAGAAGGTCGTGCTGGTCCTTGGTGAAGCCGATCCAGCAACGACTCTCGGGCGGAGGTGTCATAGCTTGATCTCCTGTCGGCACCGACTGTCCGTTAGACGATCCGAAGACGGACGGTTCCGGCTACGTCGGGTGCCTAGGCTCTGCTCATGGAGCAATGGGAGACGCCGGTCCTGGGCAACCGGGTGGCGCGCTTGGAACCGCTGTCCCTCGCGCACGCGGCGGACCTCGCGCAAGCAGTGTCAGTAGGAGCGCTCTGACGAACTTGGAACACCCACATCCCGTCTTCCGCGCAGATGCGCGACGCCATCGAGAGCCGCATCGCGCTCCAACACGACGGCCGTATGGCCCCCTGGGCCATCATCGACGTACGTAGCGGTCGAGCGGTCGGAATGACGACTTACTGCAACCCCGACCCCGCTAACCGGCGACTCGAAATCGGTTCCACGTGGCTCGGCAAGGAGGCCCAACGGACAGGCCTCAACACTGCGTCGAAACTCCTGCTCCTCACACGAGCGTTCGAGGAGCTGCAGTGTCTGGCAGTTGAGTTCCGTGCCCACTGGCACAACCACCAGTCACGTCGAGCGATCGAAGGGCTTGGAGCGAAGCAAGACGGCGTGCTTCGGAAGCACACCGTGTTCGAGAACGGCACGATCCGAGACACGGTGGTGTACTCCATCACCGACGATGAGTGGCCCACGGTCAAATTCGCACTCCACGAACCATGGCCGTCCAACTGAGGTATTTGGCGTGGCGAATCTCGTACCCGCTTGAGTCAGAGAAACGAGTTCGTTAAGGCGCTGGGTGACCTTGATGATGCGGACCGCTTAGATCCGAAAAATCGAGGGACCCGGCAACGCCGGATCCCTCGATTCTCATTCTCCTACTGTGGCGCTTTTCGTTTTTCTAGCCTGTGTTGCCGTAAACCCAAGAAGAGATTGAAACCTCCGATTACGAGCAGCAAAACTCCCAGTCCCCACATGGGTATGCCTAGTGCCCCTGACCAACTACCACCCTCCGTATCATCTCGACCGGGAGCAATAATGGCCAGCACACCGAGAACAAGCCCAATTGATCCTAGGATAATTCCGTATCTTGCCTTCTTGTAATGCCTTCCCTTTTCAGCCATTATCCAACTCCTTTACTTACCACAATCTACCGCTAGTCGTAAATCTACTCACGGCCTCCGAAACTACGAGGCAAAGCGCCGCGCTTCCAAGGGCACCTACGAGCGTAGCTGCAAGTGGTGCAGCGATACCGGCGCAGATTGCTCCACTCACAAGCCCGACGCCGAACGAAGTAATGGACGTCGCGATCTGCTGTGCGTCTGGGTTACGACCAATCTCTGCTCCACTTGCGAAAGCACTAATAAGCAGACTAACCACGTCGAAGAAGGTATAGGCGTTCAATCCGGAGGGATCCAAGTTGTTGACCGGATCGCCGTTACCGTAAGCATACGGATTTGCCTCTTGGCCACTGGGATCGAATTGCGTGAAGCGTCCCTGTGCCGCGTCGTAGTACCTGGCACCAAGCTTATAGAGTCCGGCTGAACTGTCGAAGTATCCGGAGATATAGCGCATGGGATTACTCTTTACGCTGACCTCATCCGTCATACTGCGCGTTTCACCATATGGGCTATACGAATATCCGCCCTTGTGGTTTCCGCTTTTATCGAAGAGTCCGATGACCGACCCCAGCGCATCAGAGATGTAATAGGAAGTGGAAGAGCCCGGCGAGCGGGCGCTAAGCAGCTCGCCCGTTGGCGTCCGAGTGAATGCCGTCGTACCGGCGGAAACACTTTCCGTCGTAAGACCCTGCGAAGTAGTCCCGAACGTCGCCGACGGGTTTGTCCGACTAAGCGTTGTGGAATTACCCTGACCCAAAGACTGGTAAGCGCTCGTGTTTATTTTCGTGACGGCCTGACGAGCGTTGTAGGTCGTCACTTGGCCCGTGGCTCCATTGCGGGTCTGGTTTCCGACTGCGTCGTATAGGTACGTGGCACCAGCTCCGGTGTGCGTCGTTAGCTGATTAGCCGCGTTGTAAGTGTAGGAAGTCGTACCTGCGACAGCACCGGTCGATCCCGCCCGTGTTTGTGAAGTTCGGTTACCAGCCTTGTCGTATGCGTACAGCCACGAGGCGGTCGTAGCGCTTCCGCTCTGCTCGACGGCTGAAGTGACGCGGTTAAGCGAATCATACTTATAGGTCGTCACAGCAGCAGCGGGGACACCTACCTCGAGGAAAGACGTCCGTCGCTGGACTGCGGAACGGTCGCTCGCAAGAGAGTTCGTGCCATCAACACTGTAGGAATAGCCGACGTCCGATACAGCGACATTAGAAGCGTTCTTGCCTGTGATGCGCGTGGGGCGTCCGCCCTTATCGAGAGTGGTGGAGACTGCGGCACCTCCAGGGAATACACGCCTAGTTTCAGCACCGTTATTGTCGTAAGCGAACTTGATGCACCCAGAACCTGCAGCGGGGACTGCTACGGCACAGCTAGCAGCGGTGGCGCCAGGTTCCCTGACGAGAATAAGTTGGTTCGCCTCGTCATAACCGTAATTGACCGTTCCGCTAGGTGTAACGGAAGTAGTCATATTTCCGGAAGCGTCGTAGCTGTAAGTCGTGATCCCGGCACCTGGGGCGTCTTCGTAGGTGATAAGTCCGCGGTAGTCATAGCGGAAGTTACGTTGTCCGCTAACGGAATCGACTTCCTTGGTTTTGAGACCACTTGAATACGTCGTAGTGAGGGTCGAGGCATCCGACCACGTCGTTCGAACGAGCTGGTCTCGCTCGTCGTAGGCGTAAGCCGTCCGCTGCTGATTACCGTCCACGACAGCCGTGACTCGACCAAGAGCATCGTAGGTGTAGTTCGTTACACCCATGGGCGCTGGGGGCGTAACCTTCAGGACGTTTCCCTTGGTGTCGTAGGTGTACGTCGTCAAGCGATTATTACCGTCCGAAGTGCTACAGATTTGCCCCTTCAGGCCTCCACATGTGACGCCGTTAGTACCTTGATAGGTGTTTGTCTGGCTTACCGCCCCAGTACCCCCGGCAGTCGTGTCCTTTTGAGTGAGGAGATTGCCGGCGGAGTCGTAGGTGTTAGCGGTTTTTGCACCAGTGTCAGACGTGGCGCACTTCACTTGATAGGCAGTACCACCGCCACCCGTGCAGTTTGTGCCTGTTGCGTAAAGGGCGGCCGCGGCGGCCCCGGTTGGGAGCGTAACCGTGGTCTGATTCCCAAGCTCGTCGTAGGCATACGTCGTACTGTTACCAGGGGTGGAGCCATTGGCAAATGCATCCGTGCTTGTTCGAACGTCGCTATTTGCCGTCCAAGTGCTCGAGCGGGTGCGGTTTAGGGGATCCTTCGACGAGAGAACTCGTCCCTGAGGATCGATCTTGAAAGTGGACACATCAGACTCGCTATCTGAGACCTGAGTTTCCCCCGAAGCATATGTAAACTCGGTATAGGTCCAACTCGATCCTGATGCTTCGACTTGTTCTTGCCCAATACCACTTACGCGGTTACTTGGATCGTAATAGAAGTAGGCACGCGGGGTGACGCCATTGGTGCTACTCGAAAAACGAATTGCGCTAATACGACCCTTTGCGTCGTAGGTGTACTCTTCCCAGTATCCGGCTAGACCACGAACCTTTGTCACAGGTCCGCCTTCGGCATCGCGATCGTAGTAGACGGTCCTATTCGCGGAGTCTGTGATAGCCGTGATCCAGTCGCGTTCGCGTGTCAGGTCGAATCCACGGCCGGCTGCATTCGTGACGCTTACTTCACCTTGTTCGTCGTCGTAAACCTCGGGGTAGTTCCACTTGCTTCCGACGCTATTTCGGTTGTACTGCCCGAGAATCCACCCGTCTTCAGAGAATTCAGTCCGCTCGCCGGTCTTATTGAACGTAAGTGAATAAACGGCGAGATACTCTTTATAGGGATCTCCTGTAGGAGCATGTTGGACAAGGGTTGCATTAAATCCGCTGGGTGCGACCCACCCGGTTGCGTTCTTCGTGAAGGTAGCCTCAAAACCGTTTGCCCCGACGTACGTGATCGTTGAGGCAGAGATCTTGAGGCGCACATCTTGCTCGAAAAGGCTGGAAGACCATCCTCCGCCGAAGGCTCCCGAATTACTCGACAAGCCGTTATAGAACCGATCATTACGAAGCGAGGGGCCTGGTCCGCTTAGAGTTCCGTCATTAGCGGTTAGAAGTAGGTTGCCGTTTGCCAGATTGACCCTGGCGACCATATTGCTAGACAGGCTGTATTCTTCGAATCCGAAGTAGGGAAGTGCTCCTAGGCCGGGAGCGCCTACGGGAGTTCCGCTTGGCGCAATGCGGGCCTGCGAGCCGTCCGACTGGAACGTCCGAGTGGGACCTTCGGGCACGGGTCCGCCGGGCACGTTCTGGGTTTCGTACGCGCGATCGTCGGCAGTGGCGGGCGGGGCCCATGTAGCGGCACTGGGCGGAGGCGCTGCTGGCGGTTTCGCGGCGTGCGCTGGCGTAGCGGGAGCGGAAAGCCCAGCCACTACCAGAACGACGGCGAGAGTGCTGCCGCAAGCGGACATCAAGGGACGAAACATAGGACTCCCCACAAGTCACGCCGCCATGGCGTGGAACCCCGGCAAGCTAAGCATTAGCTGTGAAATCCCCAGACCCCCAAGTGGGGGTCAAATGAAGAAAATTTACGCAGCGTTCACATAATGAACTTGGGCGCTCCTTCGATTGAAGGAGCGCCCAAGCGAGAGGTTGTCCCCTACTCTCGTAGGCCTCTTATGCCGAAATGTAGGGGTGAAGTCAGGGCTCTGTCAATGCTCGTCCTTGAGTGCGATGAGGTTGGACTTGCGACCACAAAAGGGCTTGCGGGTTGCTTCAGTAAAAACCCTGGTGGATCGGGGCTGTTCCACGAGGCATCTTGCTTGACGTCTAGGACGCAGCGGCGACTGAGTTTGGCGCAGAGTCGACTTTCTCGATCGGCTCCTGGTCCGTAGAGGTTGGTGCATCTGCGGTGGCGGGGTCAACGACGAGAGCGTCTAGGAGCTCGTCTAGCGCCCGGGCCTTGGTCGAGGCGTCGAGGTACTGCTGGTATTGGTTCTTGGCCGAATCGATGAGCCGGTCGTAGAGACGGAACGAGCCGTTGGAGGGGCTGAACGCTGAGGCGTAGTAGTCGTCGACGGACTGAGTGGGACCGGCACCCTTGGCGCCGGGTGCCTTGCCCAGGACGAAGACGACCTCGATGTTCTTAATCTCGTTCTCGCGTTGCCGTTGCTGGAGGATGCTCGCCAGAGCGCTGGCATACCGGACGCCCTGCTCATTCAGCTCGGACGCCTCGACCTTACGGTCGTACCTCTTGAGCTCGACAATGACGTGCCGGCCCCCGACAGTGGCGTAGCGAATATCGATTCTGCCCTTGATGAGCTCGTCATCGGTGTCCTTGGCGAATAGTCCGGGATCGATCCGGCGGAGGTCCTCCTCCATGCGGGGCTCGGTGGTGGCGCGTTCCCAAGACGGGTCCAGAAGCCACAGATGCTCGAAAAGGTGCTCCTGCAGCACCTTCTCCTTCTCGTTGGCCTCGGTGAGGTTCTGCAGTTTCGCGATCGCCTCGACCCGGGAGCGCAGGATATCGACCCAGAGTCCTGCCTCGTAGGCATCCTGCTGGCCTAACAGCGGCAGGAGGTCCTCGGCGGTGACGCTGGCGAGATGGTCTAACTGCTCGGTGCTCTTGCGGAGCCCGACGCGGGCGAAGGCAAGGACCCCGGAGCGGAACAGGTCGCTCCTGGAGGCGCTCTCGTCCTTCTTCTCGAACGACAGCGCGGCGATAGTGCCGATCATTTTCCGCGCCGCGGGCCTCTGGTACTCGTCGAGCCCACCGATCCAGGCCTCCAGCTTGGGGTACTTCTCCAGGGCGCTTTTGGTCTCGGCCTTGCCGCGTTCCTTGGTCCAGGTCTCGGCGGCGGTCACGAAAGCCTTACGGAGGAATTCCTGCAGCTTGACGACGCGTTCGTCGTCCTCGATGAGGCGTTGCCGGTCACTTGTGGCGATGTCGTCGTACCCGTCGTCGAGGTCGAGGAAGTCCGCCTCGATCTGACCGGTGACGTAGTTACCAAACAGTCGGCTGAAGTCGAGCTTTTCGATTATGCCCTCTTGGATGGGGCGCTTGCGGGCTAGAACGATGATGTTTTTCAACGACCCGGCCTCGGCGTCGTCCACGAGGTCGGTGGGCTTGCTCGTCGTGCCGATCCAGCCTTTGACCCTCCACCCTCGGTCCTCATCAACATATGTCCGAGGCAGCACGAAGCGGGAGATCCCCGGCGGCAGAACCTCGTCAGGGATGGTCTTCTCTCCGAACTCCCAGATGAACTGCAGACGTTTGAGCTCCTGCCGGTCCGCCCAGGTGATGCGCTTGCCGTTGATGTCGATGTGGAATCCGCCGGCGCCGGGAGCGCGAGTGTCGAGAACGTCGAATCGTCGTGCCAGGCGCTTGCGTAGTGCGGCCGCCGTCAGGGCGGCCCGCTTGCTCTTGAGGTCCTTCAGTACCAGCGTCGTACCCACCCGGTCGTATTCCTTAGGCACGGGTAGCGGCTGCGGGTGGTAAGTGCCGTTGGGCTTCTTGATGGCCGTCTCGAGGTCTGCCACGACGATGCTCAGACCGTGTGCGGTGCCGCCTTCGATTTTGGAGTAGACCTCGACGGTGCGTGCCAGGGAGAACACCGAGAGCTTCCCGATGCCTTTGCGGCCCATGTATGGGCGATGCCACTTGGGCGACTCGGTTCCTTCGTGTTCGCGCTTTTTGTAGCCGGCGGTGAGGAACTGGGTGTTGAGCTGTTGCTGGGTCATGCCGCGTCCGTCGTCCGCGACTACGACCTCGGTCAACCCTCCCGACCCGGTGCCCCCGGAGGAGTCCTGCCACTTGATGGATACACGCCCGGCGTCGGCGTCGTAGGCGTTGGCGACAAGCTCGGACAGGACCGCCGCAGCGTTGCTGTAGAGGTTGATCCCGAGCGATTCGAGCACCGATAGTTCGACCGACATCGTGTAGGTGGCAGGCGGCTGCGTGGTGATGCTCATGCGATCTCCTCAGGCGACGGTGCGGGCGTGCGCTAGGGCGGCCTCCCCGATCGCGCGGGCGATGGGCGGGGGGACGGCGTTGCCGACCATGCGGGTGATGGCGGACATGCTCATCTTGCCGGTACTGGGCGCGAAGCGATATCCATCGGGGAAGCCTTGAAGGAGGGCGGCCTCCCGGGGGGTGATGGATCGGTCCTGGTCGGGATGCCCAAACCGTCCCGCTCCGAAGCTGTTCGCGAGGGTCGTGATCGTGGGAGCCGGCTTGTCCCACTCCATGCGGGCGTAGACGTTATGGAAGGATGCCCCGCTGGAGCGGCGGTGGCACGCGGAGCGCAGCTCTTCGGGCCAGTCCATCCAGGTCCCCCCGGGTCTCGAGGCCCGCACCCTCTGGAGGTTAAGTTCGGAGAGCTTACGGGCCGTGTGCAGCTGGTCGAGGTCGTCAGTGGCGCCTGACCTTACGGGGGAGACACTTCCGATCGCGTCCCGGACGGTCATGAAGTCCTCGGGCTGGAGGTGGCCGTCGGGGACGGGCAAGACGCCGTGACGGGAAGCCAGCAAGACCATGCGCCGACGGTGTTGTGGAAGTCCGTATTCCGGGCCGTAGACGATGCGCCAGTCCACCTCGTATCCCTCGTCCTCTAGGGCGGCGACAAAATCGCGGAACACCTCAGAAGTCCCAACCCGGGGTACGTTCTCCATGGTGACGAGGTCAGGTCTGACTTCCCGGACGAGACGGGCAAACTCGCGTAACAGCGGCCACTGCTCCTCGCCGGAGGTGTCTGCGCCGCGTCGGTAGGCGGAAAAGGGCTGACAGGGGGCACAGCCGGCGAGCATCCGCAGGGCACCCGGCACCCAGAGATCCTCGAGATGGGCTGCTGTCAGTTTCCGGACGTCCATGAGCAGGAACGGTGCCTCGATGTTCGTCTCAAACGGGTAAGCGCAAGATGGCTCGATATCGACGCCCGCGACGACCGAGACCCCTGCGGCCTGCAGGCCGACGGAAAGGCCTCCTGCCCCACAGAAGAGGTCGACGGCGCTGATCTCTGGGCGGTTCCCGAGGATGTCAGTGCCGGGCGCGCTTTGCTCGATAGTCATGTCGTCTCCATCAGGCCATCCTCGTGCGACGGCCTAAACACATTCTGCCGTGGCATCGTCCTGGCCCCGTGCATCGCGGAGCTATGTCGGCCCTGAGCGGCGGTCGGCCTGGTGTTATGTGCAAGGCACCGAATGCCGCCGCAAAGGGCGCACATCGCTCAAAGCGTGGTAACCGTGGCGTGAGACTTGGCCGGAGAACGTCAAGGACAAGCGGTCTGTCCGCGGTGCTCCGTAGCAGTACGGTCAGGTCATGAGGAGCAGCGACCGACGTCGAGAGGCATGGGCACGGCAGCAGGCCGTAGATGACGAACAGGCCTCGAGAAAAAAGCAAAGCTTCAGGCGTGTCCGTCTTCTGAACGAGGAACTCGACAAGCTCGTCGCGGACGCCACGACGAGGTCGGCATCGGTGGCCAACAAGGCATCGTTCCTGGCCGTCTCCACGGGTGTCCTCGTCGCGGCCACCACAGGGCAGCTCTGGATGAGGGCCACGATCGTGGGTATCTGCGCGCTTGCCTTGGCCAGTGCCGGCCTCCTCAGCGCGGCCATGGCTCTGCGACCCGGGAAGCGCTCAGGGCTGGATGCTCAGCGTCTCGTGGATCGGTACCTTGACTCAACCCGCATGGCCGACAGCATCGAGCGCGACCTGGTCGTGAGCAAGGCCGACTCCATCTCGGCGCTGGAGCCGAATTTACGCAACCGAGCGGGCTGGGTCACCGCGGGGTTCTTCTCTCTCGCCGCAAGTACGATCCTACTCACCATCGTCTACGCCATAGAAGTAAGTGGAGACTGACATGCCCCGACCCGACTACGACGACACCACCCCCGACGACGACACTGACAACGTCGACGACAGCGGCCAGGCGCCGACGGCATCGCTCCAGTTCGGCGCGGACGACGGAAAAGTGGTCGGCATGGTCCAGGAAGGGGCCACGGGCGACGTGGACATCAAGGACTTCGATGACGATGACGAGACCTGATTACGACGAGGACACTCCGAGCGACGACGAGGACGACGCATCGCCCGAGGAGAACACGAGTCTTCTCCAGAACGGTCGCCGGCCCGGTCAACGAAACCCCTTTGGCCAGCAGAACCGCTAAAAGCGCCTATGGCGGCGAAGATGGGTTTCCAGGCGGATGGACCGAGTAGCCGTAGAGCTGCCCGTTGGGGAACAACCCTTGCTTTTGCCAAGACTTCTGTCCCGACATCGCTGCGGGCACAGACCAGCTCGCTGGGCGACGTATGGCTTCTCGGCGACATCGGCAGCTGACAAATGTCGGGCCGCCGATTAGCCTTGAGCGTGTGACCCTCAGCAGCGAGTTCGTGCCAAGCCGGATCAAATCGACCGACCCGTTGCACGAGCAGTGGAACCTCACGCTCGCCGAGCGCGAGGTGTTCCGCGTGCGGGCCCGGGAAGCCCGGCTTGCCAAAGATGCTGCCGCTGCCGGGCTGGGCGGAGCTCCCCTGCACGAGGTCAACGTACCCACGTTCGATCCCGAGACCCTGATGCCGCAGCAGGACGACAACGAGCTGTCGACGTTGTCGCTGTTCAGCGGTGGTGGCGGACTGGATCTGGGGTTCCACCGGGCCGGTTTCGACCAGCGCGGGTCGTGGGAGATCATGCCCGACGCCGCCGAGACGCTGAGGCGCGCCCACCCCTCGTGGTCCGTCCATGGCGGAGAGGCTGGAGACGTCCGCGGAGTTGACTGGAAGCCATGGCGGGGGAATGTCGCCGTCTTGCACGGGGGGCCACCGTGCCAACCGTTCAGCAATGCCGGGAAGCAACGCGGTGCGTCGGACCCGCGCGACATGTGGCCGGAGTTCGTCCGTGCCGTGCTCCAGACCCGTCCTGAGGTCTTCGTCGCCGAGAACGTCGCGGCCCTTGCCAGTGCGACGTTCTCCGAGTACGTGGAGGAGAACATCCTCCAGCCGCTTCAGAGGCATTACCACATCCGCAAGGTCCTCATGCAGGCGTACGAGTACGGGGTGCCCCAGGTGCGCAAGCGGGTGGTGTTCTTCGGGTTCCGCACCAAGACCTTGGCCAAGCGGTGGGTGGCCCCAACCCCTCGGTACAAGCGGCCGGGTGACGCCAAGTCCGACCTGCCTGCGGCGATCGGTGCACGCGCGGCACTCGGCCTGGCCGACATCGGCTTCGACGACGTCTCGCCCACGATCCGCAGCGGACTATCCGGGCCACGAAACACGACGTCGATCTTGAGCAGCGTCTCGGCGCAGCGCCGCTTCGAGGCCTTGCAGATCTGGCCCAATGGCGTCGCAGCGTCGCGGGAAGCAGCCAGTGCATATGTGACGAAGAACGGTCACTTCCGGCTGTCGGTCGCCGACGTCGCCCTGCTGCAGGGTTTTCCGGAGTCGTGGCGTTTTGCCGGCGCCACCTACATGCAGTTGGGTCAGATCGGGAACTCCGTGGTCCCACCGGTGGCCTACGCGGTGGCGTCGTCGGTCGCGGACGCTTTGAGGTAGGCGCGGACGAGTTCGCGCAGTCGGCTGGCGTGCTCGTTCTGAATATGGTCGAACCCGTCGAAGAATGAGCCCTCGATGTGCGGGTTGTTCAGCGTCGAGCCGCGGAGGATCACGTACCGGCCCCGCAGTTGCATGATCTCCGTCATGCGCTCGAGGGAGTATCCATTCTCCAGGTCCTTGAACTCCTTGTACTGGGCGGCCGTCCACTGGCTCTTCAACACCCAGCGGGCGTCGTCGATGCTGTAAGCGTCCTTCTCCCCCAGGAGGTCGACGACCATGTCCGAGGTGACGCTGGAGGGCAAGGAGTCCGCCAGGGCCAGGTCGGGTGCGATGTAGCGCTCCTTGCCGGCGATCCACGGCTCCATGTCCGCCGGCGACGCGTACACGCAGTACAGAAGCTTGGAACCAGACTTGTCGTAGAAGGCGAAGATCCAGTGCAGGTCGGCGCGCCACTTGCGGATGTGGTCGGGACCGAAGTCCCGGACCGTGGACACGGATTTGCCGGTCGTGGACTTCAGCTCGAAATTGATGACCCTGCCGTCGAGCATCAGATGCGCGTCGATGTCGGACCGGCGACGGTCCTCGGGGACGGTCAGATTGAACAACTGGATCATCGAGTTCTCGCGCTCGTCGTCCTGCACCGGCATGGCAGCAGTGTCGCAGAAGAACCGCCGCCTCTGGTTGCGGCTACCGGGTGGGACGGGACGCTGCCGCCGACCGATTGGAGTCTCGTTCAGGAGATGCGCGCGGGTAGCCTGAAACCGTGGAGGTGCCTCCGGCCAGCAGTGAGACGGCGCGGAAGGTCATGCGCGCCAACCGGGGACGTGACACCGGGCCGGAACTGGCCGTGCGTCGAATCGTCCATGCACGCGGGCTGCGGTATCGAGTGAACGCGCGGTTCGAGACCGACCTGCGTCGGACCGCGGATCTGCTGTTCACCCGTCAACGAGTCGCCGTGTTTATTGACGGCTGCTACTGGCACGGGTGCCCGATCCACTTCCAGACCCCCAAGACCAACACGGCGTTCTGGTCGGAGAAGATCAACCGCAATAAGTGCCGGGACGCCGAGACCACCGCCCTGCTCACCGAACGTGGATGGACCGTGCTCCGGTTCTGGTCCCACGAGTCCCCCGCCGCCGTCGCCGACAGGATTGAAGACGTCATACGGCCCGGTTACAGCACCATGGAGTTGCCGTGAGCGTTCGGCCTCCTTGGCGCGCCTGGGCCACCTCTACGGCGTCGGTCACGCGCCCTCAAGCGAGGGCCTGCGGACAGCTGCTGTACGAAGGCACGGAGGGAGCCACGATGACCGCAGTCACCGTCGTGTCCCGCTTTCTTGCTCGGGTCTTCGCCGCCTCCCACAGCTCCGTGGGTACTCGCACCGCCCGCACCGGCGGCCTTGGCCGATCAGGCATTCCCTTGTCCGGCCTTGGGTGAGGCATCACCGCCGCCGGCATCCCCTGCTCGCCCGCCAATCGCGCCGGCTGAGTCTGAGTCTGAGGCGCTCATTAGTCGGGGAGTGCGTAGGTGACCCCGTCGATCCTCGCGGGCGCTCCGTCCATATGAATGTCGTAGGTGCGTCCTCCGGTGCCGTACGCATACCATGCGTCCTCGTCGGACTCGAAGCCTGAGGCGGGCAGCAGGTGCTGTCAGCCCGTCTCCTCGAGCAATCTTTCGCTGATGCCGGTGTAGGTGTAGGTGTAGGTGTAGGTGTAGGTGTAGGTGTAGGTGTAGGTGTAGGTGTAGGTGTAGGTGTAGGTGTAGGTGTAGGTGTAGGTGTAGGT
>Ga0265797_10005003_pt1 | contig 19692 bp, 18 predicted proteins | sample P2T30metagenome_FD_192433 | JGI IMG/M metagenome (GOLD analysis project Ga0265797, IMG submission 192433) | Plant litter microbial communities from East Loma Ridge, Irvine, California - P2 T30 | ecosystem: Environmental > Terrestrial > Plant litter > Unclassified | place: USA: California...
TGTCCTGGATGGGCGCGAGGTCGTTCTTGTGCTGAGAGCACCACTCGAGGACCTTCTTGAGCACGGAGACCTGGAGCATGTCAGTTGAGTGAAGTGGAAGTGGGAGAGATGAGGCCACTTACGGCCGCGAGGATGATCTCGAAGAGCATCTCCAAAAGCGAGTTCGTTTTGGGGGCTCCTTTGCAGGAACCCACCGGGTTCGACCGAAAACACGGCCTCGGGTTGTCGTCGCCAACCTCTCTGGACACCTCGCACATTGGAAGCATGCGCAAGCTGTACTGTGAGATACCAAGAGAAGCTTGAGTGGTGAGCTCGTACGTCAGGCATGCGAGGCATTTGAGCTGCACTGTGACAGGTCAGCATCCGTATTGGGACATGAAGGTGAGTGCAGTGAGGCTGAAGTGAGGAGACTTACAGTAGCGCTGATCACTCTTGTGGTAGAGCAGTACATGTAGGAATAGATTGGGGTGGTGCCGTGGTGTTGTCGCCATGGTGTTGTGAATGGTGTTGTGCATGGTGATGTGTGTGTGTTTGGAGTGGTGTTGTGAAGGTCGGTGGATGAAGAAGCGGAAGTAGGAAGTCAACGTGAGGCTCCAGGCAGCCGCCAAGGCCAGTAAACACGAACGCGTGCAATCAAAAGCCAGAGAAGGAGCCTTAGGCACTCGTGCTGGAGTGAGTGGAGCGTGGAGCGAGGGTGGGCGTGAGGTGTGATGAGATCTGGACAGATGTGGCTCAGTTGAGAGGTTATACACGATTCACGTACTGAGCATTGCTCATTGATTGATTTCAAAGGCTATAGCAAGTGTTATGCGAGCTTGAAAGAAGTGTGAGTGCTACCAAGTAGCCCAAAGAGCATCCTTCTCGACGCGTCTTGCTCAGGAGGTTGGTCCTTGTGCTTCCACAGCAACAGATCTCTCTGAATGGTGCGGCGACATCGATGATTAAGAATAGCTACATAACAACTTAGTATCCATGGAGATACACCAGAACCACTCAATTGCATCATGCTGTGCTGGTTGCGTCGCTGCTTGTCCTGCGCGCCACTCATACACGTCTTGGCGTAGCTTTGCTTTGATTGATTGATTGTCAGCCAGCAAACTCCTCAAACCTGAGCAGCGTAGCAAGCAACCCATACACGTTCCGCCGAAACATCAATAACAATACACACAAGCCAGTCTACGCCAATACCAAACCACACCTCCTAAGCCTCGACTGTTTGCCATCGAGATCAGCCTTCATAATGCCAGCATTCTGGCACATCCTTCTCGGCATTGCCTTCGCCGCCGTCTTCTGGCTCACCATCAACATCCTCATCCTGAACGGCATGGAGAACTGGCTCCGTCTCGCCGTCCACTTCGTCTGGGCAGATTTCATGAGTCGCACGATCGAAGCTGCCATCGGGTGGGCGTTGGCCGAAATCGATCCCTAGGTGAGACACACAAGCGCTGATGATGTACGAGAAGAGAGCGCGCTGACTTCTTGGATACAGATAAGGCAGATCAGCGAGACTGCACTGCGCTTACGGAGGAGCGAGGATACACACTCGAAGACCCGGTTTGCTGAGCCCTATCGAGCGGCATAGAGCTAGAAGCGGCACCCTTCTTGCTGAAACAGGTACGAGACAAGAATTTCTTTTCGTTCGAGATTTCCTACATTATTGTGTTGCACACACAGCCATGCGATAGAAGTTAGCAGACTAGCTGTTGCAGTATTAGAGAACTCAAGGTAGGCCGCCCGTGACGCTGTATTGTGAGTGAAATGCGACTTTGTACACCATGTAAAAGCGAAGGTGGACCTTCAGCGGCATTAATGTCACTGCTACTGATACCGAGCGCCGTGATCAAGCGTAGGTCAGCTTCTCGTACAGCCTGTAGACCTTTGACAAACAGACAAACAGACGAGTAGGCAAAGCCGAAGCCCGAACATGTTTCTTCAGCCCAGCGTGCTCACATACCGTAAGGTAAACGCTCGGTGCCACATCAGAGCCGACTCTTGTTGCACGCTTCACGGCGAGCATCTCCTACCATGTCGACGATACCGCAGCCACCACCTCAGCAGGTCATGAGCGCGACGGGCCCGCTCGATGCGCTCTCAACGGACAACCAGCACCTACCTTTTCGCCAGCACCGTTGGTGCTACCTCTCAAGCCTGTAGCACGCCAACTACCCATCGCCTCCAGCTTCGGACAAAAGCGTCTTGAAAGAGCCGGCAAGACATACAAGCAAGCGTCGCCGATTTGCCACTTCAGTCTCCAGCGCCTCAAGCAGTCGGCGGCCAATATTCGATCACTCAACGAGCATGTTTGCAGTCGAGCTGCTCGAATTGTCCCTCAGCATCCAAGGCCACAGGCCTCAAGCGTAAGCGCGGTCTCGATAGGCGAAGCGACGAGATGAGACTGGGAGAAGATTCGGCGAATCTTCTGCGCGACCTTACGAGAAGGTTTCCATGTTTTCGGTTGACTCGATACTGGATGGCGTATACATGAAGAGAGGGTACAACTCAGCAAGCATACTGCGCAACATCGAACACCGAGCCAGCAGAAAAAAGCAAGCGTCTTCAAGGCACATCACTCCACAACCGCGATCAGCACCATCCTGGCCGAGCATCAGGAGATGACAGAATACGTAGGCCTTCACCAGCAATTGTCAACGCCAGACGATTGGAGCCCATGGGTCATGGCAAGAACAACCGAATAATCCGAGCAGACTGCCCAGCAGGCGCCAACCGAACAACTCAGGAGATCTCTACAACAAATCCGGTCCTCCAGCTCAGCAGCGAGCTATACAAGTGATAGCTCCACGATCTGCGAAATAAGACCATGTCCAAGCATCTACCGAAGAGCGAGGCCACCCTCCAATTGCGGCAATAATGTGTCAAGCAATCAGCTTGCAGACTTGCACCGAAGAGTTGCCCACGACAGGCTTCGACGAGAGCCTGAACCATGTCCAACATCATCTTCAGTGCTCACACTGTGGCCGAGCAACACCATCCCACGCATGGGCTTACGCTGAGGTGTTAACCAGAGCAGATATCCACAGCTGCCAATACAGACATCACGCACCGTGGCCGAGCAACACCATCTCCGACATGGGCTTACGATGAAGTGTCGACCACAGCAGACATCCGCAACCGCCAAAGCGAACATCACACTTAAGAACACGCAAGGAAACAACAAGTACTTAATATGCGTGACAGCCCACCGATCTCCCGAAAGAAACCCCTGCCCGATGCGCCCATCGAGCAGCCGCCCGGCTTGAGCTTAAACTGCACAAGCCGCTGTCAAATTGCTCCAGACACCCACAAAGTATGGCCAACCCTTGTCAGCCAGAGCTGGACGACGGGCGGCAGAGAGGCCAAGATATATCAGCAAAGGCAGCAACCAGCGCGCCATAGCACCAGAAGGAGCGTATGGACAACACCGAGAAGCGGGACTTCACCACGATTGAGCATCGAACATGCAGGTACAGCGCTTAAGGCAAATATACCGCTCCGCATGTCCCTATGCAACAATCTTCGAAAAAGATGGGACGGGTTTCAGCTTAGCCAACGACCATCACGCTTTGGTTCGAACCGAATCGGGACCATTGCCCCCAGGCACGTTGCACTTAGCAGGTAGATAGGCCGCTTCTTCGATCAAAGGCCGGACATGCAGGTACAGCGCTTAGGCAAATATACCGCTCCGCACATCCCAACACAACGATCTTTTCGAATTTGGGACTATTGGATGAGACTGGCAGAGGGCTGTCCGACGTGGGTTCGAACTTAATCGGGACCTCTGTCTTCTTGCGCGTCGTGCACTGCTCATTGATAGGCCGCTCCCGTCCAGGTCCAGGTCCAGTGCTGTAGATGCCCAGATCTGTCGCAGAGGTTCAGCCAGGGCTTTGCCAATGCAGAGATCTGGAAGCTGTAGGTGGTCAGTAATGATCACCGCAAAGGTTCAGCCAGAGCTTTGCCAGTGCGGAAACATGGAAGCTGTAGGTGATGAGTGATGGTCATCGTGAAGGCTCAGCCAAGGCTTTACCAACACGAAGGAGAAAAATATGTGCAACAAGGTGTAAAGAGAGCGCCATCGTGAAGACTCAGCCATGGCTTTGTCAGCACGTAAAGAGGAACATGCTTGTGGAGAGAGTGCAGTGATGGTTCTCGCGAAAGCTCAGCCAAGGCTTTGCCAACACAACGGAAGACACGTATGCGACAAGGTTAGAGGGAGTGCCACCGCGAAGACTCAGCCAGGGCTTTGCCAGCACGGGAAGAGGAATGTGCCTGCGAAGAGAAGGAGTTAGGGTCGCCGCGGAGGTTCAGCCAAAGCTTTGCCAACACGGAGGAGAGGCATGTGCGTGTCAAGATGTAACGGAGGGTCACCGCAATTCCGCGAAGGCTCAGCCAGGGCTTTACCAACACGGAAGGGTGATGTGATTGCAACGAGGGTGGGAAGGAGGTCGCCGAGAAGGCTCAGCCAGGGCTTTGCCAATGCGAACAAGGTTTCTGCGTGGGAGTGTCGTGGTAGAGGCTCAGCTTGATCCTCGGGCCATCCTGTCGTTTAGCACTCGCTCTCACCACGTAAGTCAGAGGGCGGATGGGTTCCATCAAGGATGTGTGCTCAGGCTCCAGTACAGCAGCCGCGGGCATACCGACTTTCATAACCGGTATTGCGACAACAAAGCCTATCATCTGGTGACCCAGCTCAGCCTTGAAAGACGATGGCGGCCCTGGCTTGAGAGGACACTTCCAGTGATTCACTCCGGAATGGCTCTTGCATACTTGCCGACAGGAGCCGAAGCCAAAGGCACGCCCGAGACGTGAAAAAGTCCGGGGTATCCAACCTCTAGTATTTGCATCCAGGTTGTGGCTCGACAACCAAAAGCAGTAGACACGGCTGTTTTTCCGCCAGCGCAGACCATTATTCAGGGCCAAGAAGAGATAGCCAGGGCTGTTACGACCGGCGTACTGTCAAAGTCCAGCAACTAGAGACATTTCCAGCACCGAAAGTAACAGCACAGGCCATCGCAAACGGTATTCCGCCAGGAAAGGATGCTGTTTATCCGATGTTGTTTATTCGATGTTGTAACACAGCCTCTCCACGATGCAGCCACTTGGATGTAATGAGTGCACACAATAGCGTGAACAGCAGAGCTGACCAAATCTTGACCTCCTCTTCACATCAAAAGAGAAGCAACCATGATGCTCAAGCTCTGACGGAGAAGAGCCATCGTAGACCAGGCCGACCTCCAAAGAAGATGTAGCCCGCTGGAGGCGGCTATGGCGTGAGTTGTGATGCTCCGACTCGAATGCTTTCCCTAGAAAGGGAAAGCTGATAGAAGCAATGTTGCGGCTGTTTCGAGGAGGCGTTCGAACAAAACTTCTGTGTCGGCATTATTGGAGAAGGTTGACTCCATCGGCGGTCAGTCAGGGCGGCAAAGATGTTTCGATCATACCAAGAGGCTCGAAAGTACGGACAACCACCATCTCTTGCCAATATCCGGAAGCCTTTCTTGTGTTCGAAGCTCTTACATTGTTCAAGTCCCTTGCATGACCACGTTGTCCGACCTCGGGAATGTCCGGCGGGTCCTTGCAGATCTTGTTCGACCGAGTGTCCAGTCGCATTCATCTTGCGGACGGCTGACTGGTATGCGTATCGGTGTGGTGATCGTCATGGCTGCTTGCGTCATGTTCTGTGGCGGGTTTATTGTTGCAACATTGGCCGCCGAAGGCGCCGGAGCCGTGAAGCCGACTTGCAAAGATCCCCGTCGCCTGTGGAATGTTAGTATATGTCGAACACTTGGTGACGGGGGGGTTGAAACATAACACGCGTACTTCAAGGACTTGAAGCCTTCGAAAATGTATTGCCGAGCTGCAAGAAGTGTCAGGCCTTGTGGTGGCGAGCGCGGTAATCGCAAGCCGGTTAGCTGCATGTCCGCTGTGAAGTACCGCTCTGCCTCGCCATATTCGTGCGCACCACCACCATAAATTAACATGTCGACATGCTCATCAAAGCAGCTCTACAGCTTGGTAGAAGAGCTTGTGGTGTTGTTTTGTTGTTGCGTGCGGTGTGTGGTGGTGTAGGACAGAAAGTACGTTCGCGGTGGCGTCGTGGCGCGAAGCCGGCTTGCCACCACCGCTCTGCCTCGCCTTGTCAGTACGCGCCACCACAAACCGTTGACATGTTGAAATACTCACCAAAGTAGCTCTACGGCTTGGTGTAAGAGCTCGTATTGTTGTTTTGTCAATACCTGTCGTGTGTGGCGGTGTGGAACGAAAAGTACGGTTGCGGCGGTGTTGTTGCACGAAGCCGGCTTGCCTGCGACCGCCACCCCTCCTGCGCTACCACACGCCAGTGACGATGTCTGGGGCTTCAAGTGAGCCACAGAACGACATGCACGTGCTTGTAGATCGGCCGGCATGTGCTTACCATGGTGCCAAAGGCCCAGGTGTGGGTGCAGGGGAGGAGGCGGGCGTGGGCGGCGAGTGCAGGCGGGAATGCTCCTCGCCAGGCCAAAGGCGTGGCCAGGGCGGACCTGTGTGGTATGCGAGCTACTCGAGGAGCATTTTATGGATGCAGACAAGGGCCTCCGTATGTTGTTTGGGCATGGCGAATGTATTTGGCATTGTGGTGGACGAGGAGGGCTGGTGGTGGTGGGCGCGGCAGTCTGGCGCTGCAAGCACTACACCAGCTCCGCTGCCAAGCCATGACCACCAGGGCTCCCGCCTTGGTCTATTGTACACGCTACGGGCACGGGAAGGTGCAACAACACATCAAGGGGCCTTCGGTATGGCCGGGGCTAGGTCCTCCTACTGTTCGCTTCCAAAGGCGACACTCAGCGCGTCCACGGGACGCATGTAGGGCTGGAGCGAGGCCCCGAAGGCCACACATAGCAACAGCACGGCGACGACCCTTGGAAGTCTGCGGCGAAAGCTAAAGCTAGAGACTTCCGCCTGCAGACAGCCACTGGCTGTCGCAGGACACTGGAGACTCATACTTGCGCCACAAACAATAACATTTGCTCGAGACACTTACAGACTGCAAGAAGAAGCGATACTACTTGTGAGTATGCAAGAGCCCCTGCAAGAGGACCAGCGGCTACCACCAACTGTGGCGATCCAAGCCCACGAATCTACAATGCGAGAGCCCACATCCGCATTCGAGCGAGCAAGTCCTTTGTTTGCCACACAATCGGCAAGACGCCCGCGACGATACCCTCCTCAAGCCCTCCAACCGCCCATACAGAACGACGCAAGAGTCCAGACACCTCCTTCGCCGCACTCCGGCGGTCTCGACCTCACGCAGCTATTCGAACCGACGACGAGGGAGTTCGGACAGTTGGCGGAAGTACGACACCAAGTCACCTCGAAAGCTCTTGAAGCCGCAGTACGACCAGTGTATGAACAAAAAGAACGAGACATTACCGACGCGCCGGGTCTGGTTGGTATTGGAAACAAAGACTCGAAGCTTTCGGCCGCCACACCCGACTCGCCGCACTCAGCGGCAAGACATACATACCCCCCAATGATTTCGAAGACAAAATGGGCAGAAGGAAGCAAGCCGAAGAGAACTGGAAGCTGTTATTGCTCTGCCGGTGTTGAGGATTAGCTGAATAGCCAGGAAGAAGTAAAGACGAAGAACATGGAGTTTTGCGACTCGCACCACGAAACATGCATTAGTAGTCAAGTCAAAACGTAAGGACAACATCAATTGGAATACATTTTTTCATGGGCGACATAACTCTGCAACTAAGTCTGCAAGAAGCATCTATCCAACTTGTGTCTTTTGCGAGCAATTGAGCAATTCGGGTTCAACACGCAAAGACGAGTCAAGATGCTTCCTTGAAGAAATGACCGCAGCTGCCACCATGCAAGGAAGGGATAAGTTGATACGTCTTTTATCGAAAGAGTTTTGCTACAAGCAGGAAAGAACCATGGCAGGATGCATAAGCCGGGAATCATTCCACTTCCCGATCAAGAAATATGTAAGACTCTGGAATGCGGTATACCACACGCACTCTGAGCAAGCCAGCAAAATGGCGCGCTGGATCCAAGGTATCTATTTCGGCTCGAGGCCATCAATTATACGGCGTGCTGGACAAGATGGAGGGAGAATAAGCATCATGACACTAGAACTCGACCAAGAGGAGCAATCTAAATATGTAAAGGCAACTGACCAGTGACGGTGCAACGCAGAGTGTAGAGCAACAGCACCAGAAATTCATATCGCTCTTGTCAAGCCTATCAATCAGAACATGGCAATGTCTATTTATTGAGATGCTTGACGCAAGATCTCACCATCGACTTTGATGTGCAAAAATTGCAATCCGTCGACTTGGTGGAGCCAAGTATAAATTCTGGATGTTGCTATTCGGCCTGTTTGCCACAGATAAATGATACAAGGGCGAGTCGGTAACTGCAGAATCACAACAGAAAAAAAGACCTCCTTCTCAAGTTCAAGAGCCACGAAACCATGAAGGCCGTTGACAGCCGTGATTATGCTCATCCGGTAAAGATATAGCCACGCACTCCAGCGGCAAGCGCGCTTCACACATTCAAAACACCTGAGTGGATCACCGAAGACACGCATGCCTCCAATCTCCATCACCACGAATGCCAATGCCTTAGCCAAAGTCATCTTCCGCCGTACCTGGCCGCTACGGACGAAGAAGAGTGCGTGCTTGCGTGCCTTTGCGGAGCCCCAGCCGCGCGGACCGCTCCCCCAACCTTTCACAAACCCTAAAAGTCGCCATGCTTTTCTCGCATCTCTGTGACTTTTAGGATGACGCCGGAGGCCGCAGCAGATCTGGTGACTTGAAGCTCTTACCGCACTATTTTGTCCGGCGATCTAAGGAAGCTTTTTTCGGCCTCAAGACCCGAGACAACAGTTTATGTGCTTATCTTTCTTTGTTGCGAGATCTTTTGGTGGTGACATCACTGGTGACAGGTCTTGCATCCAGGCCTCCAGAGGAAGATGTACACAACAAAGTACTTGGTACTCTCGACAGTCGTACACCTTACAATTCGGTAACACAGCAACTTCCCATCCCGCCGTGATCCGCCTCCCATTCCCTATCGTAAACATGACACAGCCCCATCATCCCGCCGCCAAACGCCCGAATCTCTTTATCATACAAACATGCATCCCCACAGTCTTCAACGGTCACCGAGGGTAGCCGCGCAGAGACATCTTGCGAATTTGATCCTCTTCTGTAACGAAAACTCAATCTTCCCCACAGGGCTGGGAAATTGTGGGCCTGAGCAAAGCCGCTCGGCTTTCGTACATGGCGCTAGCTGAGGTTAGGGTGCATTAGTGGTGATGAGAGGATGCAGATGCGAGGATGTCTGGAAGGCTTACTTGGGACGTCAGGTTATGGTGATGCGTTGCCTTCTGGTGACTTGGTGATAAGTAAATTAAAATTTTGAAGTTTGTTTGGATTTGATAGTGGTATATGAATTCTGTGAGAGGTTGATGATAGATAGATGGTATGCAAAATCTGGAAAAATGCGCCCGAGCAAAATGTTGCTCCCTTCCTGTACAGTCAAAGAAAAATATGCCCAAGTCTGCGGATAGATGGTAGAAAGATCTCGCCAGACGTTACTTGCTCGCTAAATGGTGATGTCAAAAAATTCGTCTCAGATCATGTCTCGCACAGCTCGTAAGCTGTGGAGGGTTTCATGTCATTTCCCGGAACGCCGTCGCTGATGGATGTGTCAATATAATGCTTTAAGCAAGACCGAAGATGGCCCTCGCGCGGCGGAGGATCTCAGAGCCCATGGCCTTTCTGGTGTCGGAAGTCCTGGAAGCTGCGTCCTTGTTCTCGGCGGCGCGGCGGAGGAGGTAGTTGAGGCACTCGGTCATGCTGCCCCAGGCAATGCACTTGACGACCTGCTCCTTGACCTTGGTCTCGTCACCACCATTGTGCCTGGTGGCGGCGAGAAGAGAGCAGGAGACTTCGTCGGCCATGCCCTGAAGCTGTGCGTAGACGAGAGGAGTGAGTTGCTCGCCACGGGAGAGCTGCTCCTGGCGGAGACGCTGGGCGAGATCGACGGTGTTGGCGTTGTGGGAGGCGATGACGACACGGCTGTCGGGCCAAGAGGCGGAAGCGGCTTCAGAGGAGGTAGGCTGGACGACAGGGTTGTAGTTGCGGTGGATGAGGGCGGACATCATGCCGTCGTAGGATGCGTGGGTGTCTTCGATAGTGTCGTGGATGAGGCTGCGCTCCTCAGAGAAGAGATAGGCACCGCGGACGAGCTTAGCACCAAGAGTGAAGCCCTCCTCGCGAGCAATGTCGATGTGCTTGGAGAGGGTGGAGGGAGCGGACTTAAGGTAGCATTGGTAGGTGTTGTAGAGGACAGTCTTGCCCTCACGGTTGAAGATGCGCTGAAGGTTGAGGGTCCAGGCGTGGTAGCCGGGCAAGTTCCAGTTCTCCTCGGCGGAGGGAAGGAGGCAGACGCCCTTCTCGGCGGCGGCCTTGCTGACGAGCTTCATGGCCTTGTCCATGGCCTCGCTAGGGTTCTTCTGCGCGGCGCAAAGGCGGAGTGCTGCAGGTCCCATTCCACTCCACTTGAGACCGATGAAGTCGCCCTCGTTTGCGATGGAGACGGATGCGAGCATGCCCTTCTGCCAGTTGGCAACGTCCTCCAACTCGTTGCCCTCAGCATCCTTGAGGACTTCCAGGGCGTACTCCAGAATCACACCGCCGTAGCCTTGCTCGCGCAGTTGCTTGGAGGTGGCGCTGACCTGCTCGGGAGTAGATCCAGCGCAGAACTGCTTGTAGAAAGTGTGGTAGAGGAGAGCTCTCGCGAGAGGGTTCTTCTCAAGGCTAAAGAGGAAGTTCTTGCTCTCGAGCATGCGACGCAGGACTGCAGAAGACGCGTCGAGGAGACGAGGCGAAGAAGAGATAGCGGTAATCAGGTACGAACGCAGAATCTGGCTAAGAGGGAGGAATGCAAGAGCAGAAGCCTCAGCCCTTGTGGGCACTGGCGAGGAGACAGCATTGGCAGCGGGCGAGTTGAAGCTAGGGTAGGCGGCCGAGTTCTCGTTGTGTGGCGAGGAGTGGATGTTCCTGCGGTGGGAAGAGGCCTTTGTGTGTGCGTGCCTGGCAGAGACGTAGCAGAAGGATGCGGTCTTCTGCTTGGGGAGGGAGGAGAAGGCGCTCTCGAGCGACTGGATGCGGACGGAGTTCATGGTATCGTCGTTGTTGGTGGTGTTGTTATCTCCAAGAAGGTCCTTGTCCTTGGTGGCAGGGGAGATAACGAGACGGAGGGAGCGGTGGGACAAAGGAAAGCAGTCCTCCTGCCTGGCCAACGGTCATATATGGGCGCCATACTGGCTGCCACTGCTCGGCTCGCATGCAATAGCTTTTTGCAAGGCCGCGGGTGCTAATCGCAGCAATCGGCGCTGCTGCTGAGGACGCCAGACCATGCCAGACCATCGTTGCGCGGCTACTTACGGCTTCTTGGCACGCTGCTCACGCTCTTCCCAGCGTCTCCCCACATTCACCAGGTCAGCAAGGGTCCGTTATCGCGGCCTGCCCTTTGTCTGGCCTCCGTCAACGGGAGCAGCGCGGCGAATCTTCGGCGGGCCGTGGTCTCGGCTTGCTCCAACTTCACTTCTTGTTTGCGCTGTGGAATGAGGCATGCAATGCTGCAGAAAGGTGCAAATATTCATTGATTTGTGCTACAAACAACTGCATAGTATCAATGTCTTTTGAAAAGTCTTCCGGCAAAGTTTGGAGGCTCCAGCGACGCCGCACGCCCGTCGCCCGGGGGAGATAAGCAAGCCGTGCCGCCCTTGGCAGAGACAGCCAACATGCAGTGGGCAGACAGGCTTTGCATCAACGACGACGCGTGAGAAGGCCTGGAGTCCAGTGTTGGCGATATATCGGAGGACTTCGCACACTCTGAGTGCCCAAGAGAAGACTGTCCAACCGGAAGATGGACCAACCCAAACCAACTTAACCAAGGTCACGTGGTCTTGAGGCGCCGCAGACATGAGTATCTGTGTCGGCGACACGGAGAACCTGGAGGCAGTCAGCGAATCTGATCAGTATTCTGGAGCCAGCATCATCATCAGCAGAGATCACTAAATCTCAGAGAATGTATGCACAACGCCCGGCCTACATCCATAAGTCGAGCGGACCCGACGGATGCAGGCGCGTTTTGTGTGCAACGTCAATCTTGGGCGCCGTCTTGTCGATCAAGTCAATTGAAAGGACTGCCGGGATAAGACAGGCGCCCTAAGTCAGTCAATAACAACTAGCAATTTGCTATCATCGGAACATCCGTATCCCTTGTGGAGGCACTCTAAGTCACTCTGTATACAGTTAGCAAGCTGCCATCATCGGAACATCCATATTCCTTGTGGAAGAAATGTTTGCACAGGGCCCGGCCTGCATCAACAATTCGAGCGGACCCGAAGGAATGCAAGCGCATGGATGGTACGAGTATACTCGCACCATCGCCGTGCAGCTTTGATCTGGTCCCACCCTCTCCGTCAAGTCCATGGAAGAGACGAGCCGGGTTGAGAATCGATCCATAATTTTGGGCACCGAACTCACCGTGCTTGTTTATGGAAGGAACGAGCCGGATCGAGACGGTGCCCGTACGCTGGGTTTTGCCAGCTTGCTGCGGTGGAAGAAGGGGTGGGGGATGAGATGCGCCGACGAAAGAGATAGGGAGGATACTTACCTTTGGAGAGTGGTCGGGCATGCTCACCGGGCATGCTGCGGAGTTGAGATGTCGAAGGATGTCTCGCTTCATTTTCACTGAGAGGCCACGAAGTGAGCAAGCTCAGGCCAGACAGTACGTGCGTGAAGCGAGTGGTCGTTCTTGGGATCCTCAAAGACGAGCGCACCATTGATAATCGGTGGCACGTGTGGAGATCGAATCCCGACGGCGATTGGAGCGACGACAGATGACCAGACCGATCTCCTGGCCGCTCGAAAACATCTTGCTGGATTGCTGGATTGCGCTGGTGACTGGAAGGCTGTGAAAGATGTTAGCACTGCTTGCTCAATGTCCCAACACGCAAATCCAGCCAAGGAAAAGAACGTTGAAATGTCGGGTCTTCTGTTCTAGCAATCATCCACTGATCTCAAGATGACTGCCTCGATGTGTATAGACTCGTCACCGCGTGCATCATCTAATACTTCGGAAACCCGAGCGAACCCAGGCTCCAAAGCAAAGCGTCTGCGCCGCGACGATCAATTTTGGGTGGTACTTTTACCTGGCTTTGATGGAGGCACCGAGCCAGACTTACTAGAACCACCCGTTGCGCTGGGGACTGGACTGCAAGGCTGTCAGCAAAGCTCATACACTCTCATGGTGTTGAAGCTTCCATCCAGGAAAGCAGTGTTGGAAATGTCGGATCTCTGTTCTAGTGGCAGCCGATGAGCTAAAGGAAAGCCACTAATAGTTTAATCGGGATCCGTCATCCGCCGCTTTGGCAACATGCATCATCTAATACTCCAGAGCCTGAGCGAACCCAAGCCCGGAGCAAAGCGTTTGCGATGCCGCCGCGACGTCGATTAATCTTGGGTGCTTTCCGTCACCTCAACTCAGAAGGGAAAGATCGAGGAGACTCAAGCACTGGAAAGCACCCGTTGCTCTCTAGGAATTGTCAGTAAAATTTCTCGGTGGAAAGACTGCGAAGGGAATGAGGAAATGAGGAAAGGCCCAACAGGGGCGTGGAAAATGTCGGGTCTTTTTGTTAAGCAGCATCCATTGATCTCAGGATGGCCGCCCATCTCTGTAAAGACCTGCTGACCGCCGCGTTGATGCATCATCTAATATCTCAAAGCCCGAGCGAACCCAGACCCGAAGCAAAGCGTCTGCGACGCGACGGCGATTAATCTTGGGCGCTTTCCGTCGCCTCACTCAGAAGGGAAAGCCGAGGAAGCTAGCAGAGGAGAACACCCGTTGGCAGTTGCTCTCTGTATTTCTGTGAAGTGTCAGTATTATATTTCGGGGTGATGATTGCGAAGGAAAAGGCCCAACAGGGGCGTGGAAATGTCGGATCATCTGTTCAGCGGCACCCATTGGTCTCAGGGTAACCGCCTTCTTGTGTATAGACCCACCGATCGCCGCGTACATATTCTAATACCTCGGAGACCTGAGCGAGCCCAGGTGGTAGGCCCGAGGCAAAGTGTCTGCGGCGCGGCGACGATTAATCTTGGGTGCTTGACTCCCTGCATCAAATTGAAAGCCGAGCAGGATTACGAAGCACCCGTTGCTTCGTGCGGCGTGTTGAGCAAAGAGCGACTTGCGAGGAGAGGATATCTGGATGTTGTGTTAGCGAAGCTGTTCAGGAAGAGGCTTGATCAAGTCGGATCTGGAATTTGCTGGCAGCCGCCATCATGTCGGGCTTCTCAGTGTGCAAGAAAGAAGGCTTCCGGCGCACACGTCGCTTGATGAGCGAGAGTGAGGGAGGCATCGAGATGTCGGAATCGAAACTAAGTAGCCCATCCACTGACCTCGGAAGGGCTACGACTGACAGATTCCGTGATGCGGCTTGCGGCTCTAATACTTCGACCAAGGGCGAACCGATGGTGTCAGCGAAGAGCCGGCGAAGCTGCAAGTCTTTGCTCTAGGGCCAGCTTTTTCACCTGCTCGGCACTGATGCACCGCGGGCGGTACGTCCGAGGGGGCTTCAGTGGGCCCATTGCTGAAGTGTGTTGGGGAGGGAGGACTCACCTGCAGTGATGCAGCTGTGTTCGTATATTGGAGCCTATGCAGAGCTCATATTCTTACTTGGCAGGCCGCCATCATGGTGTGAGGCAAGAGTGTTCGCTTCTGTGGCGATGCTGGCTTTTGGCGGTAGTCTTGAAGGATTCTTGGAGTTGCTTGGGTTGCTTGCCGACGCACTGTACTGCGATCAAAGTCAGCGAAAGTGCCAAAAAAAAGGGGTTTGTTGAAATGTCGGAATCTTTGGTAGGAAGCATATCCACTGGGATCAGGAAAGCTCCTTGTTCTAGATTCCGGGTGCTGCTTACGCGTCGGCTAATACCTCAACTGGGGCGAGCCCTGGGTCGAGGCATAGCGTCTGCGAAGCGACAACGTTTGATCTAGGGTCCTCTGTTCACCTCCTCAGTATAGGGTGCACCGCGAACGGCACACGACTGAGCAGGCTTCATGGACCCATGGTCCGATTGGGTCGGAACATATGTTGAGTGGGGTGATGCAGTCAACTGTCGACTCACCATGTCAGCGCTTGTTGCGGGAGTCTTTTCTTCCTGCGGTGGCGTGAAGCAAAGATGATCGCCGTCGTGACGTGACGGCTGGAGGTCGTGATGATGCCCAAGCGTTGTCGCTGTCAGAGGAGTGCTGCGCGAAGGTGCAAGTCAGCAAAAGCTCAAGTAAGAAAACATTGCATTGGGTGAAGTGAGTGGTGCGAAAGGATGTCAAGCGCGCATGCGACCCCCGAGAAGAAGCTTGCGATGCGGAGTGCTCATTGAAGATGTGTAGACCGAAGGAGGCGTTTTGCTGCGGCGGGAGTGAAGCTCTCCGCCGAGCCTCGGGCGCCTGGGAGTGATGTGCAGATGTCTGCTGGAGAAGGTGATTTGTTGTGCGAGGGAAGCGAAAGTCGCCGCTCACCGTGATGAGCGCAAGAGGCGAGCAAAAGAAAAAGAAGACGTCGAGGTGGCGTTAGTTGGTTGTTGTGAGGTTGAGTCGGTTCGGAGGTGGCGTTGCGCGACGCGAGGCGTCAACTATAACCGCGTCAAAGCAACTTGAGATCTTGTTAGCAAGTCTTCGCTTCAAGTGTGATGGGAGTGCTGAAAGGGTAACTCTCCTTTGCTTTCGCTGGGTGGAAGGCGTGAAGTCAGATCAGTCAGCACGCTGGCTGGTCGCGTTGCTCGCGGACTTGAGACTGCATGCGGAGCTCAAGGTGTGCCTGATACTTGTGAGTCAGTGTTTACGATCTGGAGGCAGAAGTACATACCTGAAGAGTCGACTCTGCTTGTGAGGTTGTCGGTGATGACCGGCCGTGCGAGGAAGATCGAACCTTTGCGAAATTGCGACTGAAGGCGAGCCGACTCAGATGCAGAAACCGCGCCGAACGTGCCAAAGTTCGATCACGAGAACTGCGAATGCCTTATACTGTCGCTGTTAGCGAGTGTAAGGATGGAGTGTTTGATTTGGTGTTGGTGGCTGGTTGTTGAGTTGTGTTGGTGGGAAGCGGCGTGGCGGAGGAAGAAGGTCTTGAATTTCGACGCTTTGTTGACGTTGACAGTGCTTGTGTTTGGGGGTAAACTGACAAACGCTCCTCACTTGACTTAGACTGCTCGAATGCAGGCTTCAGCCTTCACATGGTCTTGCAAAGGGAGACATGATGGCAACCAGCTCTATGTCTGGTACTATGAGCGCTCCAACTGCGAGAAAGCTTCTCGCCTCTCACCATTGTCTCTACCATGATCATGATCGTTCAAAAAGCGCAGGCTTGACTGTAGAAAGTCCTCAATACGCATAGTCCTCCTCCCTCTGACGCTGGATCGATTCCTTTTCGCGCTACGTGCTCCACCTTGGCCAATGTCTCCTGCCTCGCCCAGATTCTCCTTCTCTCCATTGTAAAGCGATTTTAGACTATCAGCTGGGTGTAAAGATGCTCGAACAAGACAGTAGAAGCGAGGAACACCTGGTTATGCTGTGACGGTACGGCGTTCGACTCTGCTGCCACCGGAGGAGCGTTCTTTCGAGTGGCATTGCGTATTTCCGTGAAACCATGTAGCGTGAGCTCAATGGAAGGTTTGGTAGCAACCTGCATGGGAAGGAGAAGCAATTTGTTTGCTCGAGCCGACAGAGCTGCGGCGACGCTTCAATCTGTTTGCTTGAGCTTGGTCTTCTACACGCTGGAGAGGAAGTGCGTGCACCTCCTTTGTCATCTTGTCAGACTGTGCTGTTGCCAGAGTAAATGATAGTACCGTTGCCACCCATGGAGCGCCCAAGCAAAGTCTACTCGTATCTCTGACTGCTCTACAGAAACGCTGTGTTGAGGCGCTTCGACCACACCTCCGCCACGTTGAAGTCAGATTACGCAGAGAATTATCGTGCAATTGTGATCAATCTATTTGCCGGCGATGCTGCGCATCTTCACCAACACATATTTGAACCCTGATGGCCGGGGAGAACGGTATCCTCTCTCTTAAAACTGGCCAGACTTGTCGCAGCGGCGGCAGGCAGTTCCGGCGCCACCGCCACGGACTTGACACTCGATGGTGTCTCCTTCTTTGATGTTGTAATCGGTTAAAGAACCGATGCGGTCGAGACGACCTTCGAGCTGCTTGCCGGCGACGCTCAGGCGCTGGTGCTGCCACGGTATTCCGACGCGGTCTAGAAGCTGTCAGACGCTTCGAAGAAGAGTGAAGTCAAGCATTGGCAAATTTACCTTGGATCTCGAGCATTACCGTCACGAGGCTGTGCGGGTATACCACGTTGAGAGCGAAGGTCTGACAGTTGAAGCTCCCTTCGTGAGAGGTAATTAGCAAATGCAACAGGGTTTATAGCAATGACTGTGGTTGCGCGGACTTACAGCACTTGATGAAGATCTGCATTGTGACGGTGATCGTTTGTTTGTAGTTAATCGTATGGCTAATCGCGTGGCGCTTGTTATTCGCAGGTGTGCTTGTGGGAGTGTGGTGTGAACACTATCGTAGAGTCAATGGCAAGGTGTTGCGCGAGCTTTGGGCGAGTGAGGAGCATGTTGAAGATCACGACAACAATAGCTAGATACATTAATGACTCCTGGGCTCGCCGGACCGTCTTGTGAGAACATGTAACCAATTACATCGCCCATAAATACACGACTACTAGTCTTATCAAGTTGTACGCTTGCCTGTGACGATAGACATAGTATCACGATGTATACCGCGTGAATCATTTGTTCAGCGATCGTTCGACGATACACGTGGAGCGATTGTTTGAACCTGAACGCGGAAATGCAGCTCATCTTTGCATTGACTGCCACTCACTCTTCTCCAAGACCTTGCAAGATGCAAGAACATGATGAAAAGTTGAAATGTAGGGCTCGAAGTTGCACTTGCGTTACAGAGCCGGCGTGAGGTGAAAAGCCGGAGTGCCTCGTGACAAAGCCCGTTGTTCTAGGCGCGCAAATCAAATATCAAGAGAGTCGTTGAATGAAGCCAATCTCGATGTTCGCGACGCGCCAACTCTTCTCCGACGCCCTCGCAAGCGAAGACGCCGATGAAAAATCGGATTGTAGGACCGTCTTGATGGGAGATAGAACACTCATGCCTACTCACCTCACAAATTACAGTGGCAGTCTGTGGGTGAAGCGAGAGGATGATGCCGAAGTGCCCTGGCCCAAAGCCCGTTGATCTAGGTGCATGTGTGTGCAAGACTGCGACATGAGAGAGTCAATGAAGCCAATCTCACTCTTGCGGTCACCGTCTTCTCCGGCGCCTTCGCAAGCGAAGACGCCGATGAAAAAAAGTAAAAGACTGCGCAGGTCAGGGGCTCGAACCCTCGGTGGAATCAGGACTGCATCGAGTGATGGTGTCAGGATACTGCAGAACTAGCAAAGCACTGTTAGCGAAGGAACCCAAAAGCACTAAGGTTAGCGAGGCGGCAGCAGTAGCAGCAGCAGCAAAGGCAGTCGCACTTTCCTCCCCTAAAAGATGAAAAATTGTCAGCGAAAAAACCCGAAAGCACTGAGGTTAGCGAGGCTGCGGCAGTAGCAGCAGCAGCAGTGGCAATTTCCTCCTCTGTGAACTGTTAGCAAAGGTTGGAAGACCCAAATGGATGTGAGGTGGGTGAGGTGGTGATGATGGAGGCAGAAGGCAGTGTGGAGGCAGATGGCAGATGGCAGTGGATGGTCGAGAGAAAGGTCGAGTCTCATCGGTGAAGGAGGGCTGTACTTATAGTGGAGGTGAGGGAGGGGACAGTGAGGCACTCCAACGCTCTTGGCAGAAGTCCTCAGGCGGGACTCTAGGCGGTGATTGGCTCAATTGAGTGATCTGGAGGGTGTGATTCAGTGCTGCCGTGGCCCGGGCGCGTAGGGGTTGGTTGTCAAAGTGCTTGTTCCCCTACATCAACTTTGTCTGGATATGAGCTGGGTCAGGGCCGGTTGCGGGCCTGTGGCCCCACCCTGAACGATGCATTGGGTCCAGCAGTAGTGTAATCTTGTTCTAGACATCTTCATGCATCAGCCATGCTTGTGTCATTGTGTTCTGACTTCTCGTTCGTTGGTGGTTCTGCTTGTATGGCGAGGCGCGGCGTCATTGCAGAGCAACTCAGCTGTCGGGGCGGTCGCCCTTTCGGATCAATGCAACCTTGGACCAGACTACCTCGACTCATGAGATTTCAATCTACTACGGTACTAGCTAGATCGTGCTTGTCCTTGTCTCCGGTCAACTATTGTAGAAGCATGATCGCGAGGCATTGGCGCGGGCCGTATGCTTTGGTATCAATGATATGAGCACACGCGCCCGCTTACTGTACGAAACATCCACCAACCACAAAAACTTCTCGAGACATGTCACAATTACAGGTTTTACGACTCAATTGTACGCGATAAACCAGGAAGAGCCGTGCCTTGCGGTCCAGACATCGTCCACTCACTGCCGACCGAAGATCGCTGGCCGACACAAGACCGACGCGCCGCACAGCTGGTCCACGAAAGGCCATTTGCGCTCACCTTCGGAACAACGCCAGCAATTTGACGCCGTCAGGACGAAAAAAAAAAAAACACCAGAA
>Ga0265797_10005004_pt1 | contig 19690 bp, 21 predicted proteins | sample P2T30metagenome_FD_192433 | JGI IMG/M metagenome (GOLD analysis project Ga0265797, IMG submission 192433) | Plant litter microbial communities from East Loma Ridge, Irvine, California - P2 T30 | ecosystem: Environmental > Terrestrial > Plant litter > Unclassified | place: USA: California...
AAAAAGAAACTCCGTTCGCATCCATGCCCGAAACTCAAACATGATCGTCAGCTCTCGTCGCTCCTGATTCTCGTGCCCTCCTCATCTGACGATACTCGCTCCTCTTCCAATCATTCCAATCCCACCTTTGCCTGCCTGCAAACTCTGCCTCACGATCAGCTCGGCCGCCGCAGCAGCAGCAAGCCTTTCCTTCTGTCTACTGCGGTCGCGCAGATACCTCTCAGCTTCGGGTCGCATGCGCAGGATACGCAAGATCATGTCGTCGTTGGGATCAGCCTGGATCTCTTTACGCTTCTCTTCCTTGGCCTTCTTCATGGTACCCAGGTTGCGGCTCATCATAATGCTCTTGGAGCGGCGGGAGTTGGGAATTGCTGCAAAGATGCTACTGTTGGCTGTGCCGCCGATGGTGCCAAAGGTAGGAGGCGCGGAGAGGCGGTTCAAACGGGCGGCAGCTTCTTGCTGGCGACTGGCGGTAGCAGTGGCCATTGATTCGGAGGTACGGATGAGGTTGTCGGTCGTCTCGAAGTAGAAGAAGTTGAGGTTCTGGAGGTCGTGATACTTGGGAGATTTGAGAACGTCGAGCGGCACGCCCAGGACTTCGTTCGTCTCTTCATCGACAGCGTGGAAGAAGTCGAAGAGAATCTAGAAGTGTTAGTCATTCGATTCTAAATTGCACTGGACAGGATTTTTATGACTTACCTGCAGCCACTTGTAGACGATGTCCACCTCTTGTGTGCTGAGTGACCGCTGAGAGCTTACCTTGTCGCTCAACGGCGGCACAAGCAAGCTCTCCAAAGTGACTAAGGTCTCCTTCCACAGTCTTGTCATGACCATGACCATTGCGCTGTCAGTGAGCGTCTGTTTCATGATGGCAAAGTTGTCATCGAAGTATGTCAGAAGTGGCTTGAGGGCATTGTTGACATCGGCCTGAGTCGGTGCCGCCGAAGGTGTAGGAACTACTGCCATGGAAGTTGGCCGGCCAGAAACCTTGGACCAATATCCTTTCATCGAGTTGAGACCTGCAGTCACCTGGACATTGATGTTTTGTGCAGTCAGTGCTCTAAGTGTGCGACGTGACAGACACTGATGAATGTATGCGCTGAGCTTGTCGGTAATATTGCGTGTCATGTCACGTTCGGTACGCTTGAGTGTCCTGAACGCCTTGCCAAAGTAGAACTGGATGTCGTCACGTTCACCCTCCATGCTGACGCGGACCTGCAAACGACCTTGGGTATCAAGGTCAAGCCAGTACTCACGAGGCATGTAGTCGTTGAAGTGAGCCGGGTCAAGCTTGAGGCTGGTGCGACCGAGACAATCGTGGTCGCCAAGTGCATCCCAATCCCAAACTGTGGCGATGATGTTGAGCGGTCCAGTGGTAACAATGTCGATGCTCTCATCCCACCGAGGGTTCAGGTTTGCGTAGATGGTCTTGGTCTTAGCCAACCGCTTCTGGTACTCGTCGCCGAGCACGACGTATGGGTCGCTGAGCCCGTTCATGTCTCCTGCCTTTAGGTCTTCAGCTTCGATGATCTTGATCGTGAAAACAAATTTCGCGCCACGCAGCTTGGGTGGCGGCGGTTCACGTCGCTGGATGACCTCCGCGCAAGCATCGACATTAATCTCGTGTTCGAGCTTGTCGAGCTGAATGGTGGCGTACTCGACGTTGTTGACCTTGACCAAGCTCTCCGGCAAGAACTGGAAAGGTTCAACCTTCTCCCTCTGGTTCCAAGCGTCACGCGCCATGGCAACCCATCTCTCTTTCTGTGTACGCTGCGCCGCTGCCTCTTGCTCGGGTGTTTGCCTGTCCATCTCAGCAGCGAACTTGCGCTCCATGAGCTCACAGTAGCGTGCCACACCTGCACCGATGCTCTTTCCCGTTGCAGTCATGAACTTTGCGTACTGCAAGTCGTCATCCCATTCGAGCTTCACAATCTGGTCAATGCTCTGATTGAAGATGCGGAAGACATCGATGGGACTTTGGCTGTGACGCTCATCGTCAGTCGGGATGTTGTCTTCGTGCATCGTGCGCACTTTGAAATCATCTTGCGCCAAAGCTCCTTCGATCCAATCCAGCATCTTCGAATCAGTCGCAGCAATCCAGCGCCAAACAAATTCCTGGAGCAGTCCTTCGATATGGAAGCCGAAGTCGCGTCCTGGTAACGCTTGAGCATGGACTTGCCGAATCTGGACCATTTCTTTGTACAAATCAAAGCCATCCTGAATGGGTATTTCCTCGTTACGTGCCTTCGACATCTCCATCACACGGCTGACGAGCGCTCGGGCATCCTCTGCAAAGCTGGGCAGGATTTCTTCCACTAAGATGGATAGAGGGTTGGCACCCATAACCTCTGGGTTCTTCCTGTATCGCTTCTGGATCTTTTCGCATAGAGCGACCACAGCCGAGCCAAGCTTGATGACATGCGCAAATTCCCACTCTTCAGCTTGTTCAGGCACGTTCTTCGACAAGATCTCTCCATACTTGTCTCGCGCCTTTTGGCGAAGAGCGTCAATCAAAGACGCAGTGAAGCCGTCGAGTTCTTCGGGAGTTGTGGTAAAGAGTGGGTCCTCATACAAATGAGTGTCGATCACGTACAACACACTACCAATGCTGGGTGGCTTGTTCCCATAGCAGTGCACGAAAGCACTGAACAATTCGCGCAATAGCGCATCGTGCAGTGCCGAAAGTGCCTTCTGCCATGTCGACTGATCCGTGGATGTCCATCTTGTGCGATCGAGCATGTTGATCTGGGTCTGCATGGCAGCTGTGGTCTTGCCTTTCTTGGAAGGCTCAGGCGGAGGCTCTTTGACGAAGAGAAAGGCTGCATCAAGTGTTTCGAGACTGGCATCTTGAGCAAGGAATTTTTCTTTGATCACGTCCAAGAACAAGACAAGTCGGGCGGAGTGAGGTATGCGCCATCGCAGACCAACCTCGTTGAGGAATTCTGTGCTTTGTAGACTCAGCAATTTCGTCACAGGCGCATCTTCCGAGTCGGTAGGTGGCTCCAAGTCATCGTCAGCCATGTCATGGGTGAGGGCCACCTTGAGAACATGACGATAGTACGATCGCGCATCCGAAGGAATGAATGTGAAGTTTGTTGCTGTGCCATCAATTGACGCGCTCCTGGAGTCTCGTGGCGAACTGTCTGCCAGATTCAAACTGCTGAGATCTATGGGTTGGTCGATTATGTAGCTTGAGGCGCCTTCGACACTCTGCGATCGGCTTGCGTCGGATGATTCGGTCTCAGCCTGCATGCTAGCAGCTGCCTTGAAAGCGGGTAGGGCGCCACTTGTACTGCTCTTTGCAAGCTCTGGGTTTGCCTGGATAATTGCCAACATCATTTGACTGAGGTCGCTGATCTCACCTTTGCGCCATGTGTCGAAAGCCTCTTCTGATTCGAAGTCTTCTTGTGTGAGTGTTGCCTTTGTGCTCAGCATAAGGTGGTTTTGATATTCTTTGAGATCTCTGAGCGCAGCCTTTTCTGTCCACTCATCCTTGTGCGTGTTGATGTCGTTCTGCGCTTGGGCGGTGGGTATTGCGAAGATACGGCAAACACGGATGACCAGGGGCATGTCCCTGACTTCGTAGCTTCTGGGAACTTCGACTTCGACACTTTGTCCACCCTGTCCACCTGCACGCTGATTTGAGTCTGCCAGATCCTGATCGTGTTGTAGAAGCTTTGTTTCCAGCGTATGTAGCCTGCTACTCAACTCTGGTCGCTCTCTTGTCCAGTCGTTCGTCTTGAGCACGCTGCTGATCAGGCGGACGAACAGCGCAACGTGTCGGTCCACCATGATCTTCCAGCTGTCATCGTCTGGAGCCTTTCCCTTTTGCAGCTCCGTTGTTGCTTTCGAAAAGAAAATCAACAGCAAGTCCTCAACTCTCCTGTCTTTCTCCATGGATTTTCGGAAAGTCGGGTTCTTGAACTCATTCAAGAACGCCGCAAATGTCCTCTTGATCAAAGCATCGCTGTACTCCGGCAACTTCTCTTGACCAATCAAAACCTTGGTCATGCGCTTGTCCAACGCACCCATGAACGCATGTGGGAACTTGGTGCTTTTCGAATCGCGAATGAGGCTAAAGTCTTTGACCATGTCGTTGATGCTAGTGGAGCTCCGCTGGATGGGCTTGCTGGTATTCGCAACATGCTGCACCCGCTTCTGCCTAGGCTGGAGCAGGTATGCAAGGAAGGCAACGCGCAGGGCATAGGTGTAGGCCTCATTGTCGCTGACGGGCGGCTTGGCCTGGGCAATTTGACGGCGGAGGCTCATGGAGGGTGCAGGGCGGGAATTGGCTCGCTTGCTGTTGACCGACGAGCGATTAGAAGAAGCCATTTTGGCGGGAGCGAGAGGGTCGTTTCGCGGGTATCGTATATGGCGGTTTAGATCATCAGGTCATGCTTCGTGGATCCGGGGAATGGCAAGTGGGGGAGGAGGCCGGACAGGGTCGAGGACGGCAGGCAGGGCAGCAGCAGCAGAAGCGGTAGGGGATCGCCCTGCTAGGTCGTGCAGTCGAGGAGGAGGTGTATTCACGGTGTTGCGGGTGGGAGTGGGTGTGAAGCGTGAAGAGTGAGGAGTGGAAGAGAGAGAGCGTGTGTGTGTATGTATAGAGCAGACGAGACAACGGGTATGGAGGTGTCTGAGTGTCTCGCTGGCTGCGACGAACGATGGCCGCATGAAACTAGTCGACCACCTTTAGCCCAGGGCACGTCCAGGGCACGTCCTCCGCCAATAACTTGCAGCCAGCACAGAAGCCCACCAAGCAGCAGGCAGTGACGTCCTTCGCAGCGAAGCCAGCGAAGAAGAGTAGGGAACAAGGAAAGCACGTCCGGCGTTTCAGCCTCGCCCAAGGGCCGACGCGGGACGATCGCCCCCGCGGCAGCACGTGAGCAAGTGAGAGCATAGTTAACCTCACTCCATGTCGACCTCACTCTATATCGATATCGTCTTCAACATGCTTTTTTACAGTAATCGAACTGCATGGCCATGATGTTTGCATGGCCGTCCGCACATTAAACCGAAAAGATCGTAACGCACAAAAAATTCTTGCCCTGGTCTTTCGCCGCTCCCAATTTGAGTCGCTCACTCTCCACTGAAGAAACTGAAGAGTCGAGTGTTAAAACCTTAACCTCACTCCAACCCTTGTATGTTGCTTTTCGATCACTATCAACCTCCAACTCTATCTAAACAATGATTGCAGTCAAGTGAGCAAGTTTTCATCAACCGGTGAGCACTCTCCCGTCACTCCACCGTCGATTTTCCCCTCCAAGTGAGCTGAAACACCACCTCTGTTTGCTTTGTTTACACCGGTGTAAACACCTCCGCATCCTCAATTTACCATGCCGAGTCATCCGGGGTCGTACCACCTTGCCGTCACCTCCACGCCAAGACCGCAGCCGCCCTTCGTCTGCCAGTCACCATATATTTTTCTTTTCGTGACTCCCTCGACCTTACTTTCACCCAGACAATCTCGTCAGACTGTCACCATCTGCCATCGCCCATGACCGCTCACTTGCACTTTCGTCGCACAGACTGACAAACGAGAAGACGCTAACAATCTGCGAAGGTGGTCCATTCGCCAGCGGCTCACCGGTCGCAACGAAGGCCTTCGCATATAAAAGTCGTCCCACTGTCACAAGCTTCCACTTCGACAATCACAAGCCAAATCGACAATACGAGCGACAATAGCAACCACCATTCACATTCACAAGCCACCAAAATCACAAGCCAACCACCTCAACCAAGCACCATGTCTTCCCACGCCAACTCTCGCTCCTCTCCGTCCGGCGGCAACGGCTCCGCCTCTAACAGCGACCGCCCGCGCCTCACCGATGCTGAGAAAAAGCAAAACCACATCCTGTCCGAGCAGAAGCGCCGCCAGGCCATTCGCATGGGCTTCGATCGTCTCGCCGCCATGACGCCCGGTATGAACGGACTCGGCCGTAGCGAGGCCACCGTCCTTTCCCACGCTGTCGACGAGATCAAAAAGCAGACTGCCATCAAGGAGCGCATCAAGCGCAAGTTGCTCAAGGATCACCCCGACGTCGACGAGGCTTGGTTCGAAAACTTCTACAAGGAAGGTCTGGTCGAAACCACCGCCGCTGCGGCTGCTGCCCAGATCCAGCCTCCGGCCATCCCCCTCAGCAGCCCGGCTCCCTCCAACACCAGCTCGAACGGCAGCTCCTCTTCCAAGGGCAAGTCCAAGCGTGTCAAGAGGGAGAACTAAGTGTACGCTCGCTCCATTCACATCGTTTGCGCTCACTCCTTACTGACACCACCACCAGGTACAACCACCTCGATGTACACCTACTTCACTTCACTACTTGTACGACTTGATGTGGCGTTCAGCCAGGCGGCTTTCTTTTCCTCGCAACGATACCCCCCTTTCTGGGTTTTGCGCACCTTTTCCTTTGTATGAACACGACACGGAGTTGGATGGAGTTCATTGCCTCCCACAGTTGGAGATGCACAGACATTGAGCTCACTGTTGGAATTCCCTCGAAGCTTGGATCGCGCTTGGTTTCTGTACCTCCCAGGCTTGTATTGGCTGGCTTGTATAGATTTCTTTCGCTTTTGGCAGGCACACAAAAGTATTAAACCATGCTCATCAAACTCACTCACTCAATTCTTTCTCGTGCTGTATGTGTTCTCGCCCTTGATCCCTCGAGTTTTACGCCCACCAGTGATGTGTACGCCTTGCCTTTGCACTCGTTGCAAGGCTTCGCCGAGTGAGAGAGCGCTCTTCCATGCCCGAGTCTGTGACTAGCTGGAATGCGCTTCCAGGCATGCACGATATCTTACGCGGAATAACATTGGCACGGCAAACCCCAGTCGCGAGGACTGGAGAGGCGCAAGCGTGTCACGTATACCGAGTCATGTTGAATACTCGAAATATCTACCCAGCTAATATACCTCATGCACCTCCACCCAATCTTTCACGTCACTCAGATTCCATACCTCCACAGCTCGGGTTCCACCAAATGCTCACACACATTGTAACTTCAAAACATCTCCATCTCTCGCCTTCCACCAAATAATCTCCCATATCGATCGCTCACACCAACCCACACCTCCACCTCACACTCAATAAAACGCAGTGAGCTTCCACCCAACCTTCAACACCCTCGTGGTAGCAAAGCACCCGAAAGCAAGCACATAACACAGCGCCGTCCACAACGCAACACCCCAATACGCACCATCCGTCGCAGCAATAATCGCGCCACAAATCGGAATACCCGTCAGCGTGCCAAACGACACAATCGTATAGCAAGTCGCATAGTACCGCCCATACTCTTGAGTATCGCACAGCATGCCCACGCACACCGGCGTCAGACTGATATTGCTGCCGCTCGCGAAGCCCATGATGACGCAGTACGTGATCAGTAGGCCTTCAACCACAGCCGAGCGCGTGCCGGAGTCTTCGGAGAGGATGGTCGCGGGCAGCCAGAGGGCGGCGGAGGAGAGCATGCATAGCGCGACCATGACGAGCATGGTGTTGTAGCGGCCCAGGATGTCGGCGAAGTAGCCTGGGAGCCAGCGGCCGAGGGAGGAGCCGGCGTTGAAGATGGCGATGATCTGGTAGGCGAAGGCGTCGCTCGTGGCGCCGGTGCGGAGGGTGTAGGAGGCTAGGTACGTGATGGGCACGAAGAGGCCGTATTCCAGGAAGAAAGTGCCCAGCGTGCACATCAGGAAGGGTGTGTCTCTGAAGATGGTGAAGTCGGGCAGAACGCTTCCGCCTGGCTTTGGCGGGAGGCGAGACCTGATCAGCAGATTTGCCATTGCGAGAAGTCCAATGAAGATGAAACCTAGGACCCTGCTTGACCAGGCCCAACCGACTTGAGGGAAGAGCTGCTGCAGCATCAGAGGGAAGATGATACCTCCAACCGAACCGCCAGCAGCTGCAATACCAGTCGCATTGGCACGCTTGACGTAGAACCAATGTCCAATCGCCGAGACAGCAGGCGTGAAGATCAGAGAAGTTCCCACGCCACCCAAGACGCCAAACACGATCATGAAGTGCCAGTACTCTATTCATCAACCGTCAGCACACCCACCCAACAACCACAAACAAAAAGAGGCAAAACTCACCAGTACACTCCCCCATCAAAAACGCACTCAACAACAAACACACCGTCCCAATCGCCAAAATCCACCTCGGCCCATGCGCATCAAACACCGGCCCAATCTGCACTCCGCAGAAAAAGCTCAAAAACACATACACCGAAAACACCCACCCGATCGCCTGCTCGCCGTACTGCGCCAGCTGGTGGCTTCCCAAGTACGCGTGAAAAATCCCGATAGTGTTCATGTACCCGAACCCAGCAGTCATGCCGCAGAAAGAGCCGAAAACCACGAGCCAGGCCCTCAGCCCGCCTTCGGGGTACTCGATGTCTTCCTTGTCGGGTTCTTGGCCGGCGGGGGCGACGGGGACGAAGTTGTTGTCATTGTCGTGTGCGAAGGCCGATTCTTCATCCTTGGGGTGTCCATGTGCGGCCGGGGCACCGGAGGTACGAGGCTGGAGTTGCGGGCATGATTTCTCGCTCTCGAGGACAGCGGCTGCTGTCTGTGGCGACGAGACGGCGGGGTGCAGAGAGAGGCTGAGGGAGTTGTTTCTGATTAGTCCTGGCGTGCTGCCTTTGGCTTCGTAGCTCATCCGCCGACCGGAAGAAAGGCTAATAAGCTAGCAGTGTGCAATAGTACACGAAGGAGAGATATAGAAAAAACTTCTTGGTAGTATTCAAGTCTTCTTCCGTGCGCCTGTGAGACCGCTGACAGGGCCTGACATAGACGAGATTATTCGATTGTATCCAAAAGAGGAACCTGTGAGGAAGAAAATCCTTGCTCAGGATTAAAGAGATAGTTTCGATCCTTCGGGGAAAGGAAATGTTTTACGCGAAGGAAGCAGTGGCTCTATATATGTGCAATATCCACAAAGGCCCGCCCTACGGCATGGGGTGCAGTGCAATTATGACTACTAACCTCCAAGCATATTTGCAATGCCGAGTCGCCGAATTGCTCGACTTTTGGCTTAAGCCATTTCGGCGAGGGCGGTCAATTTTCTTCGCGTCATCGAGGAAGCGTACTGGTTCGGCAGCAGAGCCTGGCAAGTCTGGGCACGTTAGTTTTTCGGAGTGGAGCCTTGCTCGCTGCCACGCTCGATGAGGGAAGTTCAACGGACGCCGCCTCGCGTGGGGAAAGACGATCCTTGACCCTCCCGGAGGCCGTCAAGCGAGAACGGAATCCCGCCCGGTTGTTGTTGTAAGCGATGCTTTTTGCGGAGTTCAGGAAACGATGCTCGTAAAAGGAGTAATGATACTGAATGCAATAATGTGATCGTGATTTTATTATGATTGCTAAAACCTAGAAGGGTACGCCGGTTCCTGTTCGCATTGCTTAGTCTGAAAGTTGGAACAACGATCTCATGCCTCGCCTCTCTTAGCCGCAACCTCAATTTCCCGCTTGATCTCCCCCAGTCTCCTGTGCATTCTCATGAGCTTCTCCCTTTCATCCCGACGGATCGTCTCGCCTTTGGCCTGGCGATCAGAGATAGAATCGTACAGTTTGAGATACTGCGGGTAATACTTTTCGCGGAAGTTTTTGGCCTTCTCGATGCCTTGTTCGTAGGTGATGGTGTCTGTGACGGAGCCGGACGAGTCGCTGCTGCCGCTGTCGAACACCGCATCGGGGGACGTGCCGTTGGTAGTAGCCATGGTGCGGATGGTGCCAAACGAGCTGGAGTGAGAGCGCTGCGAGGTTGTTGATACGGAGTCGGCTTTGCGGTGTTTGGGATCTGGACCAGTGTGGCCTCGAGAGAGTGTCTCGTCGGCTTTGCGCTTGTTGGTGGTTGTGGGCTTTGCGCTGTTGGCCACAAGCGATCGTTGTGATGACACGCTGTTTGTAACAGGTGCGCGACTTTGTGCTTTGCTTGCAGCTAGCTTCTTGTCGCCGTCACTGGAGGTGAATGATTCGTGGCTCGTGACGGTGTCCTGTCGCTTTTTGCGTACCCCGTTGACCGTAGTCGTAATTCCGAGGCCTTTCGGAGTGGATGCTCCTGCTTGCTTGGTGCGCTGGACGCCAACAGCACTCCTGTCTGATACGTCCGAGGCGTTGCGTGGCCGAGCGGCTCCGAGAGGTGATGGCACGGTAGGACGACTGTGAGACTTGGAAGGAGACAATTGCGTCCTCTGCCGTTGAGGTGCAGACAATGCGCTGTTGGATGGTGTGGATCCTCCGGGCGCAGCTGTTTTGGTAGGCTTTACAGCAGGTGATGCTGTGGATTTGATTGAAGGCGTGCTCGTCTTGGGTTTGGAGGTGACGGTTGCTTTTGTGGCGAGCTTCGTGGGCTTCACGTGATTGTCACCGCTTTCAGGTGATCTCGTGGCTAGTGCCTTCGGCCTGACAGTGGAAGGCGCCACCAGCTTGCCGGGTCTGGAAGGAGCGACTTGCGGAGAGTCCTTTACTTCGCCTTCCTCGTCATCATCATCCGAGCTGTGCACAAGCTCGGCTGATTTGATCTTTGATGAGGCCTTTGCTCCTACTGTGCTCGTGTTCGTCGTTTTGGCAGCTGAGCTGACTGGCTTCTGCTTCTTCGCTGGTCGACCTTCTCGATCGCTGGCCGCGGCCTCGCGATCTCTCTTCCGCTTCTCTTTCGCCTCCTCTGCCGCTCGTGCTTTCTTTGGGTCTTTTGCCAACAATCTTTTCATCATATCCGAGCCAGCCGACTTTGCCACCGCTGGTTTGGGCGTACCAGACTGCCCAATACGTGGGGTGTTGGCCGAGCTGATGGGCTTTTCGTCGTCGCTCGCATCCACCGACGGGCTGGGCATGTGACTTGGTGTCGAGCCTCTGTTCGTTTGCGGAGCACTGAGGTGCAGTTTCGAGAGCACCTTTCCCTTTCCTCTCTCCTCCTTAGGCAGAAGAAGCTGCCAGATATTTTCTTCTTTTCCCACCCTGGTACGGTCATATGCTCTGATAGCATTATCAATAGCCAGCTGTCGATCTTCCTGAGTCCTGTATCCAAAGTCCCAAACATTCAAATCCTTGTACGCCCTGTCCAACAACTTCCATTTGCCATCTATCTGCTGTGCAATTTTGCTGACGACTGCTTCCAAATCTGATTTCGGTATGTGTGTTGTACGAACGATGTCTTCAGTCGAAGTTGGCTTGAGGGCCAGCAAGTGTACGATCGGTATTTTCATTGCTTGTCGGCGGAGATTCTGGTCGTTGGGTGCAGAAGTGACAGAGAGACCAGGTCTTGGTGTGCCGACAGCACTCAGCGACGGACTGGAATTTCCAGAATTCATACCCAATAGTCCACGCCTCGCCTTCTGTGCGGGCCCCAATCTCTTTGGTTCTGGTATAACATCGCCGGTGATGGTTGCAGACTTCGCTTTCTTCTCTTGTTGGTACGATGCCATGCTATTTTGTAGTGCAGCAAGGGCGGCGTCTGCTCCGGCAGTGTCGGGCTGCTTAGTCTGCGCAGGCGTAATAGCGGCACGGTGTGTGACGACAGCATCGAAGTCGAGGTCATTGGAGGAGGTGGAGGAGGTGGAGGAGGTATACAGTTCGTTTCGGAATGCATCGGGAGAAATACTAAGGTCTAAGGATCGCTTTCCGAGTCGGAGTTTCTAGATATGGTCTCAGCATGAATACTCCCTTTCGCTGGCTTACGAAAGCCTTACCGGAACCCTGCCTGTCACAAAGTGCAACCCGTCCTTGCCATGTGATGCCTCGAGGAGGTCATTGAGCATGCTCCGGGAGAGTTTGAACAGGATTGCTGATTTGGAGTGGTGCTTATTTGCGTCCATGTCTGCTGAGGCTCCTCGCAGCGAGAAGCCGGCGTCTGGGATGGCGGAGACAGCCATGCAGCGTGGGAGAGATGTTGGTGGGATAACAAGAAGCTATGTGGAAATGGTCGGCTAATTGGGGTGCATGCGTGGTCAAAGAAGCCATATGCTTGTCTTTCAGAACGGGCACAAAGCTGCTGATTCACAGGACATCAGCTACGCCGTGTCTCATCGGCAATGACGTTCCGGACAGCACTCACCAGCCTCTAAGAATGTTTGCCGGGGGAGCACAAGCATAGCCAGTCAAGGCATGCCGCGGCGGGAGGGAGAGTGAGAGAGGCGGTGGTATCACGGGGCGAGGGTAGAGCAGCAACACGCAGTTGGAGGTGGAAGAACAATGAAAGGCAGTCGTAGCAGTGGTGAGCGTTACAAGCAGCAGCAGCAGCACAGAGTAGCGGCCTCGCCTTCGCCAGCGCCCGGACAGCGCCGTTTAACCTCGCCGCGCTAGCCCTAGAAGACGTTGGAGAGATGACCCGCGCAGCACGAGTGGACTCGACCTGGCACGCACTTGGCGCTGGCCGCCTGCACATGATGATGATGATGATGGGCCGCCATGGTGTAGTACAAAATGATCTTTGGGCGCCGCCCACCCGTCCTTTCAGGTGCCAAATTCGCCTTCATCAAACTGCGGCCTTCATGTACTGCAGACAAAGAAAAGGCGGACGTGCCTGGCCGTCTACCGCCAAATCGGGCACATGGCAAGGCGAGCACCCGTAGCCGGCCATACCCTGCGCCGCTCGGTGCTCCCTGTCGCAGGGCAGGGCAAAGCAGGGTTGTGCTCCTAGGAGAATGGGCGTGTTGGCGGGTCTGCATTTGCGAGCCGAAGCGTGCCTAGCTAGTTCTTGGGTCTCGCTCCTGCACCCTCGAACAAGGCACATGCCGCTTTGCCTCCGCGCGATCATATATGAGAACAGTCCAGTAGTGCTATACTAGTAGTCGTCGACTCGTGTTGGCAGCAGAGTCTCACATGCCCGCGCTGCAAGCTCTCGTTACGGTCTGGCGGCATACTATACCAGGCTTTGCTATTGCTGACGTGCCTGCAGCCGTTCAGCGCGCGCTCAGGAGGTGAAGGGCGTGTCTCAGCAGTGTCTCTGATGATCGAGGCTATCGAGCTTGCGCTGCCGGACAGCCTGACAACCACACGGTACGTTCGGCACGGGCACACACGAGAGTATCGGCGCCTGAGCCAGTTCGCTCGCAGACACAACACACCTTCTCCGTGACACCGTACTTTGCCGCTCAGCTCAGCGCCGCCACGGCGTCGAAGGCGCTGACAGATTCGCCTGTTCTCGTGCTCTCGTGCAGCAGCAGCACGAGCGGGTCCTGGCACTAACCAGACTACTAGTAACTGCCAACGTGCAAGACGAGGCGAGCGCGATCCGATCTTAGGCAGGTCTGCAGCCGAACTCTACTTGGGCTTGCTTGAGAGCGGCGCGGAGAACGTGGGCGGGACGAGCAACGACATCGAACGCATGCCCGCCCGTACCCACACACACCTCTCTGCCTTGTCTGCCTCTCTAACTGCGGACAAACTCTCGCCGCGCTGTGCCTTCAAGGTGCGACACCCACTTGCTAGTTGCTACCCAGCGGTCTCTCTTCGCAGAGACATGTGAAGAGCGTCCTTGGTCTCAGCGTCTGCAATCGCGCACCGTCGTGAGACATTTCCTTCACTGCTGAGATCATCGTCTCGGCTTACCAATTCGGCATGCCGTTTCCTGTCTGCATCCTTCATTCGGTCAATTGCCGAACAGTGTGATAACCCCGGCATCGGCGTTGGCGTGCCTTGTCGACTGCATTGCGTGGCCGTAAATAATACACGCAGAAAGCCACAATTGCTATTTGTGATCAATACAGTAGTTCGCATGGCTGCCAGACTGATTGCCCTTCGTAGTCACATTGCTCCCATAATTCATCGCAATTCATTCCGCACAATGTCGTCGTCTTCATCACAGAACCACTCAATTGCCATACTCAATGATTATGGTGGCCTTGCCCCAAAGCAGTTCACCAACATCCCTGGCCTCAAAGTCGATTCTTTCCCTGAAACCCTCGATCCAGCATCAGAAGATGGCCTCCAAGCGCTTGCGGACCGTCTCAAGCCTTACACAATCATTAGTACCATGCGTGAACGCACTCCATTCCCTGCGACCCTGCAGTCTCAACTTCCCAACCTCAAACTCCTCCTAACCACCGGAGTACGCAACGCATCTCTGGATATCCCCACTGCCACCTCTCAAGGCATTGTAATCGCTGGAACTACAGGCGCCAAACCCGGCCACCCAGACCATTCGGCCAAAGAAAGCAGCCAAGCTCCTCCACCACCTGGCTATGACTCCACCACCCAACACACATGGGCTCTCATCCTCAGTCTATGCTCTCGCATTCCTCAAGACAACGCTGCCCTCAGATCCGACCCCAAAGTCTGGCAATCCGGCTTCTCTCTCGCTCTAGGTGGCAAGACATTAGGTCTCTGTGGCCTAGGCAAGCTAGGAGCCAACGCCGCTCGCATCGGAGCGCAAGCCTTCGACATGAACGTCATCGCCTGGAGCGAGAACCTCACCCAGGAGAAAGCAGACGCGGCAGCTGAAGGCGCGGGTCTTCCTCGCGGCACATTCAAGGCAGTCTCGAAGAAAGAGCTCTTCGAGAACGCCGATGTGATCAGCTTGCACTACGTGCTGTCGCCGCGCAGCCGTGGAATCGTGGGCAGTGAGGAATTGGGCATGATGAAGTCGACGAGCGTGTTGATTAATTCGTCGCGTGGGCCGTTGATCGATGAGAGTGCTTTGTTTGAGACTTTAGAGAAGGGCGGCATTCGTGGTGCGGCGCTTGATGTTTGGTGGAAAGAGCCTTTGCCGTCGGATAGCCCGTGGAGGAGCTATAGTGGAAAGAGTGAGCTTGTGATGAGCCCGCATATGGGATATGTCAACGAAGGTAGGTTGAGGATCGACACATTGGAGTTTGGTTTCTGCGCAGCCGACTAACAGCATGACAGGTACGATCAGCCGCTGGTATGAAGAGCAAGCGGAGAATGTGCGTCGCTTCATCGCAGGTGAAGACCTGTTGAACCGCCTGAACTAGTGATACGACTCCCCGAATGCTGATCGTTGGGGGCACCACCCTTCGCCGAGCCATCGAGATGCGATACCAGTGCTTTTTCAGTGCGGTGATCACGCTTGTACTGTCCGCTTCTGTTTTACACATCTGTAAAGTCTCAAACGTGTATATAACTGTCAAAACTCTTCGTGCAAGCGGTCGAAGAATGTTTAGCAAGTACAATGTTTCATCACTGCTGCACCCTTTCGCAACCAAAATGTGCTCTAGGAGGGCATGTCAGACACTTGATTCGCACAACCAATCATCTGAACACTTCTCAATAACGGCCAAACAGTTCTAGGACGTCTTCTGTGGCCCAAAGTCATGGATATATTTTTGGTGGTAAATCTTCTAACCCCCATACCCGAACCCTGATGCATGAAGTGTCCGTGATGAACATTCAACACATGTACATGTACATGTATTCAGTACTTCTCTGCTCCTCGTACTCTAAAGGAACTCACACAGCATATAGAAATGGATATTATTTTTCAAGGAATACATGCAATTCATTGATGGAGTGTTCTCTCGTCATGGCGAAAGGCTAATTTCACTTACAAGGTCTACCTACATGTCCCAAGTTGGCTTTACTTTGCTCACACGCGCAGGCAAGTGTCCAACATCGTTCGATCAGAAGCAGGATATGCTCATCCTATCCTGCTGAAGACTAGTACAGATCACCGCCCATGAGACCATGGACTTATTTGCATCAACTCCCCACTCGGTCTCCTTCGCGATCAATCGTCCTCAAAGCACTAACCAATCAAACCGGCATTTCTCCAATCCCAAATCCCCCTTTCCACCTTCTAGAAGTTCGGGGGGTTTGATTGCTTACCTTCTCATCCCCTGTTCACACGAGTCGCCAACATAAGAGTCTGCTGCGCAGCCACCGCAGCCTGGCTGGGCGTAACAGGAGGGCCCAGTCCAGTGATGTCGAAAGCCCAAGACACCCTGCGTTTCTTGTCCTTCTCCTTCTTCGCGTAAGTACTTCCGCTGCTGGAACCATCCTTCTCCATGGTGTGGTAGAAATGCTTCCTAGCGCTCGCGACGCCCTTGCTGACTCCAGTCTTGTGCGCCTTCGAGATCGATGCCGGAGTTGGAGACTCGCGGAGCGTAGCCGCAAGCTGTCCGTACTCCTGCACCACGCCTGGACGGAAAGGCTGTTGCTCCGGGCTGCGCAGAGTCCTCCTGCGGATCGGCGGCGGAGTCAAGTCCCTCAGGTCAAGCACAGGATCAGGAGCAGGAGCAGGAACGACGATGTTGTGCTCTGCAGCGTCTTCGCCCGCAGCGCTAAACAAATCCAGCAACTCGGCTTCCACTTTCGCCACAGCTTTGCGCTCCCTCTCTTGCTCGCGGCCTTTGCAGAGAGGCTGGAAAGGTTTGTCGAATAAGATTGCTTCTGCCGGTGCAAACATCGCCACCATCTCGCCTTGAGACATCACTTTGATGCGCTCGACGCGGACCTGCGGTGCTGATTCCGTCGACGGGACTGACTGGCCACTGCTAATACTCTGTCGCCTGATACTAGCCGCAGCCGTGCTCGTCTCCTGAGGAACAAGTAGGTATCTCGCAAACCCATAGTGCGAGTCCATGCGGTCGAAACGACCTTGTTTCTGCGACAGCTTGTCTCTCCAAAGGCGCTTACCACGCGCCATGGCATTGCCCGAAGCCTCATACACGCCCTCGAGAGTCCACGGCAGCGCCGTTGGTCGCCCTTCACTATCAACGGCCCTTTTACTCTCGGGGTTGTGCAGCGCCACCACCCATACGTGGTCGGCGAGATCTTTCTTGTGTTCAAATGCATACCTGTACTCGGCTGCTGAGGCGAGCCCGCCGGCGGTGTTCGCGTGGTCCTCTTCTGTCGGACCGTCGTGGCGGATCGCGCCGTTCATGACAATTCTTTTCACCTCAGCGAAGAAGCGAAAGGCTCCGGCATCGTGGCCAGGGCGCGTCCATGTGCTCCACTGACAGCCAGTGTCTTGGTCTTCGCCGGCACGGAGGGTTTCGCGGGTTTTGGTGTCGGTGTTGCAGCGGGAGAGCAGGCCGAGGCGGTCGTTGGCTTGGGCGAGTGAAGTGTAGCAGCGGCTGGTGAGCGTGTCAGTATAGTTATAATTGGTCATGATGTAGTGAATGAGGCGACGTACTCGATGCTGTACGTGTACTGCTCTTGATCGGTGTGCAGCTGCTCGAACACTAGTGTAAGGTAAAAAGTGACTTTAGGCTGAGTGTCATGGCGGCCTTTGTGCTTGAGCTGAGTGAGCATGGTGGGCTGAAAATGTGCTGCTCTCGAAGGTAGGTTGAGCCCAGAGCGGTGATAGGGGAGCGGACAATGCGTCGGTCAATACTGAAAAGTATCGGGTTGGAGATAAATGTCGTAGAAGCGGGCTGTGGTGTAAACAAAGCTCACTGAGTGGGATTCGACATTGAGCTCGAGGGACAAGATTGCGTCACATTGAATGTGATGCAAGAGGGGAACTGTTTTGTACATAGTCTTCTTCTGCATACATGAGCTTCTTTATAATACAAGAATAGACACACCTACGTGACCATAGTCTCAACGCTTCCGACAGGTCTCGAAGCAAAAGAGATGCAGCCGTCGACTACACCCTGCCTGGCGGCCTCAGAGCTGACCTTCTGGCCACCGAGGTAGTTCAACCAAATCAACCTGCTAATCCTCTCATCATTCACTGTGCCAAGATGCTGGATATCATTGCCCTGCTTCTCAGGCTCCGCCTCGAAGTAGACGTCGAGCGCACCCTGCTGGTTGCGTGTGAGGATCATGACCGAACCCTTGGCTGCCTTACCACCAGAGAAGACGGTCATGAAGTTGCGCATGGACAGACCGAAGTCCTCAGCATCGTATTGAGTCTCAGCGGCCGGGTCGATCTTCCTCGCCTCCTGCCTTGCTTCGGCGGTACGCTTGTCAATACCCGTCTTCCAGCCATCGCGCAGGTGAGCGAAATCAGTGTTGCGAGTGGGAGAGATGCGCCATGCGCTCTTCATGCCTGGGGTATTGAGCAGCTCGTTCCAGATCTCCTTGCTGGCCACTGGGTCTAGGAGCTTCTGCTTCAAGGAGTCTTTCTCGGAAGGCACGAGAGTCGAAGCTTCGGGGTTGACAAGGTGAATGAGCTTGGATTGGAGGCCGCTGATGTCCTGAGTCCTCACGTACATGCCGACAACGTACACCTGGATGCTCAAGAACGAAACCGTTCTAATACCCAATCCGACAAGAGTGTATTCTTCCTGGTTTGTGATGTTGCCAGGGTTCACGGGTGAGTTTGCTTGCGCCGCCGTGACGAGTCCAGGAACAGGCGTGGAAGCATTGGGATCCTCTCCTGCAGAAGCAGGCAAGTAGATTGTTCTCGGGAAGTGTGGAACACTGCTCGTGCCAGTCTCCACAAGCTCGATGTCCTCGCCCTTGCCATGCGCAACAATTCTCTTTCCTTCTCCTGCACCGATGATCTGTACCTTCTTGCCGTGGAACTTCGCTTCCGCCTCGCTGGAAGCATCCATCTTCAAGCTTCCGTTCCTCTTTGCAAACTCGTCCTTCGCCTGGTCCATGTCGTCCAGATCGAGGTTCCACACCACCGTGCCCAAGCCAGCCATGCTCAGCAACAGGCCCATACCCGCGAAGCGCATGCGGCGCAAGTGGTATTGGCGCTTCTCCTCGCCAGCCTCGGAGACTGCCCGCGCATCGAGCGGGTTGCGAGGAGGATCTGTTGGATGTCTGAGCTCGGCATCTTCGCCTGAGGGGTTGACGAAGTACGAGTCTTGAGTTGGTGCTGCGGTGTAAGAGCGTTTCGCGGGAGCGCTGTAGCGCGAGGCATGGCGAATCTGGGTCGCGCAGAGCTTCGATGCTGTCGGTGCGCGCTGCAGCTGCACGAGACGAGTGGAGAGTAGTCTCATTGCCGGTCGAGATGAAAGAGACATATTTGCGGTATTAATGTACAATGAAGGAGGAAGAGGCAAAGGCTTCGTCTAGCACATTGAAGCGTCGTCGATGATCTCAATCCGAGCAGATGAGGTCAGCGGAGGAGGAAGCGCGCGGGCTCGGCTTTGTAGACCTCACATTGCCAGAACGTACTCTTACGACCATTTCCAAAAGCTGCAGGCACAATACGGTGTATACTACGGTATCTCCATGCGATGTTCGCATGTCTACTATGTATTGAGATCCTCCATTGTTGGCGAGCCACAAGGTCACTCACCGATCGCATTCACGGCAATCATACTGCCTTTTCACCACACCATGATCGTGTTGCTATTTCTCGCATGGTTGAAGTAGATACGCATGTTCATTACAGGTAGCGACAGTAATATGTAAACAGAGCAGACCACTTGTAATCACAGACATTGAAAAAAGAAGGAAACAGATTGTGTGAGAAAACATCTATACTCCTTGCATGAAAAAGTGCAACCAATTGTAATACAGGTGATGAGAAGCCAGGCCCAGAGTAAAGGTACACATCGCTGGTATCGAAGAGACGCGCACTGCGCAACTTCCAATGCAAACCACCCTCCGTGGGCCGCAGCCACTCGGAACATCGCCACTCCACATCTCCTTTTCTTTTATGTCTGCATTCGTCACAGGCCTGCAGACCTCCGTGTCGCAACTTCCGCCGCGATGGTGTTGTCAACGTACTTGGTGGTGATACGTTTACTTGAAGGCCTTGCCGAACATGAGGAGCTGGGCCTGGTCGTAGATGGACAGGACACCGGCACCGGCAACACCACGGAGGATGTTGGCTCCGGCA
>Ga0265797_10005005_pt1 | contig 19684 bp, 17 predicted proteins | sample P2T30metagenome_FD_192433 | JGI IMG/M metagenome (GOLD analysis project Ga0265797, IMG submission 192433) | Plant litter microbial communities from East Loma Ridge, Irvine, California - P2 T30 | ecosystem: Environmental > Terrestrial > Plant litter > Unclassified | place: USA: California...
TAGGTGTGGGGTTATTTGGCCTCTATAAGGTCTTCTTTTAATGGCGTGCTATGGAGAAAGAGTCATAGGCGCTTAATCAAGATGCAGTATGGGTGGTCCGGGCATCTCGATTATTTGAAGGCGAGCAAGAGTGGGGTCGCCGGGTGATTTATTATGGCATGTCGTCTATTGTCAATAAGTACCTTGCGAGAAAGCCCTACTCACAATCTGCGACGCTGGACTCGGGCTGGAGTGCATCAGTGTGATTGCGTAGGAGTGTCGAATAGGCTTGTGCCACTTCTGAACAACTTCGCTTCTCCCCGGATTGGTGTCGTCTAAAAGCCCTCACTATGGCTGCACTCCCGCAGCGGCCACATGAGGATTCAGATATGATCTGCTACGACGCAACACAACTCGAGGCAGTCATTTCTGTTGCGTTACCCAAGCCTAAGCGCGGCAGAGGCAGACCAACTAAGCTCATCGACAACCCTTTCTATGGATTCATCGGGCCAACCACCAACTACGGCCAATACCCTCATTTCGCAATGGACATCCTTGAGGGCATCGCGAGGCTTGACTGGCATGATCGCCCTATCGATTCTGGCGGCTCTTCCAAACCGCTATCGGTGAAGCGCCTCGTCGCAATACTTGCAGAACTCGAAGTCGTCTCAGCGGCTAAGGTCGTGGATCAATATAGGGTCGGCCTTCGACAAGCTCAGCGGTATGTGAAAGCCATTGAGCTGGCAATGTTGTACCTGCTCAGGAGCTGTCCAAATGGTCTGAGCCACGAGATGCGCCATGGCTTTCCCAAAGCGAGCCGTGTCCACGAGTGGGAAGACCAATGCGAGCCACCGACTCCTAAGGCTCTCGCCAAGCTGCATCATGATCTGAGGACGCTTACCGCTGAGACTGTCTGATTAAATGCCGCATACTTAAAAGACCCTAATGATGCCGCAACGGCCAAAGGAATCGATCCTCCTATAGGACGGCTCACGGAGCAGTCGAGAGAGAGAAGTAATTTCAATTACACTCCTCCCATTTTGCTCATCTCTAACCTCAATATCAGATAAGCTGAGAGAAAGCCCATTTCATTACTATTGTTGGCTCGTCGACAAGTCCTTAAGAGTAACTTTCGCTTATGACCTGCGGTGTTAAATAATGATCGATCCGACTCTCAAGGGTGTGGATTATTAAGTTGATATATTGCTGGGGAGAAAGCTATCCGTTCTTTCAAATAGTGCCGCTGATGCCGCGCGGGTCTTTTATTAGGGTTCTAAATTGTCCGCTGTGGGTGCGATCTGAAGGAGTTACTAAAAGGAGACATAAAATGAAAAGCGACATCAAGCACAAGCATTCAGGCCATGTCATCATTATAGACGGCCACGCCTTCAAGGCTAACGACCATGGGCAGTGGGATCTCACTGACATCTGGCGTTCCCTTAAGCTTCCGAAAACAAAAGGGCCCGGTAAATGGGCCGAGCTGAAGGAAGCCAAGAGATTAGCGGAGTCCCGAAAAGTCGAACTCTCCCACGGTAGCGGAACCCTTGCCACAAAGCAGGCAGCACTGAGGTATGCCGGGTGGGTCTCACCGGTATTCGAGGATATGGTCTACGATGCCTTCGAGGCGATCCTTGAGGCGCCGGAAGTAGCCTTACTCGTAGCCGGTAAGATGCGAGAACTGGGTAATGACCATAGCGCTGCAATCGTCGAACGAGCCACCGAGAATCAAGACCGGAATGCGATTCTTAGAAGTATCAACAGGTCCCGGCCCAAGCGTCAGCTGAGCCAAGAAAATAGGGCAATCCTGCGTCTCTACAATGCCGCCAAACGACACGAGAAGGTAAACCGCAACTCTCTATAGGATGCCATCAAGGCCACCCTACAGGCGCTTTACTGGGCCTCTGTAGCGCTTCAGTTGTTCCTATTGAGGCTCAGGAGGCGTAAGGGCTCATGGTGTCGCTCAGTGAAAACTGAATAGAAATTTTCGCGACCCCATGCAAATAACAGATTGTGTCCGGTTACCCCCGTGTGGCCTCGGGCACGCACATTGAGACCGCTCCCGACCGGGCAATAAGGGCTCGTGAAGGGGGCACTTGGGGAGAAATTCGATCCTCACCGATCCCGGTCCGCCGTGTGTCACAACGGGCCACAAGGGGTCACGAAGCGTTAGACATCCCCGGCTTCGCTCCCATATTCTATTGGCTCATTCCCTGATTGAGCATGAATGTGGAGTTTCTCTCCGAATACCTGGGTTTTCTCGCCCGCACCGTCACCCTTGTCATTGCCATCCTGATCGTGCTCGCCGGTATCTCGTCATTACGCGGCAAAGGCCGACGCAAAGGCGGCGGCCAGTTGCAAGTCACGCGCATGAACGACCTTTACAAGGGGCTGCGCGAGCGCCTCGAGGCCGCGCTGGTGGACAAGGACGGGCTCAAGCGCCTGCGCAAACAACAGGTTCGCGACGAAAAGGCCGAACGCAAGGACAAGGCGAAGGCCAAGGGCGCGGAAACCCGCGGCCGGGTATTCGTGCTCGACTTCGACGGTGATATCAAAGCCTCCGCCACCGAGAGCCTGCGCCATGAAATCACCGCCCTGCTGACCCTGGCCACGCCCAAGGACGAAGTGGTGCTGAGGCTGGAAAGCGGCGGCGGCATGGTGCACAGCTACGGGCTTGCCAGTTCCCAGCTGGCGCGGATCCGCCAGGCCGGCGTCCCGCTTACGGTGTGCGTGGACAAGGTGGCGGCCAGCGGGGGGTACATGATGGCGTGCATCGGCGAGAAGATCGTCAGCGCGCCGTTCGCCGTGCTGGGCTCGATCGGCGTGGTCGCGCAGCTACCCAACCTTCATCGCCTTCTGCGCAAGCATGATATCGACGTGGAAATGCACACCGCGGGCGAGTACAAGCGTACGCTGACCGTGTTCGGCGAGAACACCGAGAAGGGGCGCGAGAAATTCCAGCAGGATCTGGACATCACTCACCGCCTGTTCAAGAACTTCGTGGTGCATTATCGCCCGCAGCTGTCGATCGACGAAGTGGCCACGGGTGAGGTTTGGCTGGGCGTCGCGGCGCTGGAGCGCAAGCTGGTGGACGAGATCAAGACGAGTGACGAATACCTGGCGGAAAAAGCCCGTACCGCCGAGCTGTTCCATCTGCACTACGCCGAACGCAAAAGCCTTACGGAACGGGTAGGGTTGGCGGCCAGCGGGTCAGTGGAGCACGCGCTTACCCGCTTGTGGAGCAAGGTCGGTGGTGCCCGCTTCTGGTAAGTCATATGTACCGCATGGCCTGAAAGCCGCCTCATAACATCGGGCCTCCTTCAAGGAGGTTACGATGACCGATTCTTCCAGCACTACCGCCATGCCCGATGCCTTGGCCCATGCAGCCTTCGCCGCCGCTCGCGCGCCCGGGTGGCTGCGCACGGCCACGGCTGAGCAACGCAAGCAGTTGCACCGCCTCAGTATCACCGCAGAACGTGCCCGCCAAGGCTTGAAAACCGCCAGCGCAGCGCTGCCGGAACTACAGGCGTTCGCGCTCGACCTGCTGCGCTCCGATCTTGCATCCGTGCCCGGCCCGCCCATGGATCCCGCCCGCGCGATGCTGTGCTGGGTGGACCCTGCCGGAAAGCAGGATCCGGTACAGCACACGCTGCTCGACGCAGCGTTGCTCAACTTCCATGCCCGTGACATTGAAGCTTCGGCTTACGCTCAAGGTTCGGGCCTTTTCGCAGGCGTTACAAAGGACGACAAGGTAGATACCAGCCGACCACTGCCCTTGACCGCTCCTGACTTTGCCAAGCGCTGCCGCGCGCTCGACATCGGGGGGCGCTTCCAGCGCGCGCTAGCGGAACATATTCCCTCCCGCCTGCCATCGTCGCATGATGCGGTACCGTCCAGCCCGTCGCTGGCCTGGCATGTATACGACACTCAACGCAAAACCTTCGCCGCCGATGCCTGCGCGGCGTGGCTCAGCGGCGCCTTGGGCTCCGAAGGCCGGGCGCTGCTCGCCAACTGGGGCCTGTCACCGGTGGTGCCCGTGGCTACGGCGCCGGCGACGGCGAATCGCCTCGAGTTGCTGGGTTTTCCTATTTGCAGCGTCATGGTTGTGCAGGCACAGGGATCGCATAGCACGCCCCAGCCCGTCGTTGCCTACATTCCAGGTGACCCGGAAGGCTCGGTCGTGCAATACCCGCACGCCCAAGCCTTCACCATCGCGCTGGGAACACGCTTGCGTAAGCCTGATTATCGGAAGTTTTTCGCAAGTTTCGTTCCGCTTTCCCAGCGCCTGGAGTTTCTGGAAGCCCTGGAGACCGCGGTGTCGCGGGACGGTTGGCTACCGGCGCACCTGTCGTGGCGCTCGGTGCCCCTGGCCGGCGATCCTTTCGTGGAGGGCTACCGGATTTGGGCCACGCAAACCTTCGAAGACGCTGCTCTGGTAGCGGTGCCAACCGCGCAACTGGATCATCGTGACACGGTGGAGCGTTATGCTCACTGGGTAGAAGTGGGTGAGAAGCTCGGCATCAGCCTTGCACTGCTGGTGGGCTCGACCTTGCCGGGAATCAATCTGGTGGTTGAAGCGATCGTGCTGAGCCAAAGCGTCTATAGCGTGTTCGAGGGTGTCAAGGCGTGGCGGGAAGGTGATTCCCAGGCAGCTTTGGACTACCTGTTCGGCGCTGTTGAAAATGCCGCGTTCGTAGGGCTGGGCAAACGCCCGCAGCCTACCACCGCCGCTGTGGACTTCGGTAGAACGCTGGTACCGGTGACAGATGCCGACGGCCAAGTGCGGCTATGGCAGCCAGACCTTGATGATTTCCGCGCTCGAGACGTGCCGCCGGACACCGTGGAGCCAGACGGCGCCGGTATGTACCGCTATATAAACCGAAACTGGGTACGCATGAATGAACGCATGCATGAAATCAATGCGGCATCCTCCTCCAGCCATGCACCGCTGCTGGGTGGGCGGGAGAACGGCTACGCTCCTGCGCTGATAGGGGACGGCCTCGGTGGCTGGCGAGCCCCCCACGAGCGCCCTGCCAGTTGGAGCGGAGCGCAGCTGGTGCGCCGGTTCAATGCACGTTATGAAACGCTGCCCTCAGCCACGGTATTGGAAGCACAGCGCCTGGCAGGAATTACCGACGCTCAGCTACGGCGCGCGCACCTTGATGGCACGGGGATCCCGGCACCGCTTGGGCGCTTGCTCAGGTTGCGCCTGGCCGAGCATGAGGTGAGCCGCACGCTCAACGCATTACGCACCACTTACCGCCTTGGCAGGGTGCCCGCGCCATTGGTGGAAGCCCTGCAGAAGCTGCCAGGTTGGCCTGCCGATCAAGCCCTGGAATATCGGACGGGCGAGGTCAGCCAGGTATTTGGCTCTGACGACGCGGCGAACCGGGTTCAGTTGACCGAGGCCATGCTGAGCGACGGTACGTGGCCCGCAAGCCTGATCGACCAGATGGGCGCCGAAGCGGCGAGCACGCTCTTGAACATCCGGGCGCCTTTCGTGCAGCCCGATCAGGTGCATGAAGCTTTAGCACGCCAGTGGGCTTCAAAGATCGAAACTGATCAGGCAGCGCTGGTGCGCAAACTTATCACCGACCCGCCTGCGGCCGATCCCGCGCGGCGCGTTTGCTGCTCCATCGCTTTCCTGGCATGACCACCGAAGGGCTGAATGCAGTGCTTCGGGATTGCTCCCCCGCGGAACGACAATTGATCGCCGACGGGCATCCCACCATACATGTCTCGCTCCCTGCCATTGAGAGTTCGCGCCAATGGCGCTTGACGCTGGCACTGGACGATCTCGCCCAGGGCCGCTTCAGCAGGGACCGCGAGCGGTTGGTGATGGGACTTTGGGCGAAATTGGGCCAGTGGGCGCAGGGCATGCGTCTGGAATTGCGCGAAGGGCGCTTCGAAGGTGCGCTGCTGGGCCAGGCCGGTGGCGCTGACGCGCCTCGCTGGGTCATCGTGCGGATCGGCGAGCGCTACAAGGCCTACGATGATCAAGGGCTTGAGCTGAGCCCGCCGACTTCCCTGGAAGATGCGCTGGCGGCGGCTGTGCCGGACAACCTACGTACCGCGTTTCGCGCGCAGGCTGCAGGCACTGGCGGGCTAAGGCGCCTGTTCACCACCACGGCGCTGGCCAACCGAAGCACACTGCGGCCGATGCTGCGCCTGGTCAGCGAGAACCAGCCGTTCATGCGCCCACCCGCCCGGCAGGCAAACGGCAGCATAGGCTATGCGCTCAGTGGCCGCGGGCGTTGGCCAGGTGGGGCCGAGCGAACGCTGCACCCCTACCTGATCGCCTTGCGCGCCCTTTATCCGGAGGTGAGCAGCGTGGAGCTGGCCGAACTGCGGGCGGGGCTGGGGGAGGGTGAAGCCGCAACCACCGCGCTGGCCGCGCTCAATGCCGATTTCGCCCGCCTGCGCCTGGAGCTTCAAACCTGGGTGCGTAACGCGGCGGACGTGGTAGCAGAGCACGCACTTCACGAACAGGAAAACCGGGAAGCCATATCGCGCGAAATCGTGCGGCTCTGGCAACGCCGGGAATCCACCAATGGCCACGGCGGGCTGGGATACGGCCTGGATCTGCGCGGCCGTGACATCCGCGAGCTGCCCACGCTCAGCGTACGCTTCCCTCACGTGCGTCGGTTAGCACTGGTAGATATGAACCTGAGCCGCGTCAACGACGGGTTCCTGTCGAGCTTTCCGAATATCGAACTGCTGGACCTTAGCTTCAATCGCTTGACGGAGCTGCCTGTCGGGCTCAACCAATTCAGCCGTCTGAATCGCTTGCGGCTCGATTACACCGGCCTGCGTACGATGGCAGAAGTAGTCGATGCCGTGGGGTCCCTCTCTGGAACGCTGGAACACTTGGCCCTTGCCGGTAACGGCATCAACCTTTCTGCCTCCGACTTCGGGCGGCTGGCTGAGCTGCCACGCCTTGCTTCGCTCGGTCTCGAAGACAATACGATCACCCTGACGGCTGATACGGTCGGCGGGTTCAATCAACTCACGCAGCTTGAGGAGCTGACTTTGTCGACCAACCCCCTCACTCGAGCGCCTCGGGTAAACGACATGGTAAACCTGGCGTGGCTGGACGTTAGCCAGGGCGAGCTCACGCAGTTCCCACCTGGCCTGGAAGAACTCATGGACCAGGATCCTTTGCGGCTACGTGAAATAGACCTCTCGCAGAATGAGATCAGCCAAGTGCCTGACTTGGAGCACACCCGTTACGTACGCGAATCCCGCGAGGCGAGGGACAATGTCGAAGCCCCGCTGTATGGCATGTCTATCAACCTGGACGGTAATCCGCTGACGGAGGAAAGCCGCGCCATCCTACGCCGCTCGAGCATTCAATACTTCGAGGCCGTCGATTCGGACGGGCCCGTCGGCGAGCGCGACCCTGATCAATGGCTGGAGGCATGCCCGGAAGATCTGGCCGCAAGTGTTCGCCTGGAGCGGGCCGAGCATGAAGCACGTGATTTCTACGACCTGCTCAGCCGGGTAACAGAAACGGCGGATTACATCAGGGACCCTGCGGGCACCCTTCGCAGGGCCTGGGACCTGGTGGGCACCTGGCTGCGCTCGGGTGAAACCGCAAGGCCGGGCATCGAGGCGTTGCGTGAGCGGCTGTTCGCGATGGCGCGAGATACACAAGGAACCTGCGGGGACGGCGTGGCCCTCACCCTGGACGAGATGGAGTTCGAGGTACAGGCCTGGAGCACGGTCGCCGATGCGCAGGGTGGTGGAGACGGGCCTTTGCGCGCCTTGCTGGGCTTCCAGCGAGGGCTGTGGCGGCGAGCGCTGGTTGATGACCTGGCGCGTCGGATCACCCGGGCACGGGTGGCGCGTCGCGCGGGGCTGGATACTCCGGACACCGCGCCGGCCCTCGACCCACTGGATGATCTGGCGGACGATCAGCTCGATAACGGGCTGGACGAAGTAGAGGTACGCTTTTATCTCTTCCAGAAGCTGGAAGGCGTATTAGGCCTGCCACCCGGTCGCCAGATGCGCTACACCACACGTGTCAGTGGCGAAACCGCACAGCGCGTCGGCGTTCAGGTGTTACAGAGGGACACGGACACGGCTTTCGCTGCCTGGGTGGCGGAGCGGCCGAGTTTCCGCCTGTACCTTGAAAACGGCCGATCCGCTCTGTTCGAGCCGGTGCGAGAGCGCTGGCAGGACGCGGCGGGCTATTTGTACAGCATCAGTGGCGACAACTCCGGGTAACACTCGCCCGTACCTGACAGCCTTCAAGGGCTGCGCGAAGGCGTCCCCGACTTGCAGTGGGAAGCGGGGCAGCCGCTACCCGCCCTGACGGATCAACAGCTCAGGCTGGCTTATGACTGGGTGAGCCAGCAGCGGGAGCGCGAGCTGGACGCCCTCGCGCTGCGGTTGACTCGCCAATTGCTCGGCCTGGAACGTGCCAATACCGCTGGCACGTCGGGTTAAGCCAACGGGCCCTGCCTGCTGCCCTTAGCCGTGACGGCGACGGAACAGCGGGCGGGGCTCGTCGCTGGCGGCCTGATAGGTGACCGAGAAATCCTCCAGGCTTTCCAGCGCTTCGTACGGATCCTTGTCGGCGCGCAGCGCGAAGGCGTCGAAGCCGCAGCGGCGCAGGTAGAACAGCTGGTCACGCAGCACGTCGCCGATTGCCCGCAGTTCACCCTTGAAACCATAGCGATCACGCAGCAAACGGGCGTTGGAGTAGTTGCGCCCATCCGTGAACGCGGGGAAATTCAAGGCGATGACCTGAAAATGCCCTACGTCCCCGCCGATTTCTTCGGCCTCTTCATCGGCGTCCAGCCACACGCCCAGGCCGCCGTCGCGGGCCTTGAGCGCATGGGCGTGCTCCCGCCAGAGGTTCAGCGGCACGATGTAGTCGTCGCAGTTGCTCAGCTCGTCCAGCGTGACGTCCTTGGGCAGCAGGTGCCAGGTTTCGTCCACCACCTGGTTGTTCTTAATGATTCGCTGCATACACGCGCTCCTTGAAGGGTTCGATGCCGATACGTTGGTAGGTATCGATGAAGCGCTCGTCTTCGGTGCGCTTTTCCACGTAAACGTCGATCAGTTTGTCGATCACGTCGGCCATGTCGTCCTGGGCGAAGGAGGGGCCCAGGATCTTGCCGATGCTGGCATCGCGGCTGGCGCTACCGCCCAGTGACACCTGGTAGAACTCTTCGCCCTTCTTGTCCACGCCCAGGATGCCGATATGGCCCACATGGTGGTGGCCGCAGGCGTTCATGCAGCCCGAGATGTTCAGGTCGATCTCGCCGATGTCGAAGAGATAGTCGAGGTCATCGAAGCGGCGCTGGATAGATTCGGCGATCGGGATGGACTTGGCGTTGGCCAGGGAGCAGAAATCACCGCCGGGGCAGCAGATGATGTCGGTAAGCAGGCCGATGTTCGGGGTGGCGAAGCCGGACTCGCGCGCTTCGAGCCACAAGGCGTGCAGTTGGCTCTGCTCGACGTCCGCCAGGATCACGTTCTGCTCGTGGGAAGTGCGCAGTTGGCCGAAGCTGTAGCGGTCGGCCATGTCGGCGATGGCATCGAGCTGCTTGTCGGTCACATCGCCTGGTGCCACGCCGGTAGGCTTGAGCGAGAGGGTGACGGCCACATAACCGGGGCGCTTGTGGGCGAACACGTTGCGCTGGCGCCAGCGGGCGAAGCCCGGGTGCGCGGCGTCGAGCTGGGCCAATACCTGCGGGATGTCCTCGAGGGTTTTGTAGGGCGGGTCCACGAAGTGCCCGGCAACGCGGGCCACTTCCGCCTCGGTGAGGGTGGTTTCGCCGCCACGCAGGTGTTCCATCTCGGCTTCCACTTTCTGCGCGAACACCTCCGGGGTGAGCGCCTTCACGAGGATTTTGATCCGCGCCTTGTACTTGTTGTCCCGCCGGCCGTAGCGGTTGTACACGCGCAGGATGGCGTCCAGGTAGCTGATGAGGTGCTGCCAGGGCAGGAACTCATTGATGAACGCGCCCACGATCGGCGTACGGCCCAGGCCGCCGCCCACCAACACACGGAAGCCCAGCTCGCCGGCGGCGTTGCGCACCGGCTCCAGGCCGATGTCGTGCACCTCGATCGCCGCGCGGTCACTATTGGCGCCATTGACCGCGATCTTGAATTTGCGCGGCAGGTAGGCGAATTCGGGGTGGAAGGTGGTCCACTGACGCACGATCTCGCACCAAGGGCGCGGATCCACCACCTCATCGGCGGCCACGCCGGCGAATTGGTCGGTGGTGACGTTGCGCAGGCAGTTGCCGCTGGTCTGGATGGCATGCATCTGCACGGTGGCCAGTTCGGCGAGAATCTCGGGTACGTCTTCAAGCGCCGGCCAGTTGAACTGCACGTTCTGGCGAGTACTGATGTGCGCGTAACCCTTGTCGTAGTCACGAGCGATCCTGGCCAGCATGCGGGCCTGGCGCGAAGTCAGCTGGCCGTAAGGCACCGCAACCCGCAGCATGGGCGCGAAGCGCTGGATATACAGGCCGTTCTGCAGGCGCAGCGGGCGGAATTCTTCTTCGCTGAGTTCGCCGGCGAGGTAGCGGCGGGTCTGGTCACGGAACTGCTTGACGCGGTCCTCGATGATCCGTTGATCGTACTCGTCGTAAACGTACATAGGTGTCCTGTCTTCAGGCTGGTCTGCGCTCACGGTTGCGCACTCTTTTCAGAGCCGACGGAAGATACTCGGTTTGCCTTATCCACTAAAGCGAAGTTTTTTTATAAGGAAATAGCTAATACCGATATAGCCGATATCGATGCTTCCGACGGGATGAATTGGCGCTCGTGCCCATGGTGCGCTTGACTGTCAGTCACGTCCAACCCACTGGGACGAACGTACTCCGATAACAATAAAGGTAGCCTCAATGCGCCATCTTTCCGTGAAGCCTAAAAAACACCCTCGGCATATCGATACCTGGGCCACCGCCTTCATGGTGATCCTGGTAGTAGCGGCGATCGCCTTCTGGGCGATCGCACACTGATTTGTGCAGCTGCGGATGTTATGAGGCGGGCTGTGGGACCGGGCGAAGCCGACAGGCGTAGCCCGGGAATGGCACCGTCGCAGGTCAGCTCGGCTCATACCCCAGGTTCGGCGAGAGCCAACGCTCGCTGACTTCCTGCGCCTGGCCCTTGCGCTGCGAATAACGTTCCACCTGGTCGCGGTCCACCTTGCCGACTGCGAAGTACTGGGCCTGCGGGTGGGCGAAGTACCAGCCGCTGACAGCGGCGGTGGGGAACATCGCATAGTGCTCGGTGAGCGTTACGCCGCTGTCGCCACGAGGGTCGAGCAGTTCGAACAACGTGCCTTTCTCTGTGTGATCCGGGCAGGCCGGGTAGCCTGGGGCAGGGCGGATGCCCCGGTATTGCTCGCGGATCAGCGCGTCGTTGTCCAGCGCCTCGTCGTGGGCATAGCCCCAGTATTGCTTGCGCACCTGCTGGTGCAGCCATTCGGCGCAGGCCTCGGCGAGGCGGTCGGCCAGCGCCTTGACCATGATCGAGTTGTAGTCGTCGCCGGCATCCTGATACGCCTTGGCCACTTCCTCGGCGCCGATGCCGGCGGTGGTGATGAACCCCCCCATGTAGTCGGTGATGCCGCTCGCCTTGGGTGCCACGAAATCGGCCAGGCTGAAGTTCGGCTTGCCATCGGGCTTGATGGTCTGCTGGCGCAGGTGATGCAGCGTCGCCAGCGGTTGGCCATCCTCCCCGTACACTTCGATGTCGTCATCGGCCACCTGGTTGGCCGGCCAGAAGCCGAACACCGCCCGGGCCTTGATCAGCTTCTCATCGATCAGCTTGCGCAGCATGGCCTTGGCGTCGGCGAACAGCGCGGTGGCCGCTTCACCTACCACTTCATCGGTGAGGATGCGCGGGTACTTGCCGGCCAGGTCCCAGGAGATGAAGAACGGCGTCCAGTCGATGAATTCGGCCAGTACGTTCAGGTCGATGTCGTCAAGCACCCGGGGGCCGAAGAACGTCGGCCGTACGGGCTGGTACTCCCATTTCGGTTTGGCGGCCACCGCCTGGGCATAGCTCAGGCGTTCGGTGCGGCTGCCACGCGCCGCGGTGCGCTCGCGCACTTCGATGTAGTCCTGGCGGGTACGTTCCACGAACCCGGGCTTGAGCTCCTTGGACAACAGCTGGGTCGCCACGCCCACCGCGCGGGACGCGTCGGTCACGTACACCACGGCGTCGTTGCTGTAGCGCGGTTCGATCTTTACCGCCGTGTGCGCCTTGGAGGTGGTGGCGCCACCGATCATCAACGGCAGGTGGAAATCCTGACGCTGCATTTCACGGGCGACATGCACCATTTCGTCCAGCGACGGCGTGATCAGGCCAGAGAGCCCGATGATGTCGCACTTTTCGTCCCGGGCCACCTGAAGGATTTTCTCCGCCGGCACCATCACGCCCAGGTCGACGATGTCATAGCCGTTGCAGCCCAGCACCACGCCCACGATGTTCTTGCCGATGTCGTGCACGTCACCTTTGACCGTGGCCATGAGAATCTTCCCCTTGGCTTCGGGCTTGTCGCCTTTCTCCGCTTCGATGAAGGGAATCAGGTGTGCCACGGCTTGTTTCATGACACGCGCGGATTTCACCACTTGGGGCAGGAACATCTTGCCGGCGCCAAAGAGATCGCCGACCACGTTCATGCCGTTCATCAAAGGGCCTTCGATGACTTCAATGGGCCGGGCGAAGCTTTGCCGGGACAGTTCGGTGTCCTCGACGATATACGTGGTGATGCCTTTGACCAGGGCGTGTTCGAGCCGCTTGTTCACATCCCAGCCACGCCACTCCTCGGTTTCCGCTTCCTTGGTGCTGCCGTCGCCGCGGTACTGGTCGGCGATTGCCAGCAAGGCTTCGGTCGCCTCGCTGTTGCGGTTGAGCACCACGTCCTCCACGCGCTCGCGCAGGGCCGCCGGGATTTCGTCGTAGATCTCCAGTTGCCCGGCGTTGACGATACCCATGGTCAGGCCGTTGCGGATCGCATGCAGCAGGAATACCGAGTGGATCGCCTCGCGCACCGGGTTGTTGCCGCGGAACGAGAACGACACGTTGGACACCCCGCCGGAGGTGAGGGCGTAGGGCAGGTTGTCGCGTATCCAGCCGCAGGCGTTGATGAAGTCCACGGCGTAGTTGTTGTGTTCTTCGATACCGGTGGCCACGGCGAAGATGTTCGGGTCGAAGATGATGTCTTCCGGCGGGAAACCGACCTGGTTGACCAGGATGTCGTAAGAGCGCGCGCAGATTTCCACCTTGCGCTTCTCGGTGTCCGCCTGGCCATCTTCGTCGAAGGCCATCACCACCACTGCGGCGCCGTAGCGCTTGCACAGGCGGGCGTGATGGATAAAGGCATCCACGCCTTCTTTCATGCTGATGGAGTTGACGATCCCCTTGCCCTGAATGCACTTGAGGCCGGCTTCGATGACGTCCCACTTGGAGGAGTCGATCATGATCGGCACCCGGGAGATATCCGGCTCGCCCGCGATCAGGTTGAGGAAAGTGACCATGGCCTTCTGGGAGTCCAGCATCCCTTCGTCCATGTTGATGTCGATCACCTGAGCGCCGGCCTCTACCTGCTGCAGCGCGACCTCCAGCGCTTCGGTGTAGTTTTCCTCGCGGATCAACCGTGCGAAGCGCGCGGAGCCGGTGATGTTGGTGCGTTCGCCCACGTTCACGAACAGCGACTGCCGATCGATGGTGAACGGCTCCAGGCCGGACAACCGGCAGGCCCGTGGAATGTCCGGGATCGCGCGCGGCGCATGGGGCGCCACGGCCTTGGCGATCGCCGCGATGTGCGCGGGGGTGGTGCCGCAGCAGCCGCCCACGATGTTGAGGAAGCCGCTGCGAGCGAATTCCTCGACGGTTTCAGCCATCTGCTCCGGCGTTTCGTCGTATTCGCCGAACGCATTGGGCAGGCCGGCGTTCGGGTGGGCGGACACATGCGTGGCGGCCTTGTTGGACAACTCTTCCAGGTACGGGCGCAATTCGCGGGCGCCAAGCGCGCAGTTCAAGCCGACGGAAATCGGATTGGCGTGGCGCACCGAGTTCCAGAACGCTTCGGTGGTTTGGCCGGACAACGTACGCCCGGAGGCGTCGGTGATGGTACCGGACAGCATGATCGGCAGTTCGAAACCCAGGTCGTCGAACACGGCCTGAACCGCGAAGATCGCCGCCTTGGCGTTCAGCGTGTCGAAGATGGTCTCGATCAGGATCAGGTCCGCGCCGCCCTCGATCAGGCCGCGGGTAGCTTCGGTGTAGTTCTCTACCAACTCGTCGAAGGTCACGTTGCGGTAACCGGGGTTGTTCACGTCAGGGGACAGCGAACAGGTGCGGCTGGTAGGGCCAAGCACCCCGGCGACGAAACGGGGTTTGTCAGGCGTTTGCGCCGTTTTGGCGTCCGCCACCCGGCGCGCGACGCGGGCGCCCTCGACGTTCAATTCGTACACCAGCGCTTCCATGCCGTAATCGGCCTGGGACACGCGGGTGGCGTTGAAGGTGTTGGTTTCCAGGATATCCGCGCCGGCATCCAGATAGGCCGCTTCGATTTCGCCGATCACATCGGGGCGGGTCAGCAGCAGCAGATCATTGTTGCCTTTTACGTCACTAGGCCAATCCGCGAAGCGCTCGCCACGGTAATCACCTTCTTCGAGCCTGTAGCTCTGGATCATCGTACCCATGCCACCGTCGAGGATCAGGATGCGTGATTTCAGCGCTTCGTTGAGGGCGGTGAGGCGAGCTTGGCGGTCGGTCATTGGAGAAGGGCTCTGGTGCGGGCGGTAAAGCCAGGGATGATAGCAAACCTGAGACGCTTTTCATCATCCAGGCGCTTTGCATGAATTTGCTTCACGTTACAACGCGCCCGAGCACTGCCAAATGTCTGAGCGAAAGATGAAACTTCCGACCTTTTCAGCCATGGGCCAGTCCCAAGTATGAGGTCGCGCTTTCAAGGCGCGGAAGTGTTGCAGAGGCAAAGGTACCCTTGATGTTGATTTCGATACAGGCACTACGCGCGATCGCGGCATGGATGGTGGTATGTCACCACTTCATGCAGATCTTTTTCAATTTTCAAGCCGCGGGCCCGGTAGGGCACCTGTTCGCCGCAAAAGGGTCGGTTGGGGTCGATATCTTTTTTGTCATCAGCGGGCTGGTGATTTACCTCTCCACCTACGACAAGCCCATGCAGGTGCGTGAGTTTCTGCTCAACCGCGCCATCAGAATCATTCCGGCGTACTGGTTCTATACCATCGCCATGGGGCTGTTGCTGTACCTTGCTGGCCACTATATGCCGCACGGTGCGGTCAACTGGCCCACATTCATCCTTTCCTTGCTGTTTATCCCCGCCGAAAACCCTGGCGGCTATGGGCTCTATCCCACGTTGAACGTAGGCTGGACCCTCAACTACGAGATGTTCTTCTATCTGGTGTTTTCGCTGGCATTTCTTGTGCCGCGAGCCTGGCGCGCGGTGTTCGTGGCAATCGCGTTACTGGCCAGCAGCGAGGCCTTCAGCCGGCTGGGGTGGTCGGCGCGTTTCTATGCCAACAACATCGTGTATGAATTTCTGCTGGGCATCGCCCTGGGTATCGCCTGGCGCCGCGGCTGGATCGGCAAGGGCCTGTGGTGGCCGCTCGCGCTGATCATTGCCAGCACTGTGACGATCTATCAGCTGGAACCCACCAATCGGTTACTGAACTGGGGCCTGCCCAGCGCGGGGATTGTGGCGGCTTGCCTGGCGCTGGAACCCCGGTTCTCGCACAACAGGGTACTCAAGGCGCTGGGCGACTGTTCGTATTCGGTTTACCTGGTGCACTTGCTGGTGCTCTACGCCGGTTGGTTCATCTACGAGCGCCTTGGCGTGAACCCTTACGTGGTGTTCGCCGGTTTCTGCGTTCCCGCGATCCTGGGCATCTCCTGGTTGAGTTACCAGTGGCTGGAGAAACGCTTGTACCACCGGATGAAAGCCTGGTTCGCTAAGCCACGCGGCAGCAGCGCGGCGGCGCTTTCCCGACAAAATTACTAGGACTTTCTCCTTGGCCCGCTTTGCCGTAAACTGCGCGCAAGTCTGTGAGGAACCTACATGAGCGCCATAACCATTACCGACGCCGCCCAGGATTACCTGGGCGACCTGCTGAGCAAGCAGAACACCCCGGGCATCGGCATCCGTGTTTTCATCACCCAACCCGGCACCCAGTACGCTGAAACCTGTATCGCCTACTGTAAGCCGGGTGAAGAAAAGCCGGACGACACCCCGTTGGGGCTCAAGAGCTTCACGGCGTGGATCGACGCCGTGAGCGAGCCTTTCCTCGATGCCGCCGTGGTGGACTACGCCACCGACCGCATGGGTGGGCAACTGACCATCAAGGCCCCTAATGCCAAGGTGCCGATGGTCAATGAAGACAGCCCGATCAACGAGCGCATCAACTACTACCTGCAAACGGAGATCAACCCTGGCCTGGCAAGCCATGGTGGGCAAGTGACCCTGATCGAAGTGGTGGAAGACGGCGTGGCCGTGCTTCAATTCGGCGGCGGTTGCCAAGGTTGTGGCCAGGCCGACGTCACCCTCAAGGAAGGCATCGAGCGCACCTTGCTCGAACGTATTCCCCAGCTCAAGGGTGTGCGTGACGTGACCGACCACACCAATCGCGAGAACGCCTACTACTGAGTCAGGCCAGGGCATCGCAGGATGCCCTTCGCACCCTGGCGCCAAGGCCTACGGGGCAGGGCGCCAGCTTTCATTGCGCGCGGTACAGATGCGCCCGCCCGGCGCGGTACAGGGCCGAGTCCTCGAACACTTCATTCCCCAATACCCGGCCAACGAGGATCAGCGCCGTGCGCCTGAACGCCTTGGCTTCGACCTTGGCGGTAATATCGGCCAAGGTACCGGTGACAAAATCCTGATCCGGCCAGCTGGCCTTGTGAATCACCGCGACGGGGCAGTCCATCCCGTAGTGAGGCGCGAGTATGCCCACGATAGCCTCCAGATGGCTGACGCCCAGATGGATCGCCATGGTAGCGCCGTGCCGGGCCAGGTCTTCCAGCGCTTCACCTTCCGGCATCGGCGAACGCGTGCCGTAGCGGGTAAGGATCACGGTTTGTGAAACCCCAGGCAGCGTAAGCTCCGCGCCCAGCAGCGCGGCGCACGCGGCGACCGCGGTCACGCCCGGCACTACCTCATAAGGAATGCCCAGGGCGCGCAGGCAGCGGATCTGCTCACCGATGGCGCCATACAAGCTGGGGTCGCCGGAATGCACCCGGGCCACGTCTTGCCCCTTGCGGTGCGCGGCGGCGATCTCGTCGATGATTGCTTCGAGGTGCAGCTCCGCGCTGTTCACCACGCGTTCGGCGCTGTGGTGCGCAAGCAAGGCTTGGGGCACAAGCGACCCCGCGTAAATGATCACCGGGCAGGCGCGGATCAACCGTTGGCCTTTCACCGTGATCAACTCCGGGTCGCCAGGCCCCGCGCCGATAAAATAAACCGTCACTTCACTACGTCTCGCTACCCGATGGTTGAGGAATTTTCATGTTGCGGCCAGTGCCACCGTGGCGTGTCGCGAGCACTGACGGCCTAGCAGCAGGCGCCCTGGCTGCATATGAAGTGTATGGCAATGGGCGAGGGCCGCGCTTTCCGCCACGCCGTGGCAGCCGGTGTGCCGCCAGCTCACAGCGGACCGGTGCGTCAACAGGTGTTCGAACGGCGCAAGGGCCGCCGCGGAGTAACCGGCCAGGGGCAGGCCCAGGTCGGCCGCAAGGGCCGCCAGCCCGGGCGCGTCGACGCGGCGCTCAAAGGTTGCGATACCTTGCAGGTCTTCAGGGCACGCGCCCGCCATGGCCAACGCCTGCATCAGCAACCCTTGCAGTTCCGCTAGGGTGCAGCCCTGACGGCAGCCGATGCCGGCGATCAACCAAGGCCGCGCGTGCATCGGTATCAGGCCTGTGGCGCCCGGCGAAACAGCCAGGCGCTGGCAAGCCCGAGCGCCAGCCAGAAAACTACGTTGATGGCTTGCGCCGCCCAGCGGAACTGATGTTCCAGGACTTGTGGTGCCAAAGCTTCGTGGCTGGCGGGCTGGGGCGCGCCGATCACATGGGGGATTACCAATAACACAGCGCCAGCGGCTTTCAGTGCCCAGCCGCGGGAGAACACCATCAGCGCCAGCCCGACCGCCGTCGAGGCCGCGGTGCCTATCCACCAGATCTGGCGCGAGGCGAGGTCCGCCGCGGCAGTGCCGGGCAGCTCTGGCGGCAAGCCGAGCGTCGGCGCCAGCGTGAACACCGCATAGCCCGCCAGGCCCCACAGCAGGCCCTCGGCGGTACGGCCCGGGGCGCGCAATGTGTACAGGCCCGCCAGCATCAGCCCGAAGCCCACGGCCACTACCAGGTTACCGCCGGTAGTGGACAGTACCCGTTGCCAGCCATCTTCAGGCTCCCAAGCGGCAGCGTCGTGTTCATGTTCACCCCCCGCGGCCTCGGTATGCTCATGCTGGTGGGCAGCGGGCGCCGCGGATTCATAGGTCTCCGCCTTCAGAATCAGCGGCGTCAGCCACAGGCTTTGCATGAGGGTGAGCAGTAGCGCGGCAAACAGGCCGGCAAAGCCCGCGGTGCGCAGAATACGCGTCATCATCGACGTGCCCTCAATGGCAAGGGAAGGCCGCGCTGTGGCGGGTATCGTGGGCGGCATTGTGCACGGCAGGGATGTGGGAGAAGCCGGCGAAATAGACGAGCCCGGCGCCGAGCATCGTGGCGAAGCAGGCCGCGGCGATGCGCTGGGCGAGGCTGGAGGCGGGGCGGGTGATGACGTGGCTGGCAGTATTGGCGGACATGGCGCTTCCCTCAGTTGAATGACGGGCAGGCGCCGAGCCTCCGCGAGCGGAGATCGGACAGCCCGCCCACCGCAGGTGTCAATGATGCCGATCGGGCCGGTCTCCGGGCTCGCGAGGGGCAGGCTCAGGGCCGGCCGGGTCGCTTCCCCTTCCCATGCCTGCGCACAGTGGATCGGAAACGCGCTCGCTTACCGTTGCGGGGGCAGCACCGGACTGGCCTTGCGGCGCACCGGTTTCCCGTTTCACCCTGTGAAGGGCACCCGAACGAAAGGGCTAAGGAAAGCATGCCCTCGGGGTTGCGTCAAATTGGCAGCACAGCAAAAGCCCCGGTCAGGCCGGGGCTTTGGGGGTAACGCCAAGGCTTAGCCGTTGGCGTGGTCGTCATAGCCGCCCTGTTGCAGGTATTGCAGCTTGTGCAGGTCACCTTTGCTGTCCTGATAAATCATGGTCACGGGTACCACGCCGCTTTTGTAGCTGACGTCGGTCTTGGAGATGATTTTCTGTACGTCCAGGTCCATGCCGTAGTGATAGGTTTCAACTGGCAGGTTGGCGGTAAGGCTGCGATCAGAACCATCCTGAGCGAAGGCACCAGTAGCGAATACAGCGGTAAGGGCGGCGATGCCAAATGCGGTTTTCATGTTCGTTTCCTCGTTTGGTGATGGAGTGTTTCTTCGTTGAGGACAAGTAAACGCCTCCACGCACCGTTCGAGAAATTGAACACTGTGCTGGCAACAATCATCATTTTTGATAATTGCTCCCGGCCGCTCTGGGCCGGGAATTTCAGCTTGGTGTAGCGCTGAGTCAGATGTGCAACGCGTGCCCCAAGGCTCTTAGCGCGGCTTCCTGCACCGCTTCGCCAAGGGTCGGGTGAGCATGGATGGTACCGGCGATATCTT
>Ga0265797_10005006_pt1 | contig 19681 bp, 15 predicted proteins | sample P2T30metagenome_FD_192433 | JGI IMG/M metagenome (GOLD analysis project Ga0265797, IMG submission 192433) | Plant litter microbial communities from East Loma Ridge, Irvine, California - P2 T30 | ecosystem: Environmental > Terrestrial > Plant litter > Unclassified | place: USA: California...
TGATGCAAGTTGTCAAAATTGGCGACTTCTGCACATATGTCCACACTATTACTACGACTCTGTCACCGACCCGTCACTCTACCATCTCGAACCAAACGTCACGACACGTCGTCTCGCCAACGCAACACACACACACACACACACACAAAAACGGTCGGAGAATTTCCACTCCCTTGGGACGGCCGCGACGATCATCATGCTGTGCTTTCTGGGCTAGTAACAAGGATTTCGTGGCACCGAACATGCGGTCTGTGTTGTGTGTGTGCGACGGAGGCGCATTCGGCTCATTTCCGTTGGTGGAGTTTGTGTTGCGGGATGGCTTGGGGGGTTTGCTTGGGCGTATGGCGGGTGGCGAAGGAGTATGGGGCGTATGGCAGAGGTGTGTCGATTGTTGGAGGAGGGTATGGGCATTGCTTGAGTGAACCTAATTCTTGGTAGTGAAAAATGGGTGGCTGGAGGCTGCACTCGGACAGAAACTAGTACACATAAGAATGAGTATGTTTGAAGATACGGTTTGAATGCTTCACTCAGTGTATGATGTTGTATGCGATGAGTCCTCCTATAGAGAACGCTCGGCAGAATCTGACATTACTTTGACCAAAGAAATCTTCCTTCTCACGTAACCCTCTCGTCCCACCAGCAGCTTGTATATCACATCATTGAAATTCTCAGGGTTGGGTACTTATTCGCATGTGTAGAAAATGCTTGTGCACGGTGTGAAGGCAACAGAAATCAAGTCATGTATTTTAGGATTATCTTTTCCGGATTCAAGATGACTCCGGATAAGCTCCAAAGATTTTTGAGATACGAATCGTGCAGGTGTGCTTCGACACATCCAATTCATCGGAGGTGAGTGCGTCTATGCAAAGAACGAATGAGGACACCGTTGTATGTCCTCCGTGGTCAGCATTATTGCACACCCTGCATTATGTGATAAGATACCGCCATACGAGCCACATCACATCAATTCTGTGCAGTGTTGAAGGACAGACAAGCAAACCGTTCATGGCATGGCAAGGGAACGACGAGTGGGGGTCTGTGCGCTCCTCCTCCGAGACCCGAACATTTCGGTGAACAGTGACGATTGCATCGAGTCGCGCCAGATTGCTGCCAGTTCTACCCTGTCTGTCTCCTCACACATGTCAATGAGGTGACCACTCGTATCCGACCTCGCGCCAGAGCCACGTGCGACGCGGAAGCTGGGCGTGCAGAAGTTACAATGTCCCTCTTCCGACCTTCATGCGCCACCTTCGCAAGGCGACTTCTTTCAGCAGAAGCGCAGCTCGAACAAACCTCGCGATCGCCTTTACTATCTCTCATACAGAGGCATCGGGCATTGCAGCCACAATGTCGCGCCTTCACCACCTCCCGCCGCTACCTCGCAAAGGTCATAGACACTCCGACGAACCCCTCAATGCCAATAGTCCCGAAGCGCACAGTCCGGATAGGACCTTTACCAAAAGGACGGGTGGATGACGGTACAATACGACGCATATTCGGTTCCAGACTGTCCGCAAATGACGGCAACAACGTGCTACGGATACTTCACCACCGTCGAACAGCAGGCTCGCTGGCTGACTATGGCGTCGATAATCTGGGCAAGCAATACACACATGTCAGCACAGGAACAGCGATGAAGGGCCTAGAATGGTTACGAGAAAAATATCCCATAGACGAGGCACGCGCGGCGGAGGAGTGGGCAGAGAAGGAAGCGAATCGCATACAATACGAGCTGTGGTTAGCAGACCCGGAGACAGAGTCAAAGTACAAGGACCCTGCGCGCGCATTCCGCGAGAAGATGCTGAAGGAGGAGGAAGAGAGACAGCAGCAAGAGGGTGAAGACAGGAAGATTGGCATATTGCATGCTGGCAAGTCACAATTCGAGCGCAACATTGAGGAGAAGAGGAAGCAGCGGTTAGAAGAGGTTACAAAGGTGGCAGAAGAGAAGGAGCAAAAGGAAATAGAAATGGAGGAGAAGCTGGCGAGTGGAGAGTGGGTACGCACACCGAGAGGCACACAGCTCATGAAGCCCGGCCAAACGACCTACGTCGACGTCTTCGGGCGTGAGCAGGTCAGCCGGCGGAAAGAAGTGGCAGAGAAATACCAGAAGCAGTCTCAGACAGAGTTTGGCAGTGTAGAGGAAATGCTCGCAAAGACAACTCTCGTAAGCCCAACAATACTCCAAAGTGCTTCAGCGGCTAATTGTTTGTGACCAGACCCAACGCCTCTACCCGATGACCGCCTTCGTCCTCTTTACCGTCCTTGTCTCCTGGGGCTTTGCGCACTACTACCTCCCCCCCTCGCCCTCCTACCGCATCTTCCCCGACATATCCCCCACATGGGCGACCATTGGCGTGCTGATCGCCGCCAACGTCGCGATCAAAGGAGCATGGCTCGTCATGCCTCTCTGGCCCTTCCTGACGCGCTACTTCATGCACGTTCCCGGATACCCACACGCCATCCAGGCAGTCCTGAACGTGTTCAGCCACATCCAGTACGAGCATCTACTCGCAAACATGATGATGCTGGCCCTCGTAGGACCCGTATGCCACGACCTCGTGGGCCGCGGAGCGTTCATCGGAACATACCTGTCAGCCGGCGCAGTCGGAACCCTCGTGTCACTGTACTGGGCCAATCTGGGCCGCGGCAATATTGCAGCGCACAGCGTCGGCGCTTCAGCGGCTATCTGGGGTATCGCGGCGCTGTACTGCTTACTTACGGACCAGGACAAGATCAAGATACCATTTGTGAAGGATATGGAAGTTGCTTTTTGGCCGAAGATGCTCTTGTTCGCGTTTGTGGCGCTGGATATACGTATGGCGTTCTCTGGGCGTTCGAAGAATGACCACGCGAGTCATTTTGGAGGGATGCTGGTGGGCATGAGCACGGCTGGATATATGCGTGCGACTGGTGTTCACAATAAGAAGGCGGAACTGCCGCAGGGTGTGCAGGATAAGGCGAATGTGGATAGTAAGACGGTAGATGTTGGGGCTATTGCGAAAGAGGGGATTAAGGAGGTCAAAGAGGCTTTTGGGAAGGGTTCGAAGTAGAGAATCGAGAGACGTGTTCCGAAACTGTAGAATAGCATGTACAAAGGTAACTAAGCCACCTCGAATATGTACACATATCAGAGTCCTCCACCCATCTTCATCAGCACGCCAGCATTCATCCCCACAATCAGTTCCACTAAATCCCAATCCCCATTCTCACCCACATGATCCATGACCACAACACCCGTACTCGCATCCCCAACTTTCTTCCTCCGCACTCCCTTGCCTCCATCTACATGATCAGGAAACTTCGTCGTGACAGGCGCATCCTCCAGCCCATGCCCCGCACACAGCCACTCCTCCATACCCCGATTCACAATCCTCGCAATTACCCCCGGCCAACACGCCTTATTCCAAAAGTTACTCGCGCTTAGAAAATTGAGATAAAGCGGTCCGGGCGGCACGGGGTTGATCGCATCAGTCGTGATACCAGGGATATGGTGCTGACACGCTGCCGCGCGCACGAGGTGGTCGTTACAGTGCTGCACTTTTTCCGGTATAGTGGTGGGTTGCATAACTTCGCAGAAGTCCTGGAGACAGAACGTTGGGTTTTGAGATGGGAACATGGCGTGTGTGGCGTTGTGGGGCCAGGGGGTTGCGTCGAGGCCGTATGCTTTCGTTGCTGGAGGGACGTTGTATCTGCGGACGAGAACTAGTTTCCCGCGGACGGCGCCGAGGTAAGAGATCTTAGTATCGGTGTGCCATTTCGATGCATTAGGTGCGATATAGTGTTTCTCGAGGATCTGAGCCAGGTGCTCATCTGTAGCACTACCGACTCCCTCGCGCTTCAGCGAGATGAGTATCGTTTCGCTGGGATGTGCAGCGAGGAAGTCGTAGCATGTCTGGAGTATGGGTGCAAAGTACTTTGGGCCCGTGAGACTGATGGGAAATGCGCCGTGTACCAAGTGGAGATCTTTCTTGGATGGGTCAAAGGCGTGGGAAGGTTGGAGTCTGATGTCCAGGAAGCGGATGCCATGCTGGAGTTGCGTCTTTAGGTCGTGGACTTGGCAACGGACGGATGGCAGGGCGCGGTAATAGGTGTGTGAGTTGTGGGTTCCTGGGATACTAATGGCGGATAAAGGTAGATTGTTCGGAAGCACGCCCATCCAGTCTTGATAATCGTACTGGTGGTGTGTACGTAATGCGAGATGAGGTGTCGGCCTAGACGGGTGAAAGAGTCCTATGTAGCTTGTCGATGGATTTGCTGATAGCGAGGTGAAGACTTGCGACGATTTCTGCGTGTAAGACGGGTTCGTGTCAATGCGGTGTCGGAGTCCCGAAGGTTCTTCTATGGTGAGGCGAAGCGTCGTTTGGACAGGAAATCCTTTTCGCTCAGTGTGGTTTAATGTGTGTGATTCGAAGGGTGCCAAAACCACGTCAATATTCTCATGATTAAAGCTTTCGGCGTGTTCGCCTAGCTGGAGAGCCGAAGGGGCTGTAGACGTGGTATTCCTTGAACCGAAAAGGAACCCTCCAGCTTTGCTTTGCAAGGTGTTTGGATCTTCGAAGTGCTCGACATGCTTCAAAACCAGGGTGGTAGCTGTCAGGTTCCGAATTGCAATTGACTGGGCCATCAGTAATGATTAACGAACGGTCCTGAGTACGACACAGTCAGTCTTAGTTCACTACTTCTGTACCTGTGCCGTTAAAATGCAGTCCTGTGATGAGACTGCGTTCGTTTCATGTAGGCCGAGCTGGATAGCGGCCATCAAGGTGGAATTAGACTGAGAACAACCTACTCGAAGTCGTTCAGTCTTCGCAATTGATGGAGCAGTTGAGCGCTAGGGTGGTCGTCTTACATCCAGAAGTAGACAGACCGCCAAGCTAGCGCTAGCGTGGTACGTCGCGATTCGAACGCGAAAGCATGTGCAATCATGGCGGTATTCGCATATTTCACGTCTCCGGATGAAATGTATCAGTCAGTTTCATCATCACTGTGTTCAAACGTTGAAGAAGTGTTTTCATTGAGAATTTGCAAGAGCCGAAGCTATCGTCACTGATAATCCTATGCGAATGAGAAACGAGTACCTGCAGAGACCATAGGCCGGCCGGGGTATCATGCAACCAATAAGGATACAAAGTCCAACAGTGGAGCACTAATCGTACAGTTGAAAGCGCCCCCATCGAAACGTCAAAACGCCGTGAATGCAGCCGCGCCACATCCGCTATTGTGTGACACCGAAGACGTACAGCATTGCCACCAACTCCGAAAAATGCGAGAGATCTAAGCTAGTATGTTGCGCATGTTCTGAGGTATGGATGTGGGATGAATAATCTCGTGCCTCTGCGAACTGGCTGAAGACGGACACGATTCGCTCGTTGGTGACCTGGGGAAAGATTCCTCTAGCAGCTGCTGACTAGGCGTGCGAGACTTAACGGGTGTGAAAGGCTCCACCTCAGGGGATTTTGGAACCTGGTTGTTGCGCTGGTGTGCATCGGGCAGCGGCAACAACGCGTGACTGGTCTTCCAATTGGTCTTGCTGTCTCTCTTAAAAACCGATGGCCTCTTCTCGATGTGGATTGTATCGCCGACGTTCTCCTTTGGGACAGGTGAAGGTTGCGGTTTGAACTCTGACTTGACACGCGTCAAAGCAGGATCGGCGGCTTTACCCTTACCAGCAGGCTTTCTAGTACCCTTTGTCGCCTTGAACAAAGTATTGATGCCAGGTGCTTCTTCTTTGACAGTCTTCTTGGCTTTACCCTTGCCTGTCGTCGCCTTCTTCGGTTGAGCGGACTTCTTCTTTGCCGGTGCTTTCGTGGCGAGCTTGCCTGACAGGTTCATCTGTGCGTCGACCTTCCGCTTCGTGCCCTTCTTCGATGGAGTAGGTTGCTCCTCCTTGACCACCGTCTTAGGTAACATTCGTGGACTTTGGCCTGGTGTCAGCTGTCCAGCGTTGAAAATGACACCGGGCTTCCTGGGAGTACCGATGACTACCTCTGCCCTTGCCTTCTCTTTGACCTTGGAAATTTCGGCAGCTGTGACCTCCTTATAGTCCATGTTTTCATTCCATCGTCGCATATTGGCATGGCGCGCCACCTCGTCACAAGGTCCTTTGACCACAAGATCCCAGACATCCTCGAGCTCCTTTCCTAGTGGCTCTGGGTCGTTGTTGATCCATATAGCAACTCCGTCCTTGCGATCCCGGACGATTTTGCACATTTCGCGAGCAATGCGCCGTACACCAGGGACCTTGAGGGTCGTCCCAGCTACAATGACGGCGTCTGGTCGAAGGCGCATGTCGGCAGCCGCGCAGGATCCAATAGCTTCGTCGTCGGGGTTATGCTCGTTGTACAACACCATGCGAGGTCGAAGTCGGCCGATGCCGTGGCTCCGCCTGTCTGCCAGCTGACGAACGGTATCGGTCTCTACGCAGCTTGGGCATGGTGGCGGTGTAGGACCGTTGAACATCTGAGCGTCGAACTCCTTCAAATCATGGCATTTTGAGCACACCATGTAGTCCAGACCTCCGTGCACCTGCACGGTCTTGGGCCAAGGACCCTTCTTGGGGAATGGAATCTGGGTTTTCAACGGCTCCAATGACGTGTCGATGCCGTCAACGTTTTGTGTGTACAGGCGCATGAGACGTCCTTCTTGAGCGAGAGTCGCGAGGAGATGGTGGAAAGCGGTAGGCTCTGCAGACTTGGTGTGCTCTGAAAGGGTGCGGACCATGTCATGGAAGGTGGACGTTGATGTGTCATCTTGGTAGACAGACGCGTCGAAGAGGTCCTTTCCAGAGGACTTGAGCTTGTGCTCCTTCTTCAAGGTGTTGAAGAGACCGGTGGCCGATCGGAAGTCAGGTATGCCGGCGGACACGGAGATGCCCGCGCCGGCAATAACGACGATCTTGCGTTTCTTGTGCAACACGTTCAACAGGCGCTGTAGCTGATCTTGTTGGTCCGCGAGGACTTCGATGCCCGACAGATCGAGACGTTCGGTGGTGCGCTCCTTGGGATCTGTGAGCTTTCTCCGCTTGCGCGGGCGCGCATCGTCATCGTTGCTGGATGGCGGGGACGGCATGTCTTGAGGTGCAGGGGAGGCCCTGACTGATGACCGTCGCGAAGACGAGGGCGAAAGGTATGAGAGCTGATTTGCCAATGATCGTTCAGTGTCGGAGGGTGGTGTCGGCGAGCGAGAGAGCATGGAAACCTCAGAGTCGGAGGCATCTGAGGAAGGGACCGAGCTAAGCGGCGAGCTCGGCTCATTCGCGTAGTAATCCATGGTGAATAAGAAGGTCCGTATTGTAGGCTGCGACGATAGGAAGCGACAGTTGGGCGTCGTGGAGAAGGTGCGGTGAAGAGGGAGCGTCTTCCAGCTCAGAGATATTCCGCACGAGGGGCCGTAGCTTCAATAATACAACAACAATCGCGAACAACTCCGTGTACGAATACAGTAGAGCCTCGCGAAGAAGCAGCGTGCTGGGGCACGATGAGGAGCCGCGGTCGTCTTTGTGGGCGCTGAACAAGGGATGTCGTTCGTAGGCGCGTCACGGGCTGTCTTTTGGATCTCCGGCGAGGAAATCCACGAAAATAGGAAGCGACGCTAGGCCATTGTGACCAGCCGAGCAAGCGCGTTGTTAGGTGGCAGGTGCGCGACGTTGCGGTGAACGTGAGCGCGAAATGGGGAGGTTGGAGTCGTGGTTGCGACAAACGAACGAGGCAACCTTGAATCTGCCAAGTCTGCGAACACCACAGGTCCAAAACACTTGCGTCTGTTTACCTTTCGGGCGGAACGCTACCACTAAGGAGCCGGAACCGTGGCCTGCGTGACCGGGGCTTGTAGGGGGAATTAATATGGTAGAGGCTCTCTGACAGCAACGCAGTAATGCATATGATTTGCTTGTAATATTTGTTTGCCTTCCCTCGACACCGGCAGCCCACTTCGTCATTGCCAGCAACAGCCACGCTGCATCGGACCACGCCCCATGTGAGGATAGCGATGCAGCCTTCCGTTACCGTTCCGCTTTGCGAGATCCACCACACTAGGTGAAAACGCGTCAAACGACAAGCGCATGCAGCAAATGTCTCGTGAATGATAAATACAGCCTCTCTCAGAATGCTATGCTGCTGGTCTGAGGTGACGAGAATGCGCGAGCTGCACGCGAATCGTACACCAAACAGCAAGGCTGAAAGTACGCTAGCCGTCGTTAGCGCTCATGCAGGTCAACTTGTCTCAGCACCGAGTCTGCTCCAACCACAGATGCCTCACGATCTCCGTTCTGCGCCTGCGCAAGTCCCTGAGCACTTTGACTTCACATTTCTCAGCTTCCCATCTCTTCCCTTCAAGTGATACCCCGTCATCTCTCACACAATCGATTGTGTTTGCTTATTTCCTCTTTGCGTTTTGGCTCTTTCTCCGTCACGTCCAGGTCGACTGGCGACTTGTTTCGATGCACGCAGCTTAGGCGCGCAAATCCGCCACAATGGATCCAACCTATAACATGGACGTGGACGATCTCTTCGGCGACTCGGAACATGTCAACCTGGAAAATATCAATGCAGCTGTCCATGTCAAAGGACTAGCCAGACGCATTGATGACCTGGGCGCTAGTGGATGTTGCCAGTAAGAGGCCCCATGGGTTGCATCACTCTTTAAACACCTTCACTAAAACTTGTCAGGAAAGTGGCGTGGTCAAAGAGTGGATGCGTTGCTTATATCGGCCCTGACGGCTACACGATCAACCTCAGAGTATACTTCCGAGATCCAGATTCCGGCAAGTGGAATCTGGGAAAGGACATCCCTGTGGATGTACCACAAGGCCGTGATGACTTTCCGTTCGTTCACCTCTCTTGGAGCTATGGGCATGACCTCGCAGTAGTGGACGCTGCTGGCCGGGTCATGGTCTTTTCGTGTTCCATGGCTCTGGATCGAATGCTTTATAGCAGAGCGGAGCTAGCGCATCCAGAAGCTGAAGTAGACGGGGTCGTGGGCATGCACTGGCTAGCTATACACCCTTACGAGGCCAAGGTGAGGGTGACGACCACTGGCAAATCCAATTGAGATTAACAGAGTGTTAGAATCAAATCGCATGGTCGGCCACACGCGATGGCAACAGGTGGAGTTGGAACATAAAATCTCACGTGTTCAACGACATGTGTCATCCGCTTGACGGCAAACCGTCCTTGATCTACCTCAAGCGGCATGGTGAGCTCAAGCTTCGTTTCCAGCAGCAGGACAGTAGCTGGCACGAGGTGACTGCTCAGTTAGGGCCGTTGGTTTCTACCAAAGAGCCCTTTACACACGCCTCGTTTGCATCAAATAATGACAGCAGCTTGTTACTTGCCGCTTACGACGTCGCGCAGCGCCTTCACATGTATCGAGTGGAAACAAGTTGGAATGTACCAACAGACAAGCGTAGTACTACGCCTTTCGACAAACCTGGACTTCATACAACTCTCATCAGCATCGAAGATGACTGCCGCCCCGTCAACCAAGTCAGCCATGATCTGACTACTGGAACCGAATCTTCTGGACCGATCGCTGCACAGCTCACGCACCTGAACTTCTTGCCTATCACTCCTGATCAAGAGGATGGGTCGTTGCCTACGATACAGGCAGTCTTTTGTCATCCGCCAAACCTGGTGTCCGTCGATCAATTATCATCACAAGAGGCAAATCACAGCATATTAGTAAGATGGCAAGTTCATCAAGTCCAGCAAGCGCAGTTACATTCTAGCCTCGACCAAGTCACATCGAAGAAAAAGAGCGTCGGCTCAGTCACTGCCAAGAATACCTTCATGCTCAGAAGACTGGCGGACATCACATTACACTTGATGGTGCTAGCTGCGTATCCTTTATGGTACAATATGCTTTTTGCCTTCGCATACAGTGACGGCACGATAGAGATCAGGAAACGATCAACAATGGAGGCCATCAGCCCTGATAGCAATACTGACACGGTGACGTCGCTGTTGCAAGCTGGCTTCACCTTCCCACACGCTGAACCCTCACTGCATGTTGCGTTCTCGCAGAACTACTGCATGGCAGCGTGCATGCAACAAGACGGGAGCATCAAGATCCGATCTATGGAGTACCAGCACGGTAGCCTGGCCACAGACGACAACGACGCCCACCATTCCGCCGCTCTCGCAGCACTTGTCCTTCAATCCGCCTCAGCGGCAAACCAGTTTTCGTCGAGCGACGACATCTTTAGCATCATGGGACCATTGACCGAAAAGCGCAGGACAGTCCTTATCAACCTGCTATTCGAAGGCCTCCAAGTGAACATCGACTGCGGCACAGACGACCAAAGCATCCAGCATCTGCAACTACTCGGACGCGCTCCCTTCTTCGTCAAGATACTCTCCGCCATGAACCTTCTCGGCCTACGCGGACCCAGCGACCGCTCTCTGAGCAGCAAATTGGCCTGGATCGTCCTCAACGTCAAATACGTAACACAAATTCTTACCACCATTACGCGCATACACGCCCAAGTCGAGAAAAACACGCAGAGCTCGCTCCGCCCTGACGTCGTGCCTCCACTCATTGGCATATGCCGCTGGCTAATGAACTTCATGGCCTACCTCCTCGACCAGCTCTTCACGCTCGGCCGCGCCGTGCACGACATCCCCTCGCAAAACCTCACCAAAGAAGTCCTAGAGCGAAAGATCCTCGCGCAAAACAACCCCGCCGTCCTACTCCTCCTCCTCGCCTTCCCGCGCGCAATGATGCAGCAATGGACCAAACCCCTCACATGGATCAAGCGCAGCGTTGAAAACTTCACAAGCCCATCCCAGCCCGTCCAACCACCCGAAGTCCGCAAGCTCTTCACGCCGCTGCAATCCGCCCTCGGCGAAATCCCCTTCGAGTGGCGCTGGTTCGACTTCCTCGTCAACGACACGCACAACCACGTGCGTGCCGCGTACAAGCGCGCGAACCTCACCGACGTCCAGCGCAACCACTGCGAGCGCGAACTCATGCTCGGCCGCATCCCGGAGCTGCTGTTCCCCATTGCGAAGCGCCTCGTGACAGACACGCTGTGGAACGAGAAAGTGCAGAGTGGGTGTCTGGCGGACAAGCTTGACTCGGGCCGCCTCATGTTCTTCGATACGACGTGGCTGGGCTTCCAGGAGAGTAAGCGCAGCGCGCAGTGGCACGACACGCACGTCGTCGATGTGTGTCAGAAGATGGTCATACGCGGTAACGGGCGCCAGGAGCATCCGAGTGCGACGGGGCCGTCGCTCAAGAGGGGCCGCAGCGATAGTATTCAGAGTGTGGATGGTGCTGGAGAGGGTAAGAGCAGGAAGTTGAGGAGGTGTGTGAGGTGTGCGGCGTACATGGAGGATGTGGTACAGGGGTTGCCGGGATACACGCCGTATCATGCGAGCTGGCTCATGGGCGTGGCGAAGCAGTGTGTTTGCGGGAACAGCTGGATGATGGCTGATGAGCCGGGTAGAGTAAAGTAGTCTGCTGGATGGCCGTGGCTTGATGGCACTAGTGGAAAATAGGAAGAGAAATACCATTGAAACATTTGCAATCTCTCATCACACTGGTCGCGAAGCAGGAAATCATGGGTTCGGTTGTGTACATTTTTTCATTCAGTCATATCGTTGACCGCATGATTCTCGTGACGCTCATAAACATCGGGATGTATGTGGAGGGACAATGCCAAAGGCTCGCTATACTGCTGCCACAGACTGTGCTTACAGCAATCGACTCTGGCTACTAGAAAATCACGCCTTTTATGACTTGGCAGCACCAGCCTTGATAAGGATGATGTCTCCATCCTGGACGACGTAGTCCTTGCCCTTGGTCAAGACCTTGCCCTTTGCTTTGACGCCCGCTTCGTCGCCCTCCTCCCTCAGGACAGTGTAGTTGTACACGATGATTTGGATGAATGTCTTCTCAAAGTCACCGTGGATGACACCGGCAGCTTGCGGTGCCTTGGTGCCATTGCGGAGGGTCCACTGCCTGACCTCGTCGGTACCGGTTGTGAAGAAGCTGCCAAGGTTGAGGGCCTTGCGCATGGTGGTGACGACCTTGGGCAGAATCGACTTTGCGACGACCTTCTGCTCCTCGACCGACTCTGCGTCAGTCATGGCTGCCAGGCGCTCCTCGTACGCGACCGAGATAGGGATGACGGGGTCGCCTGGAGCGTTGTCCTTGACCCACTGAGCAATCTTAGGCAGATGCTTGTTCTTCTGGCGGACGTAGTCCTTCTCGCTGAGGTTGACGAGGTAGACCACGGGCTTGGCGGAGAGGAGGAAGAGAGGGTTGATGACCTCGACCTAGCAAGTTGTAAGTATGAGTTCGCAACATGCTTGTGTGGATTTGATGTAGTTGGAGGTGATAGTCAGAAATGGACGTCTTTTCATAAAGCTCTGGCGTTACTAGAGCATCAAAGAGCTGGGATTAGAGAGCAATCGCTCTTTGTCATCTTTCGAGGTGGGGTGACGATGAATGTGGTGCGAACGTACCTCTTTGGGGCCCCAGTCGCCTTTCCGGACGTCTTTGCCGTCCTTGAGCATGGCGAGGATCTTCTCGACGGTGGCCTGCTCCTCCTTCAGCTTCTTCATCTCCAAGCTCTGGCCGCCTCTCCGTGTCTCCTTGACCAACGCGGCGAGCGACTTCTCAACGAACTCGATGTCCTTCAGGCGCAGCTCCTCAGCGATAATGTCCAGATCACGCAGCGGGTCGACGTCGCCCTCCACGTGGATGATCTCGGCATCGTCGAAGCAGCGGACGACCTGGAAGATGGCGTCGACGGCGCGGATGTGTGACAGGAAAGCGTTTCCGAGACCGGCACCGGTCGAGGCACCGCGCGTGAGACCGGCGATGTCGTAGACGGTCAGGTTGGCGGGCACTTGCGACTTGGGCTTGTAGTGGTCCACGAGCCAGTCGTAGCGCTCGTCGGGGACGATAACACGCGCCTCTTCTGGGTCGATGGTGGCATATGGGAAGTTGGCAGGGTTGCCGAGCGAGCACTTGGTGATGGCCTGGAACAGCGTCGATTTACCGACGTTCGCGAGGCCGACCTGGCGACTACTGTTAATGTGAGAACGCGACGGCGACGCAAAGCAGGGCGCTCACTCACGATGCCGCTCTTCAAGCTGTTGCCCGGCCGGCCGAGGAGGAGCTTCTCCTCCTTTACTTGCTTCTTGGGAGGCATCTTCTTCTTCTTGGGCGCCGACGCGTAGGTGCGGGCTGTTGCAAAGGTGATGCAGAGTTTTCGCGTGCGGAGAGGAGAAGAAAAAGCGCTGGCAGTCCTCGCTGCGGAGTGTGAAAAAGTGGGTATCAAAGAAGAGAAGGAAAAGTTGAGGAGGGTGGTGGGGGGCGTGATGAAATGCAGTGAGGGGCCCAAGCAAGAGATGACTTGTGCAGCCAGCTCCTCCGGGCGTCTGGTTGGATTGAGTTGGTGGGCAGGGCAGAAACTGCTGCAGCAAGACGAGCCGAAGAATTCTGCAGCTTGAGCTCCCGTCGGTGCGCAAAGATCCGCTTACCGAGAGGGGAAAGGGCGATTGGCAGGGATGATAACGAACCTCAGTTCCTCGTAGATGACCTTCGATTGGCTGCTCAAGCCTATGTAATGCAGCCTGCGTTCTGCGTAAGGGATTGTAGCAGAGTATTTAGCTCTTAGTACGGCTTGAATACATTTATTGTATTTACAGCCTGCTGCAAACTATCCATGTGCGATCAATTCGTTGGGCTTCTCACCGCGAGAGGATGGCAGGCGCAGGCGCCGCTAGAGAGATCTCAAACGTACCGTGGATGATGTCGTTGAGTGTCGTATGCTCATCCTGCACATCTCCGCCTCCACTCGGTTTCCCCTTCTACTACCCCCTCCTGAGAGGCTACTCCTACCCATAGCCATTCTCTCTATTCCTTCTATCCTCAACCTTCCCGCTCATCACATGCAACCTGCAGAAATTCAAGCACCCTCCTCGGCTTGACGCGTATGCTCTCCACCACCTGATACGATTGCAGATCGTCCCTCACCACACCACCACTCACAATGTCCTCCGTGACACGCCCAAAGCCTTCACGCAAGACTTCTGGGTCACACCGAAATACACTATCGCTTTCTCGCACCGAGATCACAATCCACGTCTATGACCTGCTACCACCCGGCAAAGTCTCGACCGTACTATGGGCGATTGGCAGCTCGCTCCTACACTCTGGCGTCGTGATCGGCGATAAGGAATATGCGTATGGTGGACATGATGAGCGGAACAAGACTGGCGTGTACTGGACAAAGCCCAAGCTGGAACCGCCAGGCGGCACATTCAAGACAGCAATGCTACATGGCTTCTCTTTTAGACCGCAAGAAGAGATGGACGCCATCATACACGAGGTGTGTATCTGTATTGCAGGAGTCCAGGGCAAGGCTGACACACTCAGGCCACAGTCGAATTCCAAGGCACCTCCTACAACCTCCTCACCAAAAACTGCAACCACTTCACGTCCTACCTCTGCGAGAAGCTCACAGGCCGTCCGGCGCCCGGCTGGCTGAATCGCGCGGCTAGCATCGGCGTAGCTCTGCCATGCGTTGTACCACGGGAATGGATAGATCCACCGGATTATGATACTGCGAATGGAGAGCTCCTTAACGAGGACTTTGAAGACGAAAGAGCGTCCATGCTACGGCACGACCGACAGCGACGGCACCTGGAGGCCGCAGAAGACGACGGCTGGGACGACGAGAGAACTTCTGGCAGTAGCAGTCGGAGTGGGGAGGGAGGCGCAGGACGGTATCCTGGGTATCGATCAGACCAAAATGTGCCCCGGCTGGTTAACTTCAAGGAAACCGACAGTGCTGGTCGTACGCTGCCGTCGGCGGAACGGGCGCCACTCCCAAATATCTTAGATTGATTGTGCAGACTCTGCTGGTCTGGCTTCTTCATTTGTACATATTCCGCCCTTTCCGTTACGCTGCTCTAGATACCCATGCGCCTGAAATGCATTATTGTACATTCGAACAAAGCCTCCGATGCGTGACATACGCAAACCTTGCCCATACCACCCGCATCTTCTTAACCCAGCCTCCTTGGCTTCTTACTCCTCGTACCTCCAAATTTCAACCTCGTGCTGTCACTCAGTTTTACAATCAGCGGCCGGACCTTCTTTCCCTCAGCACCCAGTATCGCCTTGGTCACCGCCTCCCTACCAGGCCCAAAGTCCCGGTATATCAGCTCCAGCTTCCGAATCTGCGGCAGCAAGCCCTTGTCCTGTATCCTGTTCATCACAAACGCCGCCAACTGGTATCCCGCATCGTAGGTCCCCCTTCCTGCTTTCCGGAAGCCAATGTTGCCGCACGACACGCTTATCAGGGCGTCGCGATTCGGTTTTGACAGTGTGATGTGTGTGTTGTGCTTGGTTGCGTAGACGTGCAGCTTGTGCTTGTCGTCTTCCTCCCACTCGCGGATGATCTGGTTCGTCATTGATCCTTGGCCTGGAATGATGCTCTGGAGGGAGGCGCGGCGGAATTGGGCATCAACGTTTGACAGGAGGTTCTCCATCTTATCTAGGGGTTGGGGCGCGCTTGTTGGGGGCGGGGGTGGTGGTGCGGAGGATGTGGAGGTCTGGGATATGCATCGTGCGGGCTGGAAAGCGCGCGTGAGTGACGGTATGCTGCGGAAGGCGCGAAAGACGGTGTTGAGCGACATGGTGGGTGTGCCGGGTGCCCTTGAAGGCGCACGCTGTCTATGGTCGGTGTTGCAGGTGTAGGTGGTGGAAGGTCGCAGAAAGTTACAATGTCCGTGCCCGCCCGGTGACGGCTTGCGGAAAAAGAAGATGGCACCGCCGAGAAGAGGCAACACTCTGCTCTGCCCTCATCCTCGCCGCGCCCAACGTTCCTCCATACCTCTGGCGCTGGCTCTAATACGACGTCTCTTGTCTGCAATCATTGTCTGAAGCACATCATTATGCGACCGGCGACTACAAGCACACTTGCGCGGGCACGAGGCGGCATACTTAAGACCCCAACCACATCATCGAGCGTTTACGGACGAGCCGCTGCATATAGACGGATAGCTACTACAGCTTCGATATCACGGTCGCCGTTGCCCTCTTTCTCGAATACGCACTTACCTTCGCTGCCATTACTGCGCAGTCAATTCCTGCCCCAAGACATCCTCTTCCGCACCCCGTCCGCGTACACCCGCCACTTTTCCTCTCAGCCCGCGCTACATGAGCAGGCACAGAAACAGAAGCCGGTAAAGGACGACGAGCCTGCGCCTCAGCCGAAGGCAAAGCAGCCCGCGGCTGAAGGCGCTGCAGAGCAGGCAGCGGGCGAGCAAGCGAAGGAAGAGGGAGAGCCCAAGGAGAAGAAGGCAGGGGAGGAGGAGGCTGGTGAGCAGAAAGAGGGCGAACAGAAAGAGGGCGAGGAAGGCCAGAAGAAGGAGAAGAAGGAGAAGAAGGATGCGCCTGCTCCTCCACCGCACGGCGACAAGACACCATGGCAAGTGTTCACGGAGACACTAAAGACGGAGTTCCAGGCGTCGAAGGAGTGGAATGAGGGAACCAAGGAACTGTCTGGCTCGATACACGATTTCACGCAGAACCCACAAGTTCAGAAGGCGAAACAGCTTTCGGATGAAGCAAAGACGAAGACAGCGCAGGCGCTGAAGTCGACGGGGCGCGCCGTTGGACAAGGTGCTGCATGGACATGGGACACAATGCCAGTGAAGGGCGTCCGAGCTGCAGTCAGAGTCACCGGTACAGGAATTGAGTATGCCACGCGACCAGTGCGCCAAACGAAAGCATTCCAGGCAATTTCAGAGACCATCGACGATGGCAGCTCGTCGCGGTACGGTGGCTGGACAGAGAAGGAGGAACGCAAAAGGAGAAGGGAACTGCGGGAACTCAACGAACTGCAGCGAAGTGGTGGGAAGCCCACTGGGCCGATGGAGGAAGATCCTGAGTACGTTGCTGTTCTGCCTGTGTAATGGCCTCACTAACAATACCAGTGCCGGCACCAACGTCACCCTGCACAAGGACGCGAAGTTCAAGGAGGTCTGGCGGGAATGGAAAGACAACTCTAAGCTCGCTCAAGGCTTCTTCAGCATGAAGACGGTATACAACGAGTCGGACAACGCCATCATTCAGACCGCACGAAGCATATCGGATCGCATCACGGGCTTCTTCGCCGAGAATGAGACAGCCATGGTCATCAAGAAGTTCCGCGAGATGGACCCCAACTTCCAGATGGAGCCGTTCTTAACCGAGATGCGCGAATACATCCTACCCGAAGTCCTGGACGCATACGTCAAGGGCGACGTCGAGGTGCTGAAGCAATGGCTGTCAGCGGCACAATACTCCGTGTACGCCGCGCTCATGCAGCAATACCAGGCCGCGGGACTCAAGTCGGACGGCAAGATTGTCGATATCCGCGGCGTCGACGTCTTGAACGCGAAGCTCCTGGACCCAGGCGAGATTCCAGTCTTCATTCTCACGTGCCGTACTCAGGAAGTACACGTCTACCGCAACGCAAAGAGCGGCGAGTTGGCGTCCGGCATGGACGACAAAGTCCAACAAGTCACATACGCCATCGGTGTGACCAGGATACCAGAGGACGTCAACAACGCCGAGACAAGAGGCTGGCGATTGATCGAACTCCAGAAGAGCGCCAGAGATTACTACTGAGCATCTCGTTACATGCTATTTGCATTCTGTACTTCATACTTCGCTTGTGGCATTTTCACGGCATCTTCTGGCGTCCAAAAAGAGGTCTTCGGCCTGGTCTTTCTACGATTCTGTTTTACTACGATGCTCGTTTTGACGAGCTAATGTTTGGTGGAAAAGGAGGGTTTACGAAGTAGCATGATGGGCATTTGCGTGTCAAGATGGAGTTCGACGAGACACATTTCACCACTCTGTATGTATAGTATTTGGACGATGTGGTAGAGCGCAGAAGAAGAAGCTCAAAAGAAGAGCACATGTACAAGACCGACGGCGATATGATTGGACAAATATCAAATGCCATCAATCAAGATTCGCAAGCATGTGACAATTAGCCCAAATGTTGTCCCACCACAGTATACATTTCAATCCTCTCCATGTCCACTCTTCACGGCTCCAGGACTGATGACCAAGACGGACGGCAATCGAAATACGTTTCGTCAATTCCTTTCCTTGCGTCGTCCGGCCATGCCTGCTCTATCCAATCCATGAAGAGAGCGCAAGCCGAGGTTCCCACGGGCCCGGCGCAAAGACCTCCGATATCATACCCAATCCACACCGCCGTCAACGTTACGGAGCCTCCAAACACTAGCCTAGAATTCGAAATTTCTAGGCCCAGCGATTCGTAGTCATGTTGTCCGCAAGGATCGCCGCATCGAGACATGTGGGTCAGGCAATTCCTGGCATACAAGTCGCTCCGCTCCGGCGCCAGGTCGGCCGGGCGAGTATAAGAGACGCAAGAGGCTCCAGGGCGAGGTGGAAAGAACAGAGTAGGTGGCAGAGTAGTGTTGGTAAGTTTGAGATAAGGTATAGGAGAACGAAGAAGACATAGCTGACCATTTATCCAGCATCAAATTCACAAGCACATCCAAGCCCAACGATCAAACCACCACCACCCAAACGCCCCCTCTACATATCCGCGCCCATCGCCCTCGCCCTCACACTCCTCACCTTCGCAGCCGGCTTCACCATGTCCGGCGCCCCCGCCCTCACCACCATGCGCGACATGGCCAACCCGCCCACCGACGCCGAAACACTCGCCATGTTCGTACCCTCAACAGACGAAGTCGCCGACATAGAAAAGGCACTCTTCGCCCACCCCTTCACGCGCAGCCTAATGCAAGACGAGAAATACACCCCCTCGCGCCCACACCTCAAGATCCCCGAGAAAATGCGCGCCCAGAACCTCACGGGCGGCACACTCCTCGGCCCCGACAAAATCGCCGTCCCTCCGCTACAATTCACAACCGCAGACGGCTCGTCCTACGTCTCCCTCCAATATCTCGGTCCGGGACTATGCGGGCACCCAGGTATACTACACGGCGGCCTCCTCGCCACGCTTCTCGACGAAGGGCTCGCGCGCTGCTGTTTCCCCGCGCTGCCGAATAAAGTCGGCGTCACGGCGAGTTTGAAAATCGATTACAAGGCGCCGGCTATGGCTGGGCAGATTGTTGTGTTGAAGGCTGAGACGACGAAGGTGGAGGGCAGGAAGGCGTGGGTTACGGGGAGGTTGGAGACGTTACCTTCTGAGGAGGAGTGGGGGGAGGGGAAGAGGGATGGGAGTGTGTTGACGGTGGGGGAGGCGCTGTTTATTGAGCCGAGGCAGGCGGCGAGTATGAGGAGGGTTGTCAATTGATTAAGGGGTGAGATGGAGGGTGTAGTTGGGTGACACGGGCAATGGGTGGAAATGTGGAGTGCCGATTGTATAGATTTACGAGCGTGGTCAAGAGGCGTTTTGCTCGGCATAGACGTGTCTCTGTTATATCCTGGTTTCGAGGTTTCCGGTCAGACATTGGAGCATCTAGAGTAATTGCTATCTGCAATCAAGACGATGAGATATGGGACGCACGAAACCAAGACAATCACACGTTGAAATAAAGCCAGAGTGTACAAGTGCAAAGTGCTGCACCAACAAACCACGTATGTAGATACAGTTCGTCCAATAAACAACACCTAAAACCAACTTCAAATTCATGCAAAATGATATAACCCACACCTATCAAGTGCAAAGTGAGTG